>JAAUYK010120845.1_pt1 | contig 10422 bp, 15 predicted proteins | sample 7278021 | NCBI WGS metagenome assembly JAAUYK01 (sample SAMN14350223, study PRJNA611818) | marine sediment metagenome | isolation source: surface marine sediment (1.8m) | place: French Polynesia: Moorea | collected 2018-08
GGCTGCGCCACGGCGACCAAGGAGGAGATCGAGGTGGTTCTCGGCGCCCTCATGTCCGACACGGAGGCGGTTCGCGACGCCGGCCTCCGCGGACTCAGATGCCTCGTCGGCGCCTTCCCCGCCAGCCACGAGCAGCTCTACTCCGACGTGGTGCGGAGGACGTACGTCTCGCGGTTCGACCCCGTCGAGGAAAACCGCGCCCTGGCCGACGAACTGTGGAAAGAAGCCGGATTCGAGGCTTATGACGGCCTCACCATGGAGGTGATCGGCGATGTTACGCATCCTGGTGCCTGCGTGAGGGCGGCGGGAGCAGAGGCTGTAGCCAGTCTGCTCGAAATTCACAGGTACTGAGTGGAAGTTGAATTAGAAATCCGGCCGGACACTTAATTGTTGTAATTGTCTATTTATTTTTCGTAGGGACGACACCTCGGCAATTCTGACTGTCCTTCTGGACACCTACCAGGAGAGGCTCGAGATGGCGCCTCCCGTTATGGACCATCTTGGCCGCGTGGTCGACCAGCCCGTCGACCACTGGGAGCCCCGCAGCGGCGTCGGCATCGCCCTAGCCAAGATCGCACCCATGTTCGACGTCGCAATGGTGGAGACCGTTGCCTCGTTCCTCGTTCCCGGCGGTCTCGGCGACCGGAACGAGGAGGTCAGGCGAAACATGCTCGACGCCGCCGTCGTCACCATCAACCTGCACGGCAAGGACACCGCCGAAGAGCTGCTGCCCGTCTTCGAAGACTTCCTGGAGAAAGCTCCCGCCTCCGGCTCGTTCGACGACGTCAGGCAGTCAGTGGTCATCCTCATGGGGTCGCTAGCCAAACACTTGGACAGCAGTGACCCGAAGGTGCGGAGCTATATATTTTAGTTTCCTGAACCAATCTCAAACTTAAAGTTTCTTCATAGGTCCGTCCTATAATGCGACAGCTGATCCTGGCGTTGAATACGCCGTCGCAGCAGGTGCAGGAGGCTGTGGCCAATTGCCTACCTCCGCTCGTGCCCACCATCAAGGACGAGGCGCCCGGCATCGTCACCAACCTGATCAACACCCTGCTCACTCAGGACAGGAGCTACGGAGAGAGGAAGGGCGCGGCCTACGGGATCGCGGGTATCGTCAAGGGACTCGGAATCCTCTCCCTGAAGCAGCTTGACATCATGGGCAGGCTGACGGAGGCCATTCAGAACAAGAAGAGTCCGACGCACAGGGAGGGCGCTCTGTTCGCCTTCGAGATGCTCTGCAACATGCTCGGCCGTCTCTTCGAGCCCTACATCGTTCACATCCTGCCCCACCTGCTGCTCTGCTTCGGCGACCCCGTGGAGCACGTCCGCACTGCGGCGGACGACACGGCGAAGGCCGTCATGAGCAAGCTGTCGGCGCACGGAGTGAAGCTCGTGTTGCCGTCGCTGCTGAACGCGCTGGAGGAGGACCAGTGGAGGACCAAGACCGGATCGGTCGAGCTGCTCGGCGCGATGGCCTACTGCGCACCCAAGCAGCTCTCCTCGTGTCTGCCCAGCATCGTACCGAAGCTTATTGAGGTGATAGAGCTAAACTAATGAACTTCTTTACGGACAATTTAGTAAGCTAAGCTATCGCTTCAGGTTCTTGGCGACTCACACCACAAGGTGCAGAAGGCTGGCGCGCAGGCCCTGAAGCAAATCGGATCCGTCATCCGCAACCCCGAGATCCAGGCGATCGTGCCAATCCTGCTCCGTGCGCTTCGGGAACCCGCTCAGAAGACCGGTCCCTGCCTGCAGACACTGCTCGACACCAAGTTCGTGCACTTCATCGACGCGCCCTCGCTCGCCCTAATCATGCCCGTGGTGCAGAGGGCCTTCCAGGACCGGTCCACCGAGACCCGCAAGATGGCCGCCCAGATCATCGGCAACATGTACTCTCTGACCGACCAGAAAGACCTCAGCCCCTACCTGCCCGGCATCATCCCCGGCCTGAAGAACTCCCTGCTGGACCCGGTGCCGGAGGTGAGGGCCGTGTCGGCGAGCGCGCTCGGCGCCATGGTCAAGGGAATGGGCGAGTCGAGCTTCGAGGAGCTCCTCCCCTGGCTCATGTCCACCCTGACGAGCGAGACCTCGAGCGTGGATCGTTCCGGCGCCGCTCAGGGTCTAGCTGAGGTGGTCGGTGGTCTCGGCGTAGAGAAGATGAACGCACTGATGCCGGACATCATCCGGACGGCGGAGCGCGGGGACATCGCGCCGCACGTCAAGGACGGCTATATAATGATGTTCATCTATATGCCGACCGTGTTCCCCGAGGAATTCACCACCTACATCGGGCAGATTATCAGCCCAATCTTGAGGGCGCTCGCCGACGAGACCGAGTACGTTAGGGACACAGCGTACAGAGCCGGTCAGAGATTGGTCACTGCTTATGCTGAGACGGCGATCGCGCTGCTGCTGCCCGAGCTGGAGAAGGGACGCTACGATGACAACTGGAGGATCAGGCACTCGTCCGTGCAACTGTTGGGTGAGTGCTTTAGGGTTTTATGCGTCTTCGCGGTCGCTTATAACTATCAAGTCTATTATAGGCGACCTGCTGTACAGAATATCCGGAGTCACCGGCAAGATGACGACTGAGACCGCCGGCGAGGACGACAACTTCGGCACCGAGGCATCGCAGCGTGTCATTATCCAGACCCTGGGCATGGAGAGGAGAAACAGGGTGCTGGCCGGGCTCTACATGGGCAGGTCGGACGTGGCGCTGATGGTCCGACAGGCGTCGCTGCACGTCTGGAAGGTGATCGTGACCAACACGCCCAAGACCCTCCGGGAAATCCTGCCCACGCTGTTCAACCTGCTGCTCGGCTGCCTCGCCTCCAACTCGTACGACAAGCGCCAGGTTGCCGCTCGCACCCTCGGCGACCTCGTCAAGAAGCTCGGCGAGCGCGTCCTCCCCGAGATCATCCCGATCCTGGAGCGCGGTCTAGATTCCGAGCAGCCGGAGAAGCGTCAGGGCGTCTGCGTCGGCCTCTCCGAAATCATGGTGGCGACATCGCGCGAGATGGTGCTCTCCTTCGCCGACAGCCTTGTGCCGACGGTTCGGAAGGCGCTCTGCGACGACCTGCCCGAGGTGCGCGCGGCCGCCGCAAAGACCTTCGACAGCCTGCACAACACGGTTGGCAGCCACGCACTGGACGACATCCTGCCGCCCATGCTGAAGCAGTTGGACGACCCGGAGCTGCACGACAACACCCTCGACGGACTGAAGCAGGTAATGATTAAAGCATGGCACAAGATGAAGTTTGACTCCGTACTGTATCCTAATCTCAGGTTATGGCGATCAAGTCTCGCGTCGTCCTGCCCTACCTGGTGCCGAAGCTGATCGAGAAGCCGGTGAACAGCCGCGCCCTGGCCAGTCTCGCGCCCGTCGCCGGGGAGGCCCTCCACAGGCACCTGTCGCGCATCCTGCCCGCCATCATGCAGTCGCTGGCCGCCGCCCACGGCACGCCCGACGAGGTCAGGGAGCAGGAGTACGCCGAGACCGTCGTGCTCTCGGTCAGCGTCTCCTCCTCCGCTGCGGCCACAGATGACGACGAGGACGGCGTAACCTCGGCGACCGATATCGGCATTTCCATCGTGATGGAGGAGCTTTTCAGCGGGTGCAAGTCCAAGTAAGGCATTGATTCTTTCCCCGTGTATTGGCCATATTTAACACTTTTCTTGTCGCTCGATCAGGTCTCCTGAAACGCGTCGATCCGCCGTGACTCTGCTTCACGCATTCTGCGCGCAGACCAAGGCGGACTATTCACAGTACGTCCCGCAGTTGATCCGCGCCCTCATCCTCCTCTTCACGGACAACGACCAAGTTGTGCTGCAGCAGGCCTGGAATGCCCTGGCCGCCGTCACCAAGACCCTCGACACGAACGGGCAGATGGCGCACGTGCCGGATGTGAGGCAGGCTGTCAGGTTCGCCGTCAGCGATCTGAAGAAAGCAGGCGGAGGGGACGGCACGCTGCCCGGATTCTGTCTGCCCAAGGGAATCCAGCCGGTGTTGCCGATCTTTAGGTGAGTCTCGTGTTAGGCTTCCACATTTTGAGCTGGTACGTTGAGGATGGTTGTTTACCGAAACTTTGTTTCTATTTTCAGAGAGTCGATTCTCAATGGCTCCCCCGAGCTCAAGGAGTCCGCCGCTATGGGTCTCGGCGAGGTGATCAACGTGACCTCAGCGGCCGCGCTGAAACCCTCCGTCGTGCACATCACCGGCCCCCTGATCAGGATCCTCGGCGACCGGTTCGCCCACGGCGTCAAGACCGCCGTGCTCGACACGCTGGCCGTGCTGCTAGCCAAGGCCAAGGACATGCTGAAGCCTTTCTTCCCGCAGCTGCAGACCACCTTCATGAAGGCTCTTAACGACGCCAACCGGAACGTTCGACTGAAAGCCGGCATTGCCCTAGGACACCTCATCACCATCCACATGCGGCCGGACCCGCTCTTCAACGAAATCCACAACGGAGTGAAGGGCGCTGAGGACGCGTCCACAAGGGACACCTACATCCAGGCGCTGCGAGGCTGCGTGGAGCCGTCGGGCGACCGCATGAGCCCGCCCGTCCGCAAGCAGATCGTCACTCTTCTGACTTCGTATCTGAACCACGGCGACGATTCGAGTCGCGTGGCCGCCAGCGGCTGTCTCGGCTGCCTCACCAAGTGCCTACCAGAGGAGGAGCTCAACAGCCTTGTGGAGGACCAGCTCCTGAAGGGGGGCAGCGACGAAGACTGGACCCTCAAACACGGAAGGTATAGGATTGTCTCCAGGTGAATTTGTTGGTCGTCAGTGTACTAAATTCACCCTCCGTTTCAGGTCTGCAGCCATTTTCGTGGCGCTGAAGTGCGCCCCAGAACGCTTCTGGGCCTCGGACGCGTGGAAGGCGCGTCTGGAGTCCAACCTTCTCGCATTCCTGCAGTCCGATCGGATCCCCGTCGTGGAGAACGGCGTTCGCGGCATCGGCTACCTCTTTGAGCACTGCGTGAGGTCTTGCGACGGCGCGCTGCCTGTCGCCCTCGTGGTGCCGTTCGCGAAGGCCATGAACCACAGCAGCAACGACGTCAAGCTGCTCGTCGCCACCATGGCAACGCATCTCAGCAAGGTAAAAATTGGTTAAGGTTTATTGCTCCGAGCAAAGAAACATAGAGGCAATCATGATTCAAGTTTCACAGCCGGGGAAAAAGCCTGATATGCCCTTGTTTATGAAGACACAATATATAGTCTTAAGAAATGTAATGGTTAATGATGTATTGAAATTTCGTTTCAGTGCACCTCTAACGGCGCCATCCTGCCAGCCGACCTGCTTAAGGCCCTCCTGCCCATGCTGGTGAACGGCACCAAGGAGAAGAACTCGGCGGTGAAGTCGTCGAGCGAGAGCGCCCTCGTCGCCGTCATCGGCATGAGGACCGGACAGGAGGGACAGAAAAAGTGCCTGCAGGTATGATGCTTAAACGAAACCTAATTCTAGTTTTCACTTGTAACGAACGAACTTTCACAATTCCAGCTGTTGGACTCGGGCGCGAGGGACGCGCTGGCCGACGTCATTACGAAGGTGCTCCAGCGCGTGGCCAACCAGCCGGAGGGCAAGGAGGAGGTCATCGACAACACCGTGCTGGTCTAATTAAATAAACTACATGATGAAACTTTCTCGTGCTGCGATAGCCAAGAATAATCAATCTGCATACGATTGAACATGTTAATGAAGCTTGTTCATTGTCAGAGCTGGCCGGGGGTACGTGCATTTATTTCGCCTAGCATCACATCTATTTTCGCTTTCCCAGCTTTATTTATAGAGCTATAATAGTTAAACATAGACCGATCGAGGAGAAGTGCACACGCACCGACGAATGTGACTGACTACACTTGCTGTTGCCGGCTGGCTGACGCAAGCTAAATTCGGCGTTCGGCGAGTGTCAAGTTTCTCATCTTTCAATGTCGACGACACGGACAACGACTGCTAGCTATAGCCTTGATCCCTTCGTTCCTTTCGCAGCTGATCCGAGGACCTCAGCTTGTTGCCCGAGTTGGGAAAAATCTGGCCAAAATTGTAGAAGCGCTTATTGTGTCGATTGACTAATATATGCGTTTGCCCAGACACATTGATCTGTTTAACGTCTAGCTTTTCCTCGCACATTTGCTGCATAGCAACGCCATCAATGGGGATGTCACAGCTAGGCTAGTCCATTTAAACGCGGTTGAAATCTGCACAGATGCGAGACCCATTATTAGTAGCTGAAGAATTTCTTTCTACGTACGTGGATTGCAGTCAGTGCTCATAGCCAGTTTTAATCAGTCTAGTCTAAACAAATGCCATCACATTACTTAACCCAAGTTGAAGGACTTTCCTTGTCAGCATAGAGGATTTCTGAGACGTAGTGATACAAGCAGACAAAAAGGACTAGCACGAATTTCCAGCTGTTCGTCCGGAGATCTGTCTGTACGTACTACTATATGCACGTAAGCAGTTGTGACAAAAGTTTCCTATTCAACTACCTCAGGTCGTGTCGGTTGCACCTTCCTTCCCCGGGTAGCGCGATTAATCCTTTTACGACTACGAAATCGTTAAAACCGGGGACTGGGAACATAATTGGACTAGCACAAGTAATTTACAAGAAACTGAGAAAAGGTCCCTACTCGTGGGCATGACCAGTTCCCGGGAATGAAAAGCGCCGTTGACCTAACCTAACAAAGGCATTAATCTTCTCCAGAAACGCCATTAATCACCTTCCTAGTGGTGAAATACCCAGCTGGTTTCCTCCCTCTATTTCACATGTATGCTTGCGTCGACGCGGCGTCGGCGCCGGCCGGAACATGAGTGCCTTATTCTATTCAACAGCTCGTATAGTTCGTAGTGGGTCCCACTCTCGCTCGCTTGCGCGATCTCACTCGCTGACGTATCGCCGACGCCGAGTCGAAGCTCTACAACTACGTATATTCTACATACGTAGTCAGTCAGTCAGCCACGCGCACATAATCGCTTGCAACAGCAGCCATCGCAGTGTGAATTTTAACAACGGGGGCGAAAATAACTGCTTCGACCGCCTGGCCTTGCCCGCAGTACAGTCGTTATTAGCCTGGCTTTTTTATTGCACGGCGGATGGGCCCCAAATCAATAGGACCTGCGGCGGCGAAGGCGGCGGCAATCTCAATCAGCATCCGATAAGGCGATCACCGCAGCGCTTCTTGGATCAGAGACCGAAGGAAGGCCATGAGGTTCCTGTAGAAGACTTGAATGCGCCCCTTCGATGGAATGGTTAGTATTAATCTGTACTGCAGGCACAATATATGTTTCTTTGCATTGAGTCAAAGTACGATCATTCTCATATGAGCCAGATGGATTATATCTAACTTAAGGCGAGCCTTCAGTCGGCGCTACTGTAACCTTGTTAATTGCTCAGGGGCTGTCAAATCGCCGCCGGCACTGCTCTCTGCTCACCGACACCGACGCGGACGCCGCCGACGCCGTGTCAAGTAAATCAATTCCATATCGGCACAACGGAGAGTCGCCGCCGCAGCCGCCGGCCGACATTCTTAAGCCGGCTCCGATGGCCGGCGGAGATAAGGCGGTGGAGGGCGACGTCGCCGGCAACGGCGACGGCGACGCATTTTCTCCCTCCCTGGCGTCAGACCTGCGGCAATTACAACAGCAGCAGCAGCAGCATCAAAAGTCCAAGGAGCAGTCTCATCGCAAGGTCAGTGCCGCCACCGCCGTCGCCGGAGGAGAGGACGCGGCGACCTCGTGCGGAGTCCGCCGGCGCGCCAGCGCGGGCGACAGCGGACGCCGCGGCCAAGTCTCCGCCGCCACCTCCGAACAGGTGTTTGTAGACGAGAGCGGCTTTCTCGCTGTTCCGCAGAAGAGGAGGACGTCCAAAAATGTTCGCTTCAGGTCAGAATTGAATCACGTGCCAATGAGCGGAAGCTAATGGATAAAAACAAATCCTTTAGGATATCCGGGCCTACTTCGTCTCCGCGCATGGCCCACCACCGTCTGAGCAGCCCCACCGTCCTCAGCTCGTCCAGCACCGGTTCCAACCAGCTGCTGGTTCCGGCCTCGCGTCGCACGAGCGCTGCCTCCAGCATCTCCTCAGGCGACTACGCCGACGAGGAGGAGGAAGACGACGACGACCTCGCCTCGTCAGTCGGCAGCGCCATGAGTGCCGCGGGAAGCAGTTGTGGCGGCAGCAGCGGCGGAGGTGGCGGTGGAAGTGGTGGTGGAGAGCGTCTGACGGTTCGGCGCATGTCTAGAGATCACGGCGGACAGCAACAGCAACAACAGGGTCGTGAGGAGGAGGAGGATACCAGCTACTCAGGTATGTCAACCATGTGCGGACAATCTAAGTTGAACCAATTGGTTCTTTTAATGCAGACACGAGCAGCGGCCGGACAGGGGATGACGAGCGCATCATACGAATGGAGTATGGAGGAAGTGGTGGCGAGGGAAGTGACTGCAGCGCCGGCATCGATCCCGAAGTGGCCGCTGAAAACGTCAGGTACGTCTCAGTAGCTTTCATGAAGAAAGAACCTTACAATACTATTAATTCTACGTATTTTGTTCAGGCTGGTTCGCAACCTCTACTCGGCCGGCTTGCGCATGCGGCAGCCACCTTCTTCGAGCAAGGACGGCGGTGACGCCGCCTCCGTCGACCGCGAGGCTGACTTTGCCGACGAGGAGGAGGCGGACGAAGCGTGCGGGTCGCTGCGGAACCGCGCCTCATTCTTCCGGCGGGGGCCCCTGACGGCCGACGTTGACCCGGGCATCCACAGAGAGGGCTTTTTCTTCCATGCAGCCAGGTACGTACTATAGAAAATAATTTACTACAGTTCGTTGAATAGCTTAAAATGCGTACGTAGCTCGGCCAGATTAATTACAATTCACGACACGAACTCATGACCTGCTCTGCTTTAATAGGAGTCAGTCGGTTCCGAACGCGCACAGTGTTGGCGTGCTCCCTCGTGTAACTGTCAGCGACTTTTCCTCTATGGACCTGGCCGAGATGTACGACGTTCTCCCATCGGTGGACGGCGCAGCGTCGGGAGGCATGCTTGCGAATTCGTCCGCCGCCGCCTCAAAGGAGACAGTCATAGACTACGTAACGCTGGACGACGTAGCCAAGTTTAAGCATATGAGGTATGCACCGTAAAACCCTGATAGCTGATAGATTAAGGCCGTGATACATTATTTTGTTCCTCATTCATAATTGCGATTGGAAACTATGTGCTTACGCAGACGTTCACGAGAAGAGGACCAGTCAACCCTGTGCCGCGGCCTCGCCGCCGCCGCGAGCGAGGCCAGCCTACTTCCGTCCTCCGCTTGCTCGTCCGCCTCCTCGGTGCGACTCTGCGACGACGTGTTCTCCTACACGAACAGCAGCCTCGGCACCGGGTCGACGGCCGACGACGTCGCCTCCGCGCTCTACGCCACCCCTCCAGTCACGGACAACGAGGACAGCAGCGCAGGAGGCGCGACTGACTTGGGGGACGTCATCAAGAAGAGACTCGCGAGGAAGGTAGGAAGAAAATCTGCGTCGAGTCCGTACCCAATTAATTGGGTTCTTCAATTATCCACATGTCTTTGAAATGGGCAAAGTATGGACTGTACGTAATATCGGTATGGGCCTCCAATGAACCACATGCGATCTGGGAAATACCAGATGGGCCCACCAATTTCGTTCCTCCGTCCGCGTCCGCCGTTCTCCCCCTCATATTGTCGCCTGAAGCGACGTTCTGGCCCCTGTCGTCCAATTCGATCCGTCGGCTCGTCTGATGCCATTACGAAACTACCAGCCGGCCTACCTAAAAAATGGTCTTGCAGAGGAGGGCAGGCACTTCCGCAGTTCCGCTCAAAATATCTGTCAGTCCGACGTACGTCGTCAACTTCATGCATGCGCACTTTCATGCATGGGCCAGCTCTAATCAAAGCTCATTAGCCGCTTGGATGGATGGAAGGCCTCAATCTAGCTAGTCAGGCAGCTAGGCAACCGGAGACGTCAACGATAGGGGTCGCCTTAAGCCGGCTACCTTGCATGCAGTTGGGTTGATGACATTGCCACTGAACTATAGGCCGTCCCTTAATGGGAAAATCATTCGGCTCATGAAAGGTGGCTGTATTGGACTTATATTGCCTGCATGTGACGGTATTCATGGCGCCATCAAGAGTGCCCAAATGCCTTCAAGCCGTACGTCGTTCGGAGCCGCCGCTGGCTGTCACAACAGCACAAGAAATCAGGCAGTCGATCTCAAGAGTCAGGGGCTCCCATCGATCACCATATAGCCATACTTAAAATTTGCTCACCTTGAAATATGCTGCAGGGTGAACAAAGAAGCCAGTTAATCTTCTCAATATGTTGGAGAATATGTTTACCTGCATGGCTTGGTCGGAGCAAAAAATTGGAGGCAATTGATGGTCGGCAAGAAGCGATGAC
>JAAUYK010032946.1_pt1 | contig 10421 bp, 6 predicted proteins | sample 7278021 | NCBI WGS metagenome assembly JAAUYK01 (sample SAMN14350223, study PRJNA611818) | marine sediment metagenome | isolation source: surface marine sediment (1.8m) | place: French Polynesia: Moorea | collected 2018-08
CCTGCCGCCGGGAGACTATGCTGTCTCGGCCTATCATGACGAAAACAGCAACGGCGAGCTGGATACGAATCTGTTTGGCGTGCCGGTAGAGGCTTATGGCTTCTCAGGGAGCACGCGCGGCAGCTTCGGTCCGCCAGATTTCTCAACGGCAGCATTTACATACGATGGCAGCCCGCTGCACCTGCGGGTCATACTGGAAGACTAGGCATGCAGCCGATCAGCATTCGGCAGGCATAAAAAGTGGGAGGGATTTCAAAATGAAGCAGTTAGTGCAATCAGCCATAGCAATTTGCCTGCTGTTAAGCTCGATATCGTTTGCCGAGGCTGCCGACAGAATCATCACTGGCGACGTGGTAGCTAACCGCTCTGTTACCCTCGCCAGTCGCATCATGGGCCGCGTCACGGCGATCCATGCGGAAGAATCCGATACCGTGTCTGCCGGCCAGGCACTGGTAGAACTCGATGATCGTGAGTACCAGGCACGACTGAAGATTGCCGAAGCCTCACTGGAACGTGCTCTCGCCGACCAGGCCAACAAGCAACGCACACTGAAACGCCTGGAGTCGCTGGGTGAAAGCAGCGCGGTATCGCAGGAAGCCATCGATGCTGCCCTCTTCGGCGTAGAGGCCGCGGCCGCCAACGTCAAGGTGGCCGAGGCTGAAATCGAATCCATCAGGGTCACCTTAAACGAAACGCGGATCATGGCGCCATTCGATGCCGTGGTCATCGGCAAGATGGCAGAACTCGGTATGGTGACGCAGCCCGGCCAGGCGCTCTATGAAATTCAGGATCAAAGCTCGCTGAAATTCCAGGCGCGGATCAAGGAACGCGACCTCAAAGACCTGGCTGTCGGTGATGCCGCGACTGTCATCATCACCGCGCTCGATAATCTTGAACTCGAAGCATCCGTAGCCCGGCTTATTCCCAGCGGCGACGCCAGGCACACTTTCCTCATCGAACTGCAGTTGCCCGCGCAGCAAGGACTGTACCCCGGCATGTTTGGCAAGGCGGTCTTGCGCTAGGCAGAGCGTACACGGAGCGTACTGATGAAATCGATGATCCATTTTTTTGCCAGCCGCCACACGTTGGCGAACGTGTTCACGTTGATGATCATCTTGCTGGGTATTGGCACACTGACTTTTATCCAGCGCGATAACTTCCCCAGTGTTGATCTCGCGGAAATGGTCATCACCACGCGCTACCCCGGCGCCTCACCGCAGGATGTCGAGCTCAACGTCACCAATAAAATCGAAAAAGAGCTGAAAGAAGTTGACGGTATCAAGCGTTACACGTCGTTCTCCATGGAAAACATTTCCATTATTTCCGTGAAGCTTGATATCGATGCGCGCGACCTCGGCAAGGTGAAAACCGATGTGCGTGACGCGGTGTCGCGAACCTCGAATTTTCCGATCGAAGTTGACGGGCAACCGCTGGTGCGGGAAATCACCACGGCCACCGCGATTCCGATTATCGAGGTCGGTTTAACCGGCGATATTCCGTATTCGGAAATGCGCGAAATTGCCCGCCGCGCGGAAAAACAACTGGAGAATATCCCGGGTGTTTCGAGGTTGGAACGCTTTGGCTATCGAGACCGCGAGATTCACATCGAGATGTTGCAGGATGCGCTGGAGCAATGGCAGGTTCCGGGGGCGCAACTGGTGAGTGCAATTGCCAACCGTAATATCCGCGCCAGCGGTGGATCGTTTGAGTCTTACACCAGCGAAAAAAATATCGTCACGCTGGCGCAGTTTGAGTCGCCTTTGGAAGCCGAGGACGTCATCGTCGACGTCACCGAGGACGGCACCATGGTGCGGATTAGCGATCTCGCCATCGTCAAGGATACCTTCGAGCCGGAGAAGGTGCGTTCGCGCATGAACGGCGAATCGGCGATTTCATTTGTGGTCTACAAAAAAGACACCGCCGACATTATCCGCACGGTGGATCGCATCAAGGCATTCATCGAGGAAAACCAGTTTCGCCTGCCGGAAAGTGTCAGCATCGAGTTTTCCAACGATGCCTCGCAAAACGTCGATAAACGCTTTCAGGTAGTTTTATCCAACGGTGCGCTGGGTCTAGCCCTGGTGCTGATCACCCTGGCATTTTTTCTCGATTTGCGTTCGGCCATCTGGGTCGCCATGGGCATTCCGGTTGCCCTGCTGGGCACCATATTCCTGTTGCCCGCCTTCGGCGCCTATCTCGATTCGATCGCCCTGGGCGCGATGATCCTGGTGATTGGCATCATCGTCGATGACGGCATCGTGCTGGCGGAAAACATCTGGCGGTACCGCGAGCAGGGTTTGTCGCCACTTGAGGCGGCGGTTGAGGGTGCATCAGCGGTTTACAAACCGGTAATCACAACCCTCGCCACCACGGGTCTGGCTTTTGCGCCGATGTTTTTCATGACCGGTACGCTCGGTGACTTTATCTACGTCATTCCACTGGTGGTGGTGCTGGCACTGTTGGTGTCATTCGCCGAGCTTACCGTCGCCCTGCCGGCCCACCTGATCTGGGGGGCCAAAGACATCGACAGCGTGAAAACCAGGAAACGCCTCGATATCGAATCGATCAAGGCGGCTTACGGACGTTTTCTGAAGGGCATACTGCGCTGGCGCTACTCGGTCATCGTAGCGGCCTCCATCCTGCTCGCAGGCTCTTTCTGGTACGCCGTGCGTTACATGGATTTCGTGTTGTTTCCAACGCAGTCGGCCAACACGGTTTACGTGCTGGTTGAACTGCCGGTCGGTTCATCGCTCGATTACACCTCGGACACTATGCGCAAGCTCGAGGCCCTGGTCGAGGACCTGCCCGAGGGCGAGATGGAATCCTACACCACGCGCATCGGCGGGCTCGGTGGTTTCTTCCAGGGGGAAAACGAACACTGGGCGTTCATTGGCATGTACCTGACCCCATTTGCTTCACGCGACCGCAATGCCGACGAAATTGTCGAAGAGCTGCGGGCACGTGCTGAACAAATAGAAGAAATCGAACGAGTCTCATTTGTCATTGACGGCGGCGGCCCGCCAGTCGGCCGGCCGATTACGATTCGCGTGGTGGGCAGTGACGACGACAAACGTAACCAGCTGGCTGACCTGGTCACCGAACGCCTGCAGGCCATCGAAGGTGTCAAAGACATTGATCGCAATGACAAGGTCGGCAAACAGCAAATCAGTATCGATATCGATTACATCCGGCTTGCCGACTCGGCGCTCACTGTCAACGACGTTGCACGCAACGTGCGCCTGGCGTTCGATGGCGAGGTAGTGACCTCGGTGCGTTACGGTGATGAGGATGTTGATTTCCGCGTACTGTTCGAGAAAAGCGCGCGCTCGTCGCTGGATACGCTTGCCGACCTGGTAGTGCCGAATACTCGTGGTGAGTTTATCCGTCTTGAAGAAGTAGCCGAGTTTGCCCTCGAGGCGGGCCCATCAAACGTTTACCACTACAACAACGAGCGCGCGATTACGGTCACCGCCGATGTCGTTAAAGATGTGATGACGCCGCTCGAAGCCACCGGAATCATCGTCGACAGTTTCGATCTCGATAAGGACTGGCCAGGCATGCAACTCGTGGTTGGTGGTGAAGCGGAAGAATCGGCCGAATCGATGGGCAGCCTGGTGGTGGCGTTTGTCGCCGCTGCGGTCGGGATTTATTTACTGCTGTTGTTGCTGTTCAATTCCATGAGCCAGCCACTGCTGGTGATGATCGCGATTCCGTTTGGTCTGTTTGGCGTGATCCTCGCCTTTGCCCTGCACGGTACCGCCTTTGGCTTTCTCGCCATGCTCGGTGTTGTTGGTTTAACCGGTATCGTGGTGAATGACTCACTCATCCTAGTTAACCTGGTGAACAGCCTCGGTGAAACCGATAGCGGCATGACGATTAACGAGCGTATTGTCTTGGCATCGGAAACCCGCCTGCGACCCATCGTGCTGACCTCGATCACTACCGTGGCTGGCTTGTTGCCCATGGCCTATGGACTGGGTGGCTCTGACCCCTTTTCAGCGCCGATGGCACTGGCGATGGGTTACGGTATTTTGTTCGCCACCCCGATTACCCTGGTGCTGGTGCCCTGCCTGTTGAAAGCCATGGACGATGTGCACTCTCTGCTTGGCAAGTTTGCTCGCTAGCTAACACTGACATCAGGAGGTCTTCCAAGCTGTTATGAAAGTCGTTTGTTTCCCGCACTTTTATTATCTCTCGGAGGTATCCCGACTGATCGAGATCGGTAAAAACCTCCGCGCACTGCAACAAGATGTCATTTTTTTTAGTCATGGCGGGCCTTATGAACAGTTGGCGCGCGACGAGGGATTCGAGGTTATCTCGATCACCCCCACCATGTCGCCGCAGCGTTACGATGAATACATCAAATACAACCGCGGCGAAGGCAGTAAGTCACTCAAGGCCAGCTTTTTCACTTACGAAGAATTGAAGTCCTATGTAGCGGCCGAAGTCGATGCCCTGAAACAGGTGAATGCAGATGCGGTATTGATCGGTTGGAATCTGCCGTCTTACTTGTCGGTCCAGGTAGTTGACATTCCGATTATTGTGCAACAACCCGGACCCTTCACTGCACCGTTTTTCGATAAAAAGCTGGCCGAGTTCGCACCGGCGTTGGCGGGCCGCGGCCTCGCTCGCCTGATGCACTATTTACCGATGGATAAACTGGTGAACTGGTTGCTACCGAAGTCCAAATTCTGGATTTATCCCTTTAACCAGTTGGCTGCGGAGCTAGGCCTGCCGCAATACAAAAGCACGCTTGATTTCGTTGCCGGCGATCTCACTCTGGTGATGGACACGCCGTCAATCCTCGGCATCACAGCGGAAGAACTCAAAGATTACCGACCTGCGCATCCCGAGTACTTCCACAAGACTCCGAAGTACCGCTACGGCGGAGCCTGTTATGCGAAGCTACCCGGCGAGGTGCCGGAAGCCGTGTCGCAGCACTTCGATACCCCCGCGACCAAGCTGTACTGTGCCATGGGCGTTTCAGGCTCACCCGAGGTGTTGCGTTCCATCATCGATATCGTGCGCGATCTCGGTTTACGAGCCTTGATTGTCACTACCACGATTCTGGACGAGGGCAAGCATGATTCGTCCGGGCAAGTGCTCGTGCAACCGCATGTCCCGGCACACCTGGTGAACCCGATGGCGGACTTTGCAATTACCCACGGCGGTGCCGGCACCGTGCAGACTGCCATTCACGCGGCCACGCCACTGGTCGGTATCCCCATGCACCAGGAACAGGCCGGCAACATTGCCCTGGTCCGGAATCGCGGTGCCGGTGCCATGTTGTGGAAATCGGAACTGAGCCGCAAGGACCTCTCCACAGCACTCGAGAAGCTGGTCGCGAACGACAGTTATACCGCGAATATGCAGCAACTGAAGTCGGAGCAGGATCAAATCGACGGCGCGGCGGTTGCCGCCCGGGAAATTGTCAGTTTCCTCTCCCCCAGTTGATTCAATTACCAAACACGATTTTTGCTTCCCAATTATTGTGCAGTGTTTGAACAATTGACGAGTTCGATGTCCGAACTGCTCACCTTAGATCGGTAGCCTCCCTGCGGCCGGATTCCAAATCCCGTTTGCCAGCAAACCCTCTACCGATAGCACTTCTGCACAATGATGTAACGAGTTACCACTGCCCGGGTTCATCGCACTCACAGTGAGCTGTTACAGGCTTTATGACAGTTCCGTTACATATCGGCAAAAAACCTGACCTCCTGTTGACACCCGATTCTTTTGGGAATATATTCCCAGTCATTATTTGGGAATTTAATCCCAAATTGAAGGAGAACATTATGAACATCAGCAACTCACCACGACATGGTCTGCAAGAGAGTCACACGACTGACTGTCCGGAAACCGACAACTCTGAACCAGACATGGAAGTTTTGAAAATGGGAAATGTGCAGGACATCGAGCAATGGCGATACCAGTTGCTGGAAAACAGTGAGGAGATTCTTGGGCAACTGACCCTTGAGTCAGGCAGCAAGGTGATGGCGTCCATCGATGATCTCGACCTCCAGGATCTGCTGCAGTCTTCACCCTGGGCGTTCAGCACGCGGCGCGTCGATCGGGCAAGCGTTCATTCACTCATCCAGTCGGGCGTACCGACGGCCGGTGACCTGGTACTGGCAAAGGTAGATGCCATTGGCCACCATGCCAATCTGCAACTGCCCGACGGTCGCCGCAGAAGGTTGTTTCCCGGGGACACTATCGTCGTGGCTTATGGCAATCGCTATGCCTGTGAGCAATTCGAAGGCCACGTTCCTGATGGCCTGGGACCTTGTCACCTGGTCGCCGGTGGCGGTATTGCCGCGCATGCGCTGAGCTGGCATAGCCGCATTACTCGCGGTCCCACGCGCATCACCCCGCTCGGACTGCTCGCTAATGCAGCAGGCACCCCGGTTAACCTGCAGGACTTTGCCCTGCCGACGGCCGACTCGACTCATAGCAAACCGCCGGTAATCGCGGTTCTCGGAACAGCAATGGATGCGGGCAAAACCCAAACCGCAGCCTTCCTGCTGCGCGGCTTGCGCAGCGCTGGTCATCGCGTGGGTTACATCAAGGTAACTGGCACCGGCGCTGGTGGTGACACCTGGTTGCTGCAAGATGCGGGAGCGGATCGCGTTCTGGATTTCACCGACGCCGGTATGGCCTCTACCTACCTTGCCGATCTTGAGCAGATAGAAGCTGGCATGCATACCATGCTGCAGGATATGGCGCAGCACGGTATGGACGTCGTTGTGATGGAAGTCGCCGATGGTGTTTACCAGCGGGAAACATCACAGTTGATCGCCGGTAAAGCATTTTCCAAAACGGTAGACGGAGTGATTCTCGCCGCACGTGACGCCATGGGCGCTGCCACCGGCGTAACCGCACTGTCGAGCGCTAAACCGCCAGTACTGGCTCTGAGCGGTTTGCTAACAGCCTCACCCTTGCAGCGTAGAGAAGCAGAGGCAGCCACCGGGCAGTGCACCGCAACTCGCGAGGAACTCGCTACTCCTTCGTTAGCCGAGGGTCTTTTGCAACAAGCCCGCATCTCAACAGCGCAGCAGGAGGCTTGCTAATGAAACCGCATACACCCTCGCTGCAATACCTAGTTTACCTGCCCGAGGACGTCAATCATGAGCTGGAGCCAATTGTCTTTGTGCACGGCTATAAGCGACGCGCGGAAGAGCAGGTGCAGCAGTTAAAGCCACTGAGCGACGCCACCAGGCGAGCCATCATTGCACCCTGCTTTACGGTAGAACAACACAAACGCTATCAACGTCTCGGCAAAGGCATCGATGGTCTGCGCGCGGATCGTTATTTTGACGCTTGCCTGAATGAAGCGGCGCGTTATTACGGTCTGCAAACCGAAAGATTCCTGCTGGTCGGTTACAGCGGTGGTGCGCAGTTTGGACATCGTTATGCGATGATTTACCCACACCGGGTAGCCTCGCTGATCGCTATTGCAGCGGGTTGGTATACCTACCCGGATCCCAATACCAGCTACCCTTACGGTATTGCAACTGCCGGTAAACTGCGCGCAGTCAGCATGAATCCGGAAGCCTTCCTGCGCATTCCCATGACGGTGCTGGTGGGCGCCAGCGACCTTGACTCGGTTAACCTGAGACGCAGCAGCAGGCTTGACAGGCACCAGGGTAAAAATCGTGTCGAGCGCGCCAGGCGCTGGGTGCTGGCAATGCGCATGGCCGCTCGTCTCTATCGCGTCGATGCGACCATCAGTTACCAGGAGGTTCCAGAGATAAGCCACAGCTTTGACGAGTTCGTGCGTGTCGGCTTTCTCCGTGAGCTCATACTTGCCGCGATCGAAGAGTACCGCACAAAGCACGGCAACCTCAGCCTCGTGCCGCGGATTAAAGATGAAGCAGCCGCTTAAACAAGCTGCGCCACCGGCGGAAATCTACGGCACAGCGGACCTGTTGCCAGCGGTTGACAGTGATTCTATTGTCGCAGAACCGCTAACCGCTCGCCCCGACCAGTCTCGCCGCAGGCTGGCACAGCTGACCGCGGGTGTTTTGCTACTTGCCCTGGCCATTACCACAGCACTGTGGCTGCACTTTCATAACACGCACATTATCACCAGTAACGCCATGGTACGCGCTCACGTATCTGAACTGGGGGTGCGCGATGCGGGAGTGGTAAACACTATCTTTGTCGAGGCAGGTGACCGCGTGATCAAGGGCCAATTACTTGCGCAGCTTGATGATCAGCATTTGTTGGCGCGCCGTGCCTCGGCCGAAGCAGCCCTGGTTACGCTCGATGAGCGTATCAGGCTCGCCGAGACCACAAATAAACACAGCACAGGTCAGGCAGCCGCAGAATTGCAACCTGCCGAGCGTGATAGCTCACAACTGTCTCTGGATTCAATCACCCTTGAAGAGGCCCAACTCAGGGTACTCAGATCTTCACGTCTGCAGGCAGAAGCCGAATTGGCACAGGTCGAAGTCGCCATCGAGAGCACCCGTATTTATGCACCTGCCGATGGTGCAGTTATCCGTCGCCTGGCGCAGCCCGGCATGGCAGTGAACAGCGCAACCCCGATTCTCAGTCTCTGGCTTACCGGGAAAACCTGGATAGAAGCCTGGATTCCTGAAGGTGATCTGGCCAGCGTCAAGTCTGGCAATTCAGTGCAAGTCAGTTTGCCGGCGCTGCCCGGCGAACACTACAGCGGTATTGTCGCTCGCATCGGCCTCGCCACAGACTACGAAATGCCGGTAGATTATCTGCCGCAGTCACGTGAATCACGCATTCGTACGACGCCACAGGTTGGTCTGGAAATCTACCTGGATTCACCCCCGGCAGAGTTTCGCCCGGGCATGTCAGCGGTCGTCGATATCCGCAGGAACGAGACCTAAGCCATGCCGGGTTTTGTTTCCACAGACCTGCTGAAAGGCCGCATTGTGCGCGATAAAAAGCGCATCTCGACCGGCTGGATATTGCTGTTGCTGGGCATAGCCATCCTGCCGCTGCTCGTCATCAACCTGCGCTTGCTGGCAGCTGCCTCTGCCGACCCCTATGGCTTGCTGGCGGTAGGAGAATGGCTCAACAGTCATGTCAGCCTGCACTGGATTAACCATGAGGATCGCAGAGTCGTAACCTATGTGCTTTTGCTGCCAATGGCTGCCATGCTGATCGCCTTCACCCGCCTCACGCTGGGTATCAGAATCCTTGGATTTCGTTCCATTCTGATCGCAATTGGCTTCCAGGAAATCGGCCTGCTACCAAGCTTGCTGGTAATCACCCTGGTCGCAGGTACCGTGCTGTTGGTGCGCCCGGCGATGCGCCGCTCCGGCATGCCACTCTATGCCCGAATTGCAGCGATCATGTGTATTGTCGCGCTGACCATGTTGCTGGGCCTGTTCGCCGGCAGCTGGCTGAACTCAACCATCCTCTGGAGCATGGCATTCTTCCCGGTGGTTATCCTGGCGATGCTGGCAGAAAGTATCGCCGCCACTTTCGCTCGAGATAATGCCGCGATGGCGGCCTGGCGCACGGGTAATACCATCGTGCTTGCAGGCATCATCGCTGCATTGAGCCAGGTTACTTTCATCCGTGAACTGGTGCTCTCCTATCCCGAGTTGTTGCTCACCAAGCTGGTACTCATCGTATTCCTCTCCGAGTTTCTCGATCTGCGGTTATTCGAGGGTTTTCGTCCAGGTAGCAAGGCAAATGCTGAGCGGGACTCGAAGCAGCCAGACGTGGTAATCGTCAGGAACCGATTTGCCGAGCCGCCGCTGCACCGAACCACACCCGAGACACCGCGGCGGTATCAACGCGCCGGTCTGCAGTCGACGATCAATGGCCTGCGAGACCAGGGTTATAGCGTAGAGATCCTCGAGGGTGACAGTTCGTTGGCAGCGAAACTCCGCAACCTTACTGATCGTGAACACACACCAGTGGTCCTAAACTTCGCCGGTGGCTCACAGGGCGCGGGTCGACTGGCGCAAGTACCAACAATCTGCGAGATGCTTGGCCTGCCCTATTCAGGTCCGGGACCTCAAGCGGCAGCCCTGCTGGACGACCGCAAAAGGCAGTTACAGCTGCTGGAAGCCGAAGGCTTGAGAGTGCCACGATCACTTAACAGGCAGCAAGCGAAGCAGATCATCGCCGATTCAGATAATGGCGTCTGGACCCGGGCCCGGTATCAGTCCGATCGCAGTGCCACCACGGTTACCAGCGCAAGAACGCTACGGCGGTCCTTAAAACGTATCGAGCAGCGCTACGGCGAAACCCTCATCGAGCAAATACCACCTGGCCGTGCAGTAACGGTCATTGTAGTAGCACCAGAAAAGGCGCAACCCCGGGTGCTCCCATTGCTGGAAGGCGCCAATCATCGGGGTAAATTCCGGGCACTCGTTGTGGGTGAGCGCGGCTGGAGCAAAACATCCGCTGCAGCTGTCCACGGAGCCGCGGTC
>JAAUYK010059387.1_pt1 | contig 10421 bp, 8 predicted proteins | sample 7278021 | NCBI WGS metagenome assembly JAAUYK01 (sample SAMN14350223, study PRJNA611818) | marine sediment metagenome | isolation source: surface marine sediment (1.8m) | place: French Polynesia: Moorea | collected 2018-08
CACCGGCGGCACCTCGACCAAGGACATGACCAACGCCTACCAGATCGCCAAGGACAAGTCGCCGCGGCGCGTCGGCCCCTTCATGGTGCCGCGCATCATGGCCAACACCAATTCGGCGACCCTGGCCACGCCCTTCAAGATCAAGGGCGTCAACTACTCGATCACCTCGGCCTGCGCGACCAGCGCGCACTGCATCGGCAACGGTGCCGAGCTGATCCAGTGGGGCAAGCAGGACATTGTCTTCGCCGGTGGCGGCGAGGAGCTCTATTGGACCGCGACCATGCTGTTCGACGCCATGCCGGCGCTGTCGTCGAGGTACAACGACACGCCCGAGCGGGCCTCGCGCGCCTTCGACACGGGCCGCGACGGCTTCGTCATCTCGGGCGGCGGCGGCGTCGTCGTGCTCGAGGAGCTGGAGCACGCGCTGGCGCGCGGCGCCAAGATCTACGCCGAGGTCGCCGGCTACGGGGCCACCTCCGACGGCTACGACATGGTCCAGCCCTCCGGCGAGGGGGCGGTGCGCTGCATGCGGCTCGCGATCGAGAGCCTCGGTAACACGCCGGTCAACTACATCAATACCCACGGCACCTCCACGCCGATCGGCGATAGCGTCGAGCTCAAGGCGATCAAGGAAGTCTTCGGCGCCGACCTGCCGCGGATCAACTCGACCAAGTCTCTGACCGGCCATGCGCTCGGGGCGGCGGGCGTCAACGAGGCGATCTATTCGCTGCTCATGATGGACGAAGGCTTCGTCGCCGCCTCGGCGAACATCGAGGAGCTGGACCCGGAGGCCGAGGGCATGCCGATCGTGCTCGAGCGTCAGGACGACGTGGACCTCAGCTGCGTCATGTCGAACAGCTTCGGCTTCGGCGGCACCAACGCCTCCTTGGCGTTCAAGCGCTACGACGGCTAGGGCGGACCGTCGCACCCGGTGACAGCCGGGCAAGATACGCGCCCAGGCGGCAGGCACTCAGCGATTGGGTTCCTCTCGAAGAGATCGGTCCGATGAGACGGACCAAGGGTTAGGTGTCAGGGTGGTCGGAAATTCGAAACTCATGAGTGGTAAGCGCGGCATCGTGATGGGCGTCGCGAACGATCATTCAATTGCTTGGGGAGTCGCGACAAAGCTGCGTGAGGCCGGGGCCGAACTGGCCTTCACCTATCAGGGCGAACCCTTCGCAAAGCGGGTGCGGCCGCTCGCCGCCTCGCTCGACTCGAACCTGGTCCTGCCCTGCGACGTGGAGAACGACGAGGACATCGACGAGCTGTTCGACGCCGTCGGGAAGGCCTGGGAAAGCCTCGATTTTGTCGTCCATGCCATCGCCTACTCGGACAAGGAAGAGCTTAAGGGCCGCTATCTGGACACCACGCGCGACAACTTCGCGCGGACTCTCTCGATCTCCTGCTACTCCTTCACCGCCTTGGCGCAGCGGGCACAGCGGCTGATGACCAACGGCGGCAGCATGGTGACCCTGACCTACCTCGGCGCGGAACGGGTCACCCCGAACTACAACGTCATGGGCGTGGCCAAGGCGGCCCTGGAATCCAGCGTCCGTTACCTCGCAGCCGACCTCGGCACCGAGGGGGTGCGGGTCAACGCCATCTCCGCCGGCCCGATGCGCACGCTGGCCGGCTCGGCGATCGCCGACGCGCGCTTCGTGTTCGGCTGGACCAAGCGCAACGCGCCGCTGCGGCGCAACGTCGATCTGGGCGAAGTCGGCGCGGCCGGGCTCTATCTCCTGTCCGACCTGTCCAAGGGCGTGACCGGCGAGGTGCACTACGTCGACGGCGGCTACCACGTGATCGGGATTCCCTCGCCCAACTCGGTCGGCGACGGTTAGGGTTAACGCCCGCTCCCCGACCTAATCCGTCAGCGCCGCTGCAAGCTGGCCAGGGTAGTCCGTGATCACACAGTCCACGCCCCAGGACAGGAATCGCCGGGCGCGGCGCGCGTTGTTGACCGTGTAGACCGCGACCAGGTAACCGGCCTCCTTGACCCGCCGGACGGCGAAGCGGTTGACCAGCTTGTTGCCGAGATGAACCGACACACAGCCCAGGGCCTCGACCTGTCTGCGCCAGCCATTCGGCAGGCCCCGCACCAGGAGCCCGCGCGGCCAGTCGGGCTGCAACACGCGCGCGGCCGCCAGGCTCATGGTGCTGAAGCTGCTGACGAGGGGCGGCGGGCGGTCGGACGGCCAGATATCCGACGAGGCGCGCAGCACGATCTCGGCGGTCTCGACGTCGCGGCCCGGCGTGGGCTTGATCTCGATGTTGACGCCCAGGCCCAGATCCAGAGCCAGCTCCATCGCCGCTTCGAGGGTCGGGACTCTCTGCCCGGCAAAACCAGTGCCGAACCAGCTCCCGGCGTCGAGCGCCGCCAGGCGATCGTAGGAAGTCTCGGCCATGGGCGTGTCGACACCGGTGGTGCGCCGCAGGCTGTCATCGTGAAAGATCACGGGGCGGCCGTCGCCGGTCAGCATGACGTCGACCTCGATCCAGGACATGCCTTCGTCCCGCGCCGCCCGGATCGAGGCCAGAGTGTTCTCCGGCGCGACCCCGGCGGCGCCGCGATGTCCCATGAGCCTGGGCAGCCGCGGCGACACCGTTGGAGTCCTTGGAGCCGCTTCCGCTCCGCCGCGGATCAGCTGGCCTCGGCCTGCAGGTCCTCGCCGGTCTCCTGATCGACCGCGCGCATGGACAGCTTGACCTTGCCCCGGTCGTCGATCCCGATGCACTTGACCTTGACCACATCGCCTTCCTTGACGACGTCGCCGACGGTCTTGACCCGCCGGGGGGCGAGCTCGCTGATATGGACCAGACCGTCGCGCGGGCCGAGGAAGTTCACGAAGGCGCCGAAGTCGACGACCTTCACCACCTTGCCCTGGTAGATCTTGCCCTGTTCCGGCTCCGCCGTGATGGAGGTGATCCAGTCGATCGCGGCCTGGGCCTGGTCCTGGTCGACCGCCGCCACCTTGATGGTGCCGTCGTCCTCGATGTCGATCTTGGCGCCGGTCGTCTCGGTGATCTCGCGGATCACCTTGCCGCCGGTGCCGATCACCTCGCGGATCTTGTCCTTCGGGATCGTGATCACGGTGATGCGCGGCGCGTTCTCCGATACGCCCTCGCGCGCGCTGTCGATCGCCTTGGCCATCTCGCCCAGGATGTGCAGCCGGCCGTCGCGCGCCTGCTTCAGGGCGATCTGCATGATCTCCGGCGTGATCGAGGTGATCTTGATGTCCATCTGCAGCGAGGTGATGCCGTCCTCGGTGCCCGCGACCTTGAAGTCCATGTCGCCGAGGTGATCCTCGTCGCCCAGGATGTCGGAGATCACGGCGAAATCCTCGCCCTCCTTGATCAGCCCCATGGCGATGCCGGCGATCGGCCGGGGCAGAGGCACGCCGGAGTCCATCATGGCCAGCGAGGAGCCGCAGACCGTGGCCATGGAGGACGAGCCGTTCGACTCGGTGACCTCGGAGACCACCCGGATGGTGTAGGGGAAGTCCTCCTTCGAGGGCAGCACCGGCCGGATCGCCCGCCAGGCCAGCTTGCCGTGTCCGACCTCGCGCCGGCCCGGAGGCGCCATGCGCCGCGCTTCGCCGACCGAATAGGGCGGGAAGTTGTAGTGCAGCATGAAGTTTTCCCGGTACTCGCCTTCCAGCGCGTCGATGATCTGCTCGTCCTGGCCGGTGCCCAGGGTCGTGGTTACCAGGGCTTGGGTCTCGCCCCGGGTGAAGAGCGCGGAGCCGTGGGTCCGGGGCAGGACCCCGACCTCGCAGACGATCGGCCGAACGTCGGCCGTGCCCCGGCCGTCGATCCGCTTGCCGGTCGCCAGGATGGCGCCGCGCACCACGTCGCTCTCCAGGTTCTTGAACACCCCGGACAGGACGGCGGCCTCGGCCTCGTCCTCGCCGACGATCTCGACGGCGGACGCCTTGACCTCGGCGACCTTCTCGTGGCGCTTGCCCTTGTCCGGCTCCTGGTAGGCGGTCTTGAGCCGGTCCGAGACCTGCGCATCGAGCTTGGTGCGCAGGGTCTCGACCTCGGCCGGCGGCTCGGGCACCTGCCAGGGTTCCTTGGCGCAGGCCTCGGCGAGATCGATGATGGCGTCGATCACCGGCCTCATCTGTTCGTGGCCGAAGGTGACCGCACCCAGCATGACCTCCTCGGAAAGCTCGTGGGCCTCGGACTCGACCATGAGCACGCCGTCGTGGGTCGCCGCGAGGACCAGGTCGAGCTGCGAGGTCTCCAGGTCCTGGGGCGTCGGGTTGAGCAGATACTCGCCGTCGCGGAAGCCGACCCGGCAACCGCCGATCGGACCGAGGAAGGGAATGCCCGAAATGGTCAGGGCCGCCGAGGTTCCGACCATGGCAACGACGTCGGGATCGTTCTCCAGGTCATGGCTCAGGACCGTGCAGACGATCTGGGTCTCGTTCTTGTAGCCCTTGGCAAAGAGCGGCCGGATCGGCCGGTCGATCAGGCGCGAGGTCAGGGTCTCCTTCTCGGAGGGCCGGCCTTCGCGCTTGAAAAAGCCGCCGGGAATCTTGCCCGCGGCGAAGGTTTTCTCTTGGTAGTTCACGGTCAGCGGGAAGAAGTCGATGCCCTCCCGCTCTTCCTTGGCGCCGACCGCCGTGCAGAGCACGATCGTGTCGCCGTAGGTCGCCAGCACGGCGCCGTCGGCTTGGCGGGCGATCCTGCCGGTCTCGAGCACCAGCTTTCGGCCGCCCCAGTCTAGTTCCTTGCGGTGTATGTCAAACATTGTCTCTAAGTCCTTTCGCTTGGCCGTCTTGCCAAAGCCGGACCCGCGTAAAGGGCACGGCGCGTGCGGTCATCCCGCGCGGCACGCCCCTTGCGTCGGCCCGGCCGTTCGTCCGATCGCGCCGGCCAGTTGCGCAATCGCATGCCTCTCGTAGGGATATGGGGAGCGCGGCGGTTGCCCGCTGCCCCGAGGAGACCAGCAGTGGCTGGTCCTGGCGCCATGTCCCGCCTCGCTACCGTCTCAGCCCGAGGCGTTTGATCAGCTCGTCGTAGCGCGGCTTCTCCTTGCGCTTCAGATAGTCGAGCAGGCGCCGGCGCTGACCGACCATGATCAGAAGGCCACGGCGCGAGTGAAAGTCCTTCTTATGGGTCTTCAGGTGCTCGGTCAGGTTGGTGATGCGCTCGGTCAGGATCGCGACCTGGACCTCTGGCGAACCCGTATCGCCTTTGTGGGTCGCGAAATCACCGATAACTTCCGTTTTCCGCTCAGCGGTAATCGACATGGCATTCGTTCCTCGGCATCAGGTTTTTAAAACACGCAAAGGATGCAGTCCGCCGTCCTCGTAACGGGCCAAGGCAACCGCCTTGCCGAACGATTTAGCGCAGACCACGGTCCCGTTCGTCAGGTCACGGACCCGCTCCCGATGGGCACGGGCCAGCAGCGAGACTGTCTGTCCACAGCGCAGGCTGCCCGCCTCGGCTTCCGTCAAATCGAGCGCCGGGATGCCGTCCAGCGCCGCTTCGACGGGGTGTAGGTGCCCCGAAGCGGCGGCACTATGCCCCAGGGTTTCCAAAGTTTCCAGGGAAATCGCGTCGTCTTCGCGGAACGGGCCGACCCGGGTTCGGCGCAACGCCGTGACGTGACCGACGGTGTTCAGGGCCCGGGCGATATCGCGCGCCAGAGCGCGCATGAAGGCCCCCTTGCCGCACTCCACCTCGAAGACGGCGTGGTCCGGATCGGGCGTATCGACCAGTGCGATGCGGCCGATCCAGACCGGACGCGAGGCCAGTTCCGGCGCCTGGCCGGCGCGCGCCAGGTCGTAGGCGCGCCGGCCATCGACCTTGATCGCCGAGTAGGCCGGCGGCACCTGGTCGATCCAGCCGTGGAACTGCTCGAGCACGGCCTCGACCGCCGCCGCCGCCGGCCGATGCGGGTTCTCCTCGACCACCGCGCCCTCGGCGTCGTCGGTCTCGGTGGCCTGGCCCCAGCGCAGGGTGAAACGATAGGTCTTGGTGCCGTCCATGACGTAGGAAACGGTCTTGGTCGCCTCGCCCAGGGCGATCGGCAAGAGTCCCGTCGCGAGAGGATCCAGGGTGCCGCCGTGTCCCGCCTTGCGGGCGTCGAGGAACCGCCGCACCCGACTCACGACCTGGGCCGAGGTCAGCCCCGCCGGCTTGTCGACGACCAGCCAGCCATTGACCACGCGGCCCTTAGCTCGGCGCCTCATCCTCACCCTCCGCGCCGGCCTCCCCATCATCGGCGAGGTCGCGGCGCACCTTCGGCCGGGACAGCAGCTCCTGGATCCGGCCGGCGTGATCGAACGAATGGTCGGCGGCGAAGCCGAGGCGCGGCGTGTGGCGCAGGGTCAGCTCGCGGCCGAGCTGGCCGCGCAGGTAGCCAGCGGCCCGGTTTAGGGCCGCCACCGTGCCCGGCAAGTCCTGGCCGCCGAGCGGGGTGACGAAGGCCGTGGCCGCCTTGAGGTCGGGACTGACCTTGACCTCGGTCACCGTGATCGAGGTGCCGCTCAGGGCCGGGTCGTCGAAGCGGCACCGCTCCAGCACCCGCACCAGGGCATGGCGCAGCTCCTCGCCGACACGGAGCTGCCGCAGGCTGGGGCTGTCGCCCTTACTCCGGCTCATGGATCGATCCTTGGACTAGCGGTAAGCGCCGGCCGCCGCTTCGACGTTGCGGAGCACCCGTAAGGCCGGGCCGCTCGGATCGCCGGCGCCGGAGAGCAGCTCCGGCGTCGCGTGATCCGCTCTAAAGGGCACGGGCGACCTCGTCCACTTCATAGCACTCGATCTGGTCGCCGACCTGGATATCCTGATAGTTCTCGAAGGCCATGCCGCACTCGTAGCCTTCCTTGACCTCGCGGACCTCGTCCTTGAAGCGCCGCAGGGTCTTGAGCGTGCCGTCGTGGATCACCGTGTCGTCGCGCAGCAGTCGGACCTTGGCGCCGCGCTTGACCTGGCCTTCGGTGACCATGCAGCCGGCGACCTTGCCGGTCTTGGTGATCGAGAAGACCTCCCGGATCTCGGCGTAGCCGAGGAAGGTCTCGCGCTTCTGGGGCGCCAGCAAGTTGGACAGGGCCGCCTTCAGATCGTCGAGCAGCTCGTAGATGATCGAGTAGTAGCGAATGTCGACGTTCTCGCGCCGCGCCAGCTCGCGTGCCTGGGGGTTGGCCCGGACATTGAAGCCGATGACGATGGCGCCGGTCGCCTGGGAGAGGCTGATGTCGGACTCGTTGATGCCGCCGACCGCCGCGTGCAGCACCTGGAGCTTGACCTCTTCGTTGCCCATCTTCTCCAGGCTGCCGCTGATCGCCTCGAGCGAGCCGTGCACGTCGGACTTGATCACCACGGGCAGCTCCTTGGCCTCGCCCTGCTTGATCATCGACAGCATCTGTTCGAGGCTGCCGCGGCCCTGCGCGGCGATGCTGGTATCCCGCTTCTCGCCGGCGCGGAACGACGCGATGTCGCGCGCCCTGCCCTCGTCCTCGCTGACCACGAAATCGTCGCCCGCCACCGGGGTGCCGTTCAGCCCCAGCACCTCGACTGGAACCGAGGGGCCGGCCTGCTTCACGTTCTCGCCGCGTTCGTTGATCATGGCCCGGACCCGGCCCCACTCGCTGCCGGCGACGAAGACGTCCCCGACCCTGAGGGTGCCGCGCTGAACCAGAACCGTGGCGACCGAGCCGCGGCCCCGCTCCAGCTTGGCCTCGACCACCACGCCCTCGGCCTTGCGTTCGGGGTTGGCGCGCAGCTCGAGCAGTTCCGCCTGCAAGAGGATCGCCTCCTCGAGCTTGTCGAGGTTGGTCTTCTCCTTGGCCGAGACCTCGACCGCCAGGATGTCGCCACCCATCTCCTCGACCACGAGGTCGTGCTGCAGCAGCTCTTGGTGGACCCGGTTCGGGTCCGCCTCCGGGCGGTCGATCTTGTTGATCGCGACGATGATCGGGACCTCGGCCGCCTTCGCGTGGCTGATCGCCTCGACCGTCTGCTCCTTGATGCCGTCGTCGGCGGCGACGACCAGCACGACGATGTCGGTCACGTTGGCGCCGCGCGAGCGCATCTCGGTGAAGGCGGCGTGACCCGGCGTGTCGATGAAGGTGATCTTGTCGCCGCTCTGCAGGGTCACCTGGTAGGCGCCGATGTGCTGGGTGATGCCGCCGGCCTCGTGCGCGACCACGTCGCTCTCGCGCAGGGCGTCGAGCAGCGAGGTCTTGCCGTGGTCGACGTGGCCCATGACCGTGACCACGGGCGGCCGAGGCTGCAGGTCGGCCTCGTCGTCGGGCTCGCCCTTGAGGCCGAACTCGACGTCCGCCGCCGCCACGCGCTTGATCCGGTGGCCGAACTCGCCGATCACCAGCTCCGCGGTGTCGGCGTCGACGACCTGGTTGATCGTCGCCATCACGCCCATCTTCATCAGCGCCTTGATGACCTCGCTCGAGCGCTCGGCCATGCGGTTGGCCAGCTCCTGAACCGTGATGGTCTCCGGCAGCACGACGTCGCGGATGACCTTCTGCGGCGGCTGGTGGGCCGAGCGGTCCTGCGCCTGGCGCAGCTTCTCCTGGCGCCGGCGCACCGACGCCAGCGAGCGCACCCTTTCCTGGTCGCCGCCCTCCAGCGCCTGGGAGATGGTCAGCTTGCCCTGGCGGCGCTTCTGCTGCCGTCCACGGTTGGCCGGCGGCGCCTTGGGCGCGGCCACCTTGCGCTTGGCCCGGGAGGCTGCCTCCTCCTCGGCAGGGGTCACTGCCGGTCTGGCAGCCGCCGGCTGCGGCTGCGGCGGCTGCGGCTCGGCGCTCGGTTTGGGCGCCGCCTCGGCCTCAGCGGCCTGGGTAGCGGCTTCCGCGGCTTGCCGCTCGGCTTCCTCGGCCGCGCGCTTCTCCGCCTCGGCTTGTTCCTGGATCCGGCGCGCCGCCTCTTCCTCTTCGCGCACCCGGCGCTTGTCTTCTTCCAGTTTGGCGCTCTGCAGCGCTTGCAGGCGCGTCGCGCGCTCCGCCTCGGTCAAGTTCTTGATCGGCTCGGCGACCGCCGGCTGTTCGTCGACCTGTTCCGCCTGCTGGACCTCGTCCGGCGCCGCTGGCTCCTCGGGCTCCGGCGCGCGCGCCACCACCTCGCGCATGCGGCCTTCGGCGCTGCGCTCGAAGCTCTTCTTGGTCTTGCGCTCGACCATGACGGTCTTGGAGCGCCCGTGGCTGAAGCTCTGGCGGACCAGCCCGGATTCGACACGCTTCTTGAGCTCGAGTCGGCCGGGCCGGCTCAAGGTCAGCGTCTTCTTTTCTTTTTCTTGTTCTTTTTCTTTGCTCATCGTCGTGTCGCTCATCCGCTCACATCCTCTTGCCGGCATTGTAGGCGCCGGCCAACGCCGTCAATCGTGCCACCTCGGTAAGGAAGCGATCGGCGATCGCACCCGGGGCGAGAACGAGGTGAACCGTGTGCTCACGGCCGAGCACGCCGCCCAGCTCGGCCGCGGTGAAGATCTCCACCGGCGCCGGCCCGTTCCGCGCCGCGCCGGCCAAGGCCGCTAGTTTCTGACGCCCGCCGGGTGCCGCGTCAACCGCCTGAATAAGGACCGCACCTTCTCCGGCGGCAAGCTTGGCCTTTGCCTTCTCGAAACCGCCGACCGCCGCCCCGGCCCGCCGAGCCAGACCGATCAGGTCCAGACAGCGGCGCCGCAACGATGCGGCAACCTGTTCCGCCAGATCCTCGGCCACGGTCACCGGCCGCTTGGCGGCGCGGGCGAAGAGGTTGCGGCCGCACGCGCGCTCGATCATATCGCGCCGTGGCGCCAACCACAAACCGCGCCCCGGCAACTTGCCGGCGGCGTCGAACACGATCCTGCCGGCGGGATCCACGACAAATCGCAGCAATTCCGTCTTCGGGCGAAGCTCGCCGCTCGCCAGGCATCGCCGCACCGGGCCGGCCGCCTCGCGGCGGGGCTCGGCCCTCGATTCGCTATGTGTCATCGTCGCCATCATGGAGCGTGTCGCGGGCTTGCGGTTGGATTAACCTGCCGGCTCGCTCTCGGACACCGTTTCCTCCGCCTCCGCGGCGGTGTCCGGGGCCTGCGCCTCGGCGGGCAGGTCGTCGAACCAGTGCGCCCGCGCGGCCATGATGACCGCGTTGGCGTCGTCGATGGAGAGCGACCCCTCGCCAAGGATCTCGATCAGCTCGTCGCTGGCGAGGTCACCCAGATCGTCGAGCGTCTTGATGCCCTTCTCACCGAGAGAGACCAGCATGGCGGCGCGCAGCCCCTCGAGAGCGGCCAGCTCGTCGGACACGCCCAGCTCCCGGCGCTGTTCGTCGTAACGCCGGTCCTGCTCTTCCAGATAGGTCCGGGCGCGCACTCGGAGCTCTTCGGCGACGTCCTCGTCGAAACCTTCGATCTCGGCCAGCTCGGCGAGCGGCACGAAAGCGACCTGTTCCAGGCTTGCGAAGCCCTC
>JAAUYK010171221.1_pt1 | contig 10419 bp, 6 predicted proteins | sample 7278021 | NCBI WGS metagenome assembly JAAUYK01 (sample SAMN14350223, study PRJNA611818) | marine sediment metagenome | isolation source: surface marine sediment (1.8m) | place: French Polynesia: Moorea | collected 2018-08
AATAACTTCCACGGCCGCACGATTACCATCGTGGGATTCAGCACGGACAGCGGTTCCCGGCAGGACTTCGGCCCGTTTACGCCCGGATTTAAGATCATCCCCTTTGGCGACAGCGAGGCCCTGGAGAAAGCCATCACCCCCAACACCGTCGGATTCATGGTGGAACCGATCCAGGGCGAGGCCGGCGTGATTATCCCCCCGGATGGTTTTCTGCAACGGGCCAAAGCCATTTGTGAAAAGCACAATGTGGTTCTCATCCTGGACGAGATTCAAACCGGCCTGGGACGAACGGGCAAACTCCTGGCTGAAGAGCATGAAGGCATCGAGGCCGATCTGACCCTGTTGGGCAAGGCGCTCTCCGGCGGGTTCTACCCCGTCTCCGCCGTGCTCTCCAACAAGGAAGTCATGGACGTCTTGCGGCCGGGCGAGCACGGCAGCACCTTCGGCGGCAATCCCCTGGCCTGTGCGGTGTCGCGCACGGCCCTGCGGGTCCTGGTGGAAGAGGGCCTGATCGAAAACGCCGCCGTGATGGGGGACTATTTTCTGTCGGAACTAAAGAAACTCAAAGCGCCCCAGGTCAAGGAAATCCGCGGCCGGGGTTTGATGATCGGTATCGAATTTCACCCCGAGGCCGGCGGCGCCCGTGCCTATTGCCTGAAACTCATGGCGGCGGGGCTTTTGTGCAAAGAAACCCATGATCACATCGTACGCCTGGCCCCACCCCTGGTGATCCGGAAAGAAGACATCGACTGGGCCCTGGAGCGGATTGCCAAAGTCCTGAAGGCGGATTAGTCGCAAAGGATTCGAGGGGCCGAGGATTCAAGGGTTCGAGTGAAATGCAAATGCACGACAAACCCCTTATACTTTGGATTTTTTTATCCAAGTAAGACTTCTCCAGTAAAGCGGGAAACATCAATTCCCACCCGGAGGGAAAAAAGAAAAGGCCGGGAAGGAAGAACCTTTCCGGTCCCACAGCCAGGGCTGCCGCGTCTAGATCAAAGCGAACCGTTAGCAGCACAGCGCAAAATAACTTGCAACGCCGTCCTTCAGCGACAGGATGGGACCGATTCCCGCAGGGGGCATCCCTGCCGATGAACACGATTCAACCCGCGACAAAGTGAGGCCCCAAGTGAAACGCGACTTTATTCATGTGGACGATTTGACGAGCGATGAAATCAAGACGGTTCTAAGCCTGGCCCAGGAGGTCAAAGCCAAATTCCAGCGCCGGGAGGATTACCGGCCATTTGAAAATCAGACCCTGGCCATGATCTTCGCCAAACCGTCCGCGCGCACCCGGATATCCTTCGAAACGGGCTTTTATCGCCTGGGGGGCCATGCGATCTATCTCAATCCGCAGGACATCGAAATCGGCAAACGCGAAGCGGTCAAGGACGTCGCGCGGGTGATCAGCCGCTACAACGATCTGATCACGGCCCGCCTGTTCGACCACGCCCATATTCAGGAACTGGCCGCCTTCGCCACCGTGCCAGTCATCAACGCCCTGACGGACTACAACCACCCCTGCCAGATCATGGCGGATATGCTCACGATTCTGGAAACCCGCGGCCATCTGGAGGATCTTAAAATCGCTTACGTCGGCGATGGCAACAATATCGTACACTCCTGGCTGCGGCTGGCCGCGCGGTTGCCGCTGCATTTCGTATGCGCCTGTCCGCCGGACTACACGCCCGATGCGGCCACCGTCCAACGCGCCCGCGATGCCGGGCCGTCCACGATCGAAATCCTTCACGACCCCCTGGCGGCGGTACGCGACGCCGAGGTGGTCTACACCGATGTTTGGGCCTCGATGGGCCGGAAACACGAAATGGAAGTCCGCCAAAAGCATTTTCAGGGCTTCCAGGTCGATTCCCGCCTGATGGCCGCCGCCCGTCCCTCGGCCATCTTCATGCACTGTCTTCCGGCCCAGCGCGGTCTCGAGGTCACCGACGCGGTCATGGAATCGCCCGCTTCGATCGTATTTGCCCAAGCCGAAAACCGGATGCACGCGCAGAATGCGATCATGCTGTTTTTAACCGGTCGGACCTGAGCCCGGCAAGACCGGCAGCTTCAATTGAAACGCAAGAACTATGCTTACAGGGATTGAGGTAATATAACGGGCTCGGGGAGAATAAGGAACGACATATGATAGAAAACGTCCTCATCATGGGAGCCGCGGGGAGAGACTTCCACAATTTCAATATCTACTTTCGGGACAACGAACGCTACCGTGTCAAGGCCTTCACGGCCACACAGATACCGGACATCGAAGGGCGCTGCTATCCCGCGGCGCTGGCCGGATACCTCTACCCGGAAGGCATTCCGATCCATCACGAAGACCAGATGCCCGCATTGATTCGGGATCACAAGATCGACCTGGTGGCCTTTGCCTACAGCGACGTGCCCCACACGGCGGTCATGCACAAGGCCTCGCTGGCCATGGCCGAAGGGGCCGACTTCACATTGATCGGTGCCACCTACACCATGCTGCGCGCCACGAAGCCGGTGGTGGCGGTGTGCGCGGTCCGCACGGGCTGCGGCAAATCCCAGACCACGCGCCAGGTGTGCCGGATCATGCGCGAGCAGGGCAAGCGCGTGGTGGCCGTACGCCACCCCATGCCCTATGGCGACCTTACCCAGCAGGTGGTCCAGCGTTTTGCAACCTACGCCGACTTCGACCGCCACCGCTGCACGATCGAGGAGCGGGAAGAATACGAACCGCTCGTCGCCCAGGGAATCGTGGTCTACGCCGGTATCGACTACAAGAAGATCCTGGCGGCGGCCGAACGCGAAGCCGATATCATCGTCTGGGACGGCGGCAACAACGACACGCCGTTTTACTACCCCGAGGTGCATATCGTGGTCTTCGATCCGCACCGCGCCGGTCACGAATGTCTTTACTATCCCGGGGAAACGAACATGATCATGGCCGATATCGCGGTGATCAACAAAGTCGACAGTGCGACGGCCGAAGATATCGACGTGGTGCGCGGCAACATCGCCCAACATGCGCCGGCGGCCGATGTCGTCCTGGCCGAATCGGCGATTCTGGTCGCGGACCCCGATGCGATTCGCGGAAAGAAGGTGCTCGTGGTGGAAGACGGCCCCACCCTGACCCACGGCGAGATGGCCTTCGGCGCCGGCGCCATTGCCGCGCGCCGCTATGGCGCCGCCGCCTTGGTGGATGCCGCGACATCGGCGGTGGGCAGCATCCGCGAGACCTATGCGCGCCACCCCAATGTGCGTCAAGTGTTGCCGGCGATGGGCTACAGCAGCGAGCAGATCAAGGATCTGGAAGAAACCATCAACCGCACCGCGTGCGATCTGGTTTTGTGCGCCACGCCCATCGATCTGCCCAAACTGATCAACATCGACCGGCCCACCCTGCGGGTGCGCTATGAATACCAGGATGCCCCCCAGGGCCCGCGTTTGGAAGAAGTCCTGCGCCGCCGCCTCGCCGTCTGAGCGTCGGCGGCCCGGCGCCAGCAAGCGCGGCATCTGTTGGCTCGTTTTTTGACGGCCTCGAAGAAAGTCCGATCCACCCGAGGCGGATAAATATTGGCGCTACGCGTAGCCCTCGTCGGTCAGCGTACGCTAAGTACGCTTCATTCCTCGGGCATCAGCTGCTGTATCTCGAACATTTTGCGGCACTCTCCTAAACATAAAGGACCTGTATAAAATGTCTCCCCCCACCCTGCTGATCGCCCTGGGCGGCAACGCTTTGATTCGCAAACACCAGCGCGGCACCATTCGCGAGCAGTTTGCCAACCTTCAGATTCCGATGCAGCAAATCGCCCGGCTCGCGCGCGCCTACCGGATTGTCATCACCCACGGCAACGGCCCCCAGGTCGGCAACCTCATGCTGCAACAGGAATGCTGCGAGAGCGTGCCCCAACTACCGCTGGAGATCCTGGTGGCGCAGACCCAGGGGCAGATCGGCTACATGATCGAGTCCACCCTGGACACGGCCCTCATGGATCTGGGCATTCATTTCAAACAACCCTTTATCACCCTCATCAGCTATGTGGTGGTGGATGAAAACGACCCGGCCTTTGCCAACCCCACCAAGCCCATCGGTCCGGTGCTGAACGCGCCGCCCGCGGCTTACCCCTACCCCACCCGGCATACGGCCAAGGGTCTGCGGCGTGTGGTGGCCTCCCCCCAGCCCCTGACCGTGGTCGAAAGGCGCGAAATCAAAAAGCTGATCGAGATGGGTTTTATCGTCATTTGCTGCGGTGGCGGCGGTATTCCGGTGATAAGGGAGGGACGGCGCTTTCACGGGGTGGATGCCGTGATCGACAAGGACCTGGCGAGCGCCTGTCTGGCACGGGATATCGGTGTCGACCATTTCATCATGGCCACGGATGTTTCCGGCCTGGCGATCGACTTCGGTACCGCCGCCGAGCGCTTCCTTTCGGAGCTCGATGTGGAAGAACTCGAGGCCTATGCCCAGGCCGGCCATTTCCCCCCGGGCACCATGGGACCCAAAGCCCAGGCCGCGTCGGCATTTATCCGCAGCGGCGGTCGGCAGGCCGCGATCTGCGCCCTCGAGGATATCGAGCAAGCCGCCGTCGGCAAGGCCGGCACCCGCATTTTATCCGTGTGATCGCCGCTGCGCCGCCCTCAAGCGGAATCCATGCGCTCGCGGTAGTGCTTGGGGTAGGGCGCGATGCTGGCTTCATCGTCCCTCACGGCCATTACCAGGATGGCCTGGCCGGGATAGAAGAACACCCCGTGCGAACGGCCCAGCACGATCCCCTCGTGGCCCGAACGGATCACCCCGTTGCCGGTGGGGCGCCCCCAGACATCCTTCAGTTCGGCCACGACATCCCCCTTGCCCACCCGGTCCCCGGCCTGGACCAGGTGACGGACCACGCAGGCTTCCGGGACCCGCGGGGTGCGCATGCGCCGTACGGGATAGCCGGTGCGAATGACGCGTATATCCTCGATGGCCTCGGCGCTGTCCTCCAACATGCCGGCCCAGCGCAACACGTTGCGGGTGCCGGCACAGGCCGCCTTGATGATCGTGGGGTCCGGGGCCAGGCCGGTTCCCAGTTCGGCCGTGAAGGCCAGAATGCGTCCCCTCTGCAGCACGGCGCCGGAGGTCGTCCGGTGCAGGTTTTCCTTGATATAGGTTTCGGCCGGATACTCGGTGACCACCGTATGGCCGTAAGCCTTGAGCATGTTGTCCAGCTGATCGGACAGGGCCTGGGCCCGGGCCTGGTCCTGGGGATCGTCGCCACGGTAGAGAATGCGATCGCGCAGGGCAAACGACAGGGAGCCGATCCAGGCATTGTGGTAGTCGATCAGGTAATCCGCGGTCGCGGTCATTTCCAGATACAATCGCTGATAGGCCTGCTCCAACGATGTTGGGGGATCGAAATCGGGGTGATCCGTGCGGTCGGTCTTGGCTTCCGGCCACAGCCGGTTGGGATCGGCCTGGGCGTGATAGGGCTCCCGGGAGCCCGTGCGCAGCCCGGCCGGGTTGAGGGCCGGTATGGCCACCACCGTGCCTTTCAGGCGGGCCACCAGCTCGCGGTTCAACAGTTCGTACAATACCAGCGGGCCAGCCTGCTCGGAACCGTGCACACCGGCCGTCAGCCAGAAGCACGGGCCCTCGCGGCGCCCCTGGGCAACGATGACCGGAAAGAACTCCACATGGCCGGTCGGGTGGGCCAGGGCGTGCCAGTGCCCGTAGCGGATTTCGCCGGGGGCCGCGGTTACGTCGCCGATCTTGATGATGTCACCCATGGGTTTTCCTCTTGGTGCAAGTCTTGGTTAGGGCCCTTCCACAAAAGGGCTCTTGCGGCCCCGGCCGGTGTTGGCGCGCTTTGGAAATCCCCGGACGCAGACGCTTTCCGCGTCGCCTTTCGACGACCTGAGGCCGACCGGCGGTCAATCGGCGCCGCTTCGAGGCGTTCGATGGGTGGATCGGACTTTTTACGAGACCGTCAGATATCGATGCCGTAGCGGCTGATTTTGTTGAGAAGCCCCTGGCGTGTGAGCCCCAGCATGCGGGAAGCCTGGGATCGATTGCCACGCGATTTACGCAGCGCATCCACGATCATCTTCTTTTCGATGCGCTGAACCGTTTTCTGCAGCGTGAGATCCGTGCCGCTCTCCACGGATTCGTCCGGGGATATGGAGGTTATCTTCTCGGAAAGACAATCGATCCCGATCTCCTTGTCGGGGCCGGCCAGGCAGACCGCCCTTTCGACCTCGTTTTGCAATTCACGAATGTTGCCGGGCCAGTTGAATCGCCCGAACATATCCAGGGTCGTCGGGGTGAAGCGGCTCACCGGCGCCTTGAATTTGCGGGCGCACTGTTCCAGAAAATAGGCGGCCAGGGCGGGAATGTCCTCCTTGCGCTCGCGCAAGGGGGGCAGCACGATGGGGAATACCTGGATACGGTAGTAGAGATCATCCCGAAATCGACCCTTTTTGACTTCCTGATAGAGATCGCGATTGGAAGAGGCGATCAAGCGGAAGTTCACATCGACGATGCCGGAACTGCCCACCGGACGCACCTGCCCTTCCTGTAGCACCCGCAGTAGTTTGATCTGCATGGCCGCAGGCATGTCGGCAATTTCGTCCAGAAACACGGTGCCCCCGTCGGCCATCTCGAACAATCCCTTTTTGTCCGACACCGCTCCGGTAAAGGCCCCCTTGACATGTCCGAAGAGTTCGCTTTCAAGCAGGTTCTCGGAGAGGGCGCCGCAGTTTTCCGCCACAAAGGGTTTGTCGCTCAGCGGCCCGCCGTAGTGAATCACGCGCGCAATCAATTCTTTGCCGGTGCCGGTCTCCCCCTGGATCAGCACCGAGGTCGCGGTGTTGATCACCTTTTCCACGAGACCGAAGACTTTCTGCATGGCGGGACTGGAGCCGATGACCCCCTGCAGATCGAAACGGTTTTGAACCTCGGATTGCAACCGCCGGTTTTCCACTTCCAGGGCGTCGGCATGCTGGCGCAACTCGCCATAGAGGCGTGCATTTTCAATCGAGATGGCAATCGGCCCGGCCAGAATCTCAAGCAGGCGGGCTTCACGGTCGCTGAAACGGCCCTCGATTTTGTTGAGCACGTACAGGACGCCGATCCGGTCCTTGCGTGTGTTCAGGGGCACGCAGATCATGGAGCGGGTCTTGAAATGCTGCTGCAGGTGAAGCTGGTTGGAAAAGCGCTCGTCCTTGGCGACATCCGGAATGACCACCGTCTGGTTTTCGCGAAAAACCCAACCGGCCACGCCGTAGTGATCCGGAAAACGCATTTGGGCGGCATCCTCGGGCTCCTGCTGGTCTTCCTCCTCTACCGTGCGGATGAAATAAAATTCCTGGCGGGCCGGATCGTGCAAGGCGATCGAGGCCCCCTCGATATTGAAGGCCCCCTTGACCTTCCTGAGGATATACTGCAGCAGTTGATTCAGTTCGGTGAAGGCCTGAATCGAAGCGGACACGTCGTGCAGAAGGGCCAGCTCGCGGTTGGAAAACGAAAATTCCTGCAATTCGGACTCCCTGGTCGTCATCGATAGAATTCCGGAAAACACATTGTGGAAACGTTGAAACGCGCCCGCCGGCAGGGTATCGGACAGCAGGCGACTTTACGTTCGGGGTTGCGGGCCGCTGGAAGGCACATTTTCAAGCCCCAATCCGGGCGGCCGGTCCGTTTGTCTATTTCATTTACGGTATTTTGCCCTATATATCAACAACGTTTACAAAAACCCGTTCGTCGGCGTCGACGAAGGCCTCCGGGGCTCACCGGATCTGGTTTAATTCTTTTAATCATTCATATTAGTTATCCCCAAAACAACCCGCAAGACACCACGACTGCCTTCGCTGGCATTGTTCCTGCTAAAATAGCGAGCAACTACAACATAATGGATACCGGTGAAACGGTGATTGATCTCAACTTAAGACAACATAGACGATTTCGTTGTCCAGCGTGCAGGGCTACCCGGAAAAGCTAACCGCATGCCCGCTGCACGATACAATCACCAGCCAACCAACCGAGTCCCTCCTGAAGGATACGCCCCTACCCTCTCCGCGTGTTCTTCTCCCCGCCTGTCATCTGCCGGCTTTGACAGGCGGGTTTTTTTGGTGCCCATGTACGGAATATCATTCACCACTGTGAAATATTTTCCATCCTGTTCCAACAAATTATCCAATTATGGGCAATGGGTAACCGTTTTCCATCCCCGGGAACCCTTGCCAACCGGTCCAAAGGAAGAAATACCGGACTTGAAGCGTTATCATCATAAACAGGCATGAGTTTTGCTGCTACAGAAGTCAACATGGCACCCGCTGATACAGGAGAATAACATGGGACTTGCTCTGAACACTTTTGATCTGATCGGAATCGTTCTCGCCGTGTCCGCCCTGGTACGTTTGGTCATCGCCTAACCGGCTATTGAAAGTATCACGCCCAGTACCGGGCGCAACCGTCCACCCGCCGACGGTCAAAAGCCGTCGGCCATCTGCTCGGCGTGGCCGCTCGTGTTGCCATTCGGCCCGCCCTAAAGACGATCGCGTCGCAAACCCGCGCCCCATTTGCGATGGGGGGCGAGCAAGATCGTTGACGCCCCGCCGTTTTTCTGCGTAATACCGCTTCGATATCCTTTTCATTTGAGTGCCTTTCTTGGTGGTTTCGTAAAAAGTGATGATTTGGACGGTCCCGAAAAAAGTTCGAGATACGGCTTGCGAATCCGGAGAAATGAGGCGTACTTACAGTACACTGCCGTGACGAGGGATGACGCGTAACGCCGATGTCGGACTTTTTACGAGACCGTCTTTTTTCATTCGCCGGAGTGTTGCCATGCCGGAGCTGCCCGAAGTGCAGACCATCGTCAACGACCTGATCGCCGCCGGACTTGTGGGCCGCCGTTTTTCATCTGTAACCATCCGCTGGCCTGGCGTTATCCACGGGATGCGCGCCGGCACCTTCCGCCGGCGGGTGATGGACCGCCGCATCGCGGCCATCGCGCGGCGGGCCAAATTCATCATCTGGACACTGGACGATGAGACCCGTGTTCTGGTGCACCTGCGCATGACCGGACGTTTGCACTTCGCCGCCCCGCGGAGCCGCTATGCCCGACACGAACACATCGCCTTCCGCCTGGATGACGGACGCCAGCTGCGCTTCCATGATACCCGCAAATTCGGCCGTTTCTACCTGCCGAGAGATCCTGCGGCCATACTCGCACGGCTTGGCCCGGAACCCCTGGCATCCGGATTCACGGCCCGCAAGCTAGGCCGGCGCCTCGACGCCCGACGGCGCCAGCTCAAGCCGCTGCTGCTGGACCAGCAGTTCATTGCGGGGCTCGGCAACATTTACGTGGACGAGGCCCTGTGGGACGCGCACCTGCATCCCCTGCGCACGGCAGACACCCTGGATGCCGACGATGCCCGCCGCCTGCACCGGGCCATTCGCAAAGTCTTGCGCCGGGGGCTTAAAAATCTCGGCACCACGCTGGGCACCGGCGAGACGACCTTTTACTCCCTGGCCCGCCACCGGGGCCGCAACAAGGACCGCCTGAATGTCTTCCGCCGCACCGGCGCGCCCTGCCCCCGCTGCCGCACCCCCATCGAGCGTCTGGTGGTGGGGCAACGCAGCACGCACGTTTGCCCGAGCTGCCAGCCGGCGCCAGAGGTTGACTGAGGCAGGAAGGCGAATACTCCCCCCGCAGGGCTGGTGGCATTAGGCTGACCGCCGCAGGGCCTTTAGAAACCTGACCCTTTGGATGACCGATCGTTCCCATGTTAGATACGTAAATGATCAATCGCTAGATTTTCCGTGCAAACCTATAATCAAGGCTGCGTGGGTGATCCTCACCGCAATCGGATGCTGTCTGAGGCCATTAGGGATCGTTAGGAAAGCGCCTACCCGATATCGCCGACCCGCGAAGGCGGGCCATCATAGCAAATCGCATCGTTTCATGATCTGGCCGGCGCTTTCTTTACGATCCCTTAGAGTCGAGTTCATCCGATTGCGGTGAGGATCACCTACGCGGCCCCACACTCACCATCCGACCCCTAAGGGAGGCCGCATGAACGAAATGCTACCCGAACCGGAAACCTATTTTCAGGAATTGCTGCCCCGTCGCGGGGCCCTTCTGAAACGGCTCGAGGACGAAGCCCAAGCCGAGGACATTCCCATCGTCGGTCCGGTGGTGGGCGAACTGCTCTACCTTCTGGCCCGCTTCGGCCGGCCGCGACGCGTGCTGGAACTGGGGACCGCCACCGGTTACTCCGCCATCTATCTGGCGCAGGCCTGCCGGGAAACCGGGGGCGAACTGGTGAGCCTGGAATACGATTCGGCCCTGGCCCGCCGCGCGCAGGCCAACCTCAAGGAAGCCGGACTGGAAGACGTGGCGCAGATCGCGCAAGCCGAGGCGCTGGATTGGCTGGCCGAGACCACCACGCACTACGACC
>JAAUYK010232821.1_pt1 | contig 10419 bp, 11 predicted proteins | sample 7278021 | NCBI WGS metagenome assembly JAAUYK01 (sample SAMN14350223, study PRJNA611818) | marine sediment metagenome | isolation source: surface marine sediment (1.8m) | place: French Polynesia: Moorea | collected 2018-08
AAACGATTTTTCGGTGCCGCGCGCAATATCGAAGAAGGTGGATCCCTTACCATTATCGCAACGGCGTTGATTGATACCGGTAGCCGCATGGATGAAGTCATTTTTGAGGAATTTAAGGGCACTGGCAATTTGGAAATCCAGCTTGACCGGCGCTTGTCTGATAAGCGCATTTTCCCGGCCATCGATATTAAAAAGTCGGGTACCCGTAAGGAGGAATTGTTGCTAAATGAAGAAATCCTGAATCGCGTATGGATTCTGCGTAAATTGTTATCATCTTTAAATCCGGTGGATAGCTTAGAATTTTTACTTGAAAAAATGAATGGAACAAAGGATAATAGCGATTTCTTAAAATCAATGAACACCTAAACGTAATCGTTAAAGGAGTTATAATATTATGAAAAGAGATATTCATCCTGAATACTCACAAACTACGATTGAATGTGCCTGCGGCAACGTGATCGAAACGGGCTCCACCCGAAATGATATACGGGTTGAAATTTGTTCCAGTTGCCATCCGTTTTTTACCGGCAAACAAAAATTGGTTGATACTGCTGGACGCATTGAACGCTTTCGAAAAAAATACGCAAAATTTCAAGATAAGTAACCCGTGATATTGAAACACATCATCGTAAACTTAGCTTCATATCCTCCAACATTGCTGAATCACAAGGGGTATAGCAGGATAAATGCAAACTGTTGCCCGGTGATTACCCGCGATGCTACAATTTTCTGGTAGCGGTTAGCCCATCTATTACACTTGAATAATCAATAGGTGATCAGTGTGTGTAAGATCGCCCGATCGGTTCGGTCGATATTGATGAATATTCGGGTGACTTAGGAGGAAAGGCAGCCTAAGATATGTTTGAAAAATTACAAGGTGTTGAAAAACGCTTTACGGAACTTGAAGGATTGCTGGCAAGTCCTGACATTGTTCAGGATCGAGAAGCTTTTCAGCGTTACAGTCGCGAGCATGCCGAGCTGTACAAAATCGTTGCTGTTTTTCGTGACTATCAAGCTGTAGTGCATGAAATAAAAGACAGTCAAGAACTGCTGCAGGACGATGATGCGGAAATAAAAAGCCTGGCGCGTGAGGAGCTCGATAAACTGGGCCAGAAAAAAGAAGCTTTGGAAAATGAACTCAAAAAACTGTTGATGCCCAAAGATCCCAACGATGACAAAAACGTTTTAATTGAAATCCGCGCGGGAACCGGTGGTGAGGAAGCAGGTCTGTTTGCCGGTGATCTGTTCAGAATGTACCATCGCTACGCCGAAAAAGTTGGCTGGAAAGTTGAGATCATGAGCAACAATCCCACTGGAGTTGGTGGTTTTAAAGAAGTCATTGCCATGATTAATGGCAAAGGCGCTTTCAGCTTTCTTAAATATGAAAGCGGCACCCATCGCGTTCAGCGTGTCCCCACGACAGAGGCTCAGGGGCGTATCCATACTTCAGCGGTAACAGTGGCGGTTTTGCCTGAAGCAGAAGAAGTCGATATCGCCATTGATCCTGTCGACATTAAGGTGGATGTTTATCGATCCACCGGCCCGGGGGGGCAATCGGTTAATACAACTGATTCAGCGGTGCGCCTAACCCATTTGCCCACGGGATTGGTTGTAACATGCCAGGATGAAAAATCCCAACATAAGAATAAGAGCAAAGCTCTAAAGGTCCTTCGAGCACGGCTGCTGGATGCCAAAATCAAAGAACAAAACGCTCAGCGTTCCGAGCAGCGCAAAAGCCAAATCGGCAGCGGCGATCGTAGTGAAAGAATCCGCACCTATAATTTTCCCCAGGGCCGGGTGACCGACCACCGCATTGGCCTGACCCTCTATAAATTGGATGCTATTTTGCAAGGTGATTTAGATCCGATCATCGAGCCTTTAGCGACCTACTTTCAAAGTCAAGCGCTTCAGAATGAAGAATCAAAAAGTCAAAGGGCCGAAATTGTGGACCGTCCTTAGTCTTCTGCAATGGGCAACTTCCTATTTTAAATCCTATGCAATTGAAGAATCACGTGCCAGCGCCGAAATATTGCTGGCCCACACCCTTGAAATTCAACGCATCGATTTATATTTGCAATATGATCGACCGCTTTCCAACGCTGAACTGCAAACCTTTAAGCAGCTGATCCGCCGACGTTTGGCGCATGAACCAGTGGCTTATATTACCGGCAATAAAGAATTTTGGTCGAATACACTAAGGGTGACACCTGATGTTCTCATTCCTCGGCCGGAAACGGAATGTATAGTAGAAACTGCTTCGACAATTTTATCTGATGGTGAATTGGGAATCCATCAACGCGTCCTCGAGCTCGGCACCGGATCGGGTGCCATTGTAATCGCCTTGGCCGCTCAGATGGCGCAAACCTGGTTTTGGGCGACGGATTTTTCGGAAAATGCGATCAGGGTCGCTCAGGGAAACGCCATTGCGAATCAATTGGACGAACGCATATGGTTTTTAGTGGGCAATTGGTTTGCACCGATTTTGCCAGGCCAAACCTTTGGCATGATCATTTCCAATCCGCCCTATATTCCAAAAGATATTATAGAGACACTTCAGCCGGAAGTTTGTCGCTATGAACCAAAGCATGCGTTAAATGGGGGGACCGACGGTTTGAAATGGATTAAACACATTATTCAACAGGCCCCCGGACACTTGACACCAAAGGGCTATCTGCTTTTGGAGATCGGCCATAATCAGAAACAGGATGTTCTTAACTTCGTGCAGACCCAATCAAGTTTCACAGACATAGCGTTCAAAAAAGATTATAGTCGATTTGATCGTGTGGTGGTGCTTAGAAAAGAATGAGGCCGTTTGCTAATCAATGGTGTTATCGAGTGTTGCCTGCTAAAACCGTAAATTGAATGCTCAACGCAAACTCAATTTTTTGATTTCCAACAAAATTGTATACCAACCGAATATTTCTAAAATATATAGAAAAATGTTGCGGAGGAATATTTTTTTTGGTAACTATCTCCGATTTTAAATTCTTACACACTTCCGGACCGATTGCCGGGTGCTTTTAATTAAGTTGGTAGGCGGGATGATGGAAGTGGTTGTATAACCAACTCAGAAGGGAGCAAAAAATGGCATATGTTACAATGAAAGAATTACTTGAAGCTGGCGTTCATTTCGGTCATCAGACCAAACGCTGGAATCCGAAAATGAAACAATATATTTTCGGTGCACGCAACGGGATTTATATTATTGACCTTCAGAAGACGGTACGGATGTTTAAAACCGCGTATGACTTCATTGTTGATACCGTGGCCAATGGCGAGTCGGTGCTTTTTGTGGGAACCAAAAAACAAGCGCGTGAATCCATTTATGAAGAAGCCAACCGCTGTGAAATGTTTTATGTTCATAATCGCTGGTTAGGCGGCATGTTGACGAATTTTAAGACCATCAAGCAGAGTATTGATCGCTTGAATTACTTAAATACGATCGAAAATGACGGGTCTATTAATCTTTACACCAAAAAAGAGCGGCTCAAACTGGGTAAAGAAAGAGTTAAATTGGATAGTACGCTGGGCGGTATCAAAGAGATGACGAAAGTACCCGGGGCGATTTTTATCGTTGATCCGAAAAATGAAGCCATTGCCGTGCGTGAAGGACGCCGTTTGAATATTCCAATCGTTGCAATCGTTGATACCAATTGCGATCCAGATGAAATCGATTATATTGTGCCCGGCAATGATGACGCCATTCGTGCTATTCGACTACTTTCGGCTCGAATTGCGGATGCCTGTATAGAAGGCCGCGAGAAATTGGCCGAGCGACAACAGGCCGAGGCCGATAAAGAGGTTGAGGAAGAGTCAGTTGTTGAATCAGTCAGTGCAGATTTGAAACCAGGGGAACGCAAGGTTATTTCCGATGGTTCCGAAGGGCCGGTTGTAGAGATTATCAAACGAACCACTCCTGAATCAGCGGAACCTCTGGATACCATGGAAGCGACGGCAAGCGAAACATCAGAAGATACGACGGATGAGACAGGAGAATAAGAATGACCACTATCAGTGCAGATATGGTGAAAACACTTCGGGAAAAAACCGGAGCCGGCATTATGGATTGCAAGTCATCGCTGGCTGAATGCGACGGTGATATGGACAAAGCTTTGGAGCATCTGCGCAAAAAAGGTTTAGCGACAGCACAGAAGCGTGCGGGGCGCGCTATGTCCGAAGGCACCATTCAATCCTACATTCATATGGGCGGTAAGTTGGGCGTGATGGTTGAAGTCAATTGTGAGACTGACTTTGTGGCCAAAACCGATGATTTTCAGGAGTTTGCTAGAAATATTGCGATGCACATCGCAGCCACCAACCCGATGGGCATCACTGAAGAAGATGTACCCGCCGATGTTATTAATAAAGAAATGGATATCTATCGCGCCCAGGCCAAAGAAACGGGAAAACCGGATAATATCATTGATAAAATCGCTGAGGGCAAGCTTAGTAAATTTTATAAGGAAAATTGTCTAATGAGCCAAGCCTATGTCAGGGATCCGGATAAAACGATTGCCGATTTTCTCAACGAGGTAATTGCCAAAACCGGCGAAAATATTGTGATCAGGCGATTTGCCCGGTATCAACTAGGCGAAGAGGCATAATCTTTGTCAGCACCAACACCTCAATACAATCGCGTGTTGCTGAAACTAAGTGGCGAAGCCCTGATGGGGGATCAAGGCTTTGGCATTAGTCCGGAGATGATGCAATATGTGGCCGATGAAGTATTATCCATTACTGCAATCGGCGTTCAGGTTGCCATCGTGGTAGGTGGCGGTAATATCTTCCGAGGCATTGCCGCCAGTTCGTATGGAATGGATCGAGCATCAGCAGACCACATGGGCATGTTGGCAACTGTGATTAACAGTCTGGCACTTCAAGATGCTTTGGAGAAAAAGGACATCGAGACCCGCGTGCAAACTGCCATTTCGATGCATGAAGTGGCCGAACCCTATATTTTACGCCGAGCCATACGACACCTTGAAAAGAACCGAGCCGTTATTTTTGCCGCCGGTACCGGCAATCCGTATTTTACCACCGATACAGCAGCAGTATTGCGGGCCCAGGAAGTCCATGCCGATATCTTAATCAAGGCCACCAAGGTAGATGGACTCTATGACGCGGACCCGGTTGGGAATAAATCGGCCAAACTAATCGAGCGTATCGGCTACATGGAAGTGCTCGAAAAGCAATTGCGGGTTATGGACATGACCGCCATTTCCTTGGCAATGGGCAACAGCTTGCCATTGCTAATCTTAAATCTTAAAACCCAGGGCAACATTAAGCGGGCAGTTTGTGGTGACAATATCGGCACCCGTATTTATGGCTCCAACTGAATCGTTAGAAATCAGCCTGTCCCCAAACTACCAACACAAGCAATACAAATAGCAGGTGATGGACATGATCGAAGAAACCTATGAAGAAACTCGCGCACGAATGGAAAAGACCATCAATGCTTTAAAGAGCGAGCTCAATCGGGTGCGTACCGGGCGAGCCTCGTTGTCGCTACTTGATGGAATTCGGGTTGATTATTACGGAACCCTGACACCGCTTAACCAGATGGCGTCTCTGGCCGTGCCGGAAAGTCGACTGATAACCATCCAACCCTGGGATGTTTCCGGTATCAAAGATATTGAAAAAGCTATTCTAAAATCCGATCTTGGGTTAACACCCTCCAGCGACGGTAAAATAATTCGCATTGCGATTCCACCTCTAACTGAAGAACGGCGCAAAGAATTGGTCAAAATTGTTCATAAGATCTGTGAAGAACACAAAGTCGCTATTCGCAACATTCGACGGGATTCCAATGAATTGATTAAGGGGTTTAAAAAAGACGGCGATATCTCTGAAGATGATGCGTTTAAAGCCCAGGATGGTGTTCAGAAAATTACGGATGAATTCATAAAAATGATTGATGACACCTACAAGGAAAAAGAGAAAGAGATCCTTGAGTTCTAATCAATTTGCCTCCCTTTACGCCAGCCTTGATCAAAGCAAACTCCCTGCGCATGTGGCCGTCATTATGGATGGCAACGGCCGCTGGGCCAAAAAACGACTTTTGAACCGCATTCGGGGACATGAAAAAGGTGCTGAGGTCGTACGCACAATTGTTACTGCTTGTCGAGAAATTGGCATTGCCGTTCTGACGCTATACGCCTTCTCAACAGAAAATTGGCAACGGCCCCAAACCGAAGTAAGCGCGCTAATGGCGCTTTTGAAAAAATTTCTCAAAAATGAAAAAGACGAATTGCTGGATAAGGATATCCGTTTGGGCCACATCGGACAAGCCGAACGGTTACCGCAAGATGTGCGTGAAACCCTTTTGCAGACAATGGATGCCACCCAGCACTGTAAAAAAATGTGTCTCAATTTAGCTTTGAGCTACGGTAGCCGCACCGAAATTGTTCATATGACTCAAAAGTTAGCTCGGAAATGCCGCCAAGGTGAACTGCTTCCCGGTCAAATTAGCGAAGAACTAGTGGCTGAACATCTTTACACACATGATCTGCCCGATCCCGATCTGTTGATTCGCACCAGCGGAGAGATGCGCATCAGCAATTTTTTGCTGTGGCAAATTGCCTATTCGGAAATCTATGTCACCAAAACCCTTTGGCCGGATTTTGAGAGAGAAGAATTGGTTCAGATTTTGATAGATTACCAACAGCGCGATAGACGTTTCGGTAAAGTTGGTAAATAGGCTAATCGTTTTTTAAATGCGGCCAACCCACAAACGATATTGATGGGGACTGTAGTGGTTGACAACCTCATAACGGTTGGCATCTATTTCAGCACTGCGCAGTATTGAGGCCCTTTATATATTAACATTCGTATGGATAATTACGATCTTATGTGTGCCTAAAAAGGTTTGGCACATGGACTCCCGACGTTATTTCATTAAACTGCCAATGAAATGATTGGATGGTCAGCTGAATGCATTTAAAACGCTGGATTACCAGTGTCATCGCCCTGCCATTCTTAGTTTTCTTGATTTATAGAGGTGGCCTTTTTTTCGGGCTTCTGATTGCGGCGGCCACACTGGTGGCTTTGTGGGAGTATTTTCGGATCGTATTTGCCAAAGAGGATTTTCCGGTTCACGCAGTTTCCAATTGGATAACTTATGTCGCTGGCGTTGCGGTCGCCTGTTCGGCACTTGCCGGCAATCTGATTTTAATGGTGTGTTTTTTGGCGACCCACTTTGTCTTGGCGGGATTCGGGACTGTTAGAAATTATCAGGCCAACCCTGTGGCAGCCGGCGTTGCGGCCAGACAGGTGTTGGGTTTGATCTACATTGCCGTGCCGCTGGCCTTGCTCATTTTGATCCGGAACGGCCATAGCGGTCAACTCTGGATTTATACCATTCTTGCCATCATATTTTGCGGCGATATCGGGGCCTACTATGTCGGTTCCTATTTCGGCCGTCGCAAACTCTGTCCGGCTGTTAGTCCGGGCAAAACAAAAGAAGGAGCGCTTGGTGGACTGACCGCCAATGTATTGGCCGGTGCCATCATCAAGGTTTTCTTTTTCCCCGCACTTTCATGGGCTGGGTGTTTAGTCTTTTTTGTTCTGTTGGGTGTTGCCGGTCAAATTGGTGATTTATTTGAATCAGTACTCAAACGCGCTGCTGAGATTAAGGATTCCGGTACCATTTTACCGGGTCATGGCGGCATTTTGGATCGTATCGATGCCTTGTTGTTTGCTTCGCCGGTGGCCTATTTTTTTATTGCGTTTGTCTTTTCATGCTAAGCATTGTCAAAATCATTTTTGAAAGCCTATGAAATATCTATCCGTTTTAGGTTCCACCGGTTCGATTGGCTGCAACACACTTGCGATTGTTGAACAATTTCCTAATCGTTTTGCTGTTAAAACGCTGGCGGCCAAAACCAATACAACATTGTTGGCGCAACAGATTGTCCGCTTCAAACCCGAGCTGGCCGTGGTTTTTGACGAAAGTCGGGCAGAAGAACTGCAAACTAAACTTCCTAGCGACACAAAGGTAACCATCGACTTTGGTACCAAAGGCTATCAGAGGGCCGCTGCCTATCCACCCTCTGAAATGGTGGTCACTGCCATGGTAGGCGCCGCCGGCCTCTTGCCGACGTTAGCCGCCATCGATGCCGGCAAAACAGTCGCGTTGGCCAACAAAGAAACGTTGGTTATGGCAGGTGAAATCGTTATGCAGCGCGCAGCTGACAGACAGGTTGCGATTCTGCCCATTGACAGCGAACACAGTGCCATTTTCCAATGCTTACACGGTCATAACCGTGATGATCTGCATAAAGTTATCTTAACCGCTTCCGGTGGCCCGCTGTTACATACACCCCGTGAGCGATTTGATTGCATTACCCCGCAGGAAGCGCTAAAGCACCCCAATTGGTCCATGGGCCGCAAGATCAGTATAGACTCGGCCACATTAATGAACAAAGGTTTGGAACTGATCGAGGCCACCCATCTTTTTAATGTATCCTTTAAAGACATCGAGGTTGTGGTTCATCCCCAAAGTATTATTCACTCGATGGTGGCATATAGGGATGGATCGGTTCTGGCGCAGTTGTCGATTCCGGACATGAAGGGTGCTATTGCGTATGCCATATCCTTTCCGGAACGTTTGGAACTCGCACAGCCGCTGCCGGCATTTGCCGATATCGGCGCGTTTACGTTTGAAAAGCCGGATTTAGATAAATTTAATTGTCTCGCACTTGCCGTTGAAGCCTGCCAGGCCGGCGGCACCATGCCGGCTGTGCTCAATGCGGCCAACGAGGTCGCCGTGCATGCTTATTTGGAAAACCGCATATCCTTTAATGCGATTGCCGCCACTATTTCAAACACCATGCAAGCTCATACTTTGGTGACAAATCCAAGCCTTTCCGATATAATGAAAGCCGATCATGCAGCCCGTGAGGGGGCCCTTGCTCTGATTGACACTTTTGTAAATGAATCAAGATAATACCGACCGGTTTTGCCTAAAACTTGATAATTGGAATTTAATTATTATCATCAGTCGTTAAGAGACAAATAAGTATAGGAATATTTGATATTATGACGACAAATATATTCGCCTTTGCCATTGTGCTGGGTGTTCTTATTTTTTTCCATGAATTGGGGCATTTTCTGGTAGCCCGTCTATTTGGTGTTGGTGTCGAGCGATTTTCGCTGGGTTTTGGGCCGCGATTGTTTGGAAAAAAAGTTGGTATAACGGATTACCGCATTTCTGCGATCCCTTTGGGCGGTTATGTGAAAATGGTCGGCGAAGAACCCAACGCTAAAATTGATCCTAAAGATATACCAATTTCTTTCACCCATAAGAATGTGTTTAAGCGCATTCTGATTGTGGCGGCCGGCCCCTTATTCAACATACTGTTGGCCGTTATCATTTTCTATATCCTGCTGCAAATTTCCGGGGCCATGATTCTCAAACCCACCATCGGGAAGGTGGAGCTTGATTCGCCGGCCTTCAAAGGTGGTCTCCAAAAAGGAGACTTGGTATTGGCTATCAATGAATCGCCGGTCGACAGCTGGGATGATATGGCCGCCCTGATCTCCGAGAGCAAAGGCAGTGCGCTTGCGATCGCTGTGGAACGCGAAGCAGAGGTTAAGCAGCTCACGGTGAAACCCCAGATCAAAACCACGAAAAATATTTTTGGCGAAGATGTTCAACGCTTTGTCATTGGTATTCAATCGGCCGGCGATGTTCTTGAAAAAAAACTTACGCCCCTGCAGGCGGTTACAGAAAGTTTTTTGCAGACCTATACGGTCGCCAAATTAACGGTCCTAAGTGTCGTCAAACTAATTCAGGGATCCATATCCACGAAGACACTGGGTGGACCGATCATGATCGCCCAAATGGCGGGGCAACAGGCTAAAGAAGGAACCGCCAACCTGGCTTTTTTTATCGCATTAATCAGCATTAACTTGGCGATTATTAACTTTCTGCCGATCCCGGTATTGGATGGTGGACATCTCTTGTTTTTCAGTATTGAAGCGATCATCAGGCGCCCCGTTAACCTTCGTATCCGCGAAATTGCCCAGCAGGTCGGGGTTTTTATCCTGTTTTTGTTAATGGTATATGTGATTTATAATGACATCGCGCGCATCTTTTTCAGTTAATCTCTTCCAATTTCCTGCCATGACAGTAATTGGCCTATCCGTTGTCAGAACTACCTAATAAACAGTTTTACATTAGACGGGTCAATGGTTGCATTTTACGGTTAATGCCCTTATAAAAAACTTTTTATTTGGTTGCACCAATCTGGACATTTTTGCGTGATAAATTGCTACTGTTTTAAATGAATAAACTTGTAAAATGCCTCACCGACTCGAAATTGCGTTAAAGCCGGCCTTATTTGATGCCGAAGGAGAGAGCTTGCGCATAAAGGCGCATGATTATTTCAATATTCACATAACACAAGTCCGCACGGTTCA
>JAAUYK010020407.1_pt1 | contig 10417 bp, 9 predicted proteins | sample 7278021 | NCBI WGS metagenome assembly JAAUYK01 (sample SAMN14350223, study PRJNA611818) | marine sediment metagenome | isolation source: surface marine sediment (1.8m) | place: French Polynesia: Moorea | collected 2018-08
AGAACAATCCCATCGAGCTGGAATAAAAAATCCGCCTAGCTCTCGTCATCATCAGTCCCGATTTCCGACTGCTGTTAAATCGCTCATTGCCGAAAAATGATAGACATCTGTCCGTCATTGGGCCGCGACGAGCGAGCGGGCCGGGCCGGACCCAGTCAGACAGAGATCGATCTAATGAAAACTAATGATGCCCAAAAGCGGAAAACTAAAAGAAGCGGAATTTTGATGGCTTGACCGACTCAGCCAGGCGGCGTCATTATCCTCCTCTGCGAAGCCGCCGAGCATCTATCCGCGTCCGTCCATGCTGAATACATGAATATGGCCGGGGAACAGTCGTTCGTCTTAGGCCGGCCGGCCTCGGGCAGCTATTAATTCTGTTTTCTTGCTGAATAAGTGGATCACCTTAGCAGCGGCTGAGCGATTAGCCTGCTGAATTCATTAGGAATGGATCTATCCGGCTAGGCACGGCTTTCCCCGTCCGCCCCGAGCTACAGCCTTGTCAGTGATAAATTGTACAATTGCAAACATCGCCGGTCTATCAGAATCCATCACCTAGACCGAAGCACTTGAGATACGCTGCTGTCAGAGCTAAAACACCTTGAGACATAATTACCGCCGCCGACGCCCCGGCCGGCCGATCGCTCGTTTGTCTGCCCGGGGCTCTCGCATGGAAATTTTCTCTTGGAAATCGACACATAAATAATGCTGGCTGCTGGCATCATCTATCCACCATTCGCTGACAAGTCCAGTAAAGTCAGACGGAAGGAAGGCGGAGCCAGTCAGCCTTTCGCTCGTCGGTCGGCTGGCTATTCAGTACCTGCATGGCTGGCACGACTGCCACGGGTGCCGTGCGCCGAATCATCGCTGTCGACGCCGTAATAGCGATTCGTCTCGCCTCCTCCTTGGCCCCGCTGTACTCGCTCGCTCGCTCTTCACGGCAGATAAGATTTATTGGCGGGCTGTAAAGCGGAGGAGGAAGCCAGCGCTAGGAACGGACGGCCCTCTAGCTCATTCCGCCGTGTGTGGAATAAACACCACCAAACAATTCAATTGGCGGTATAAAACAAGACGTGCGTACGTCTGTCGAGCGAGGCGGAGAATCTGACACGAGCGAGCGAGCGAGCGCTATATATATACGTGCTGGCGCCAATAAAAGACAATGTTATCATATCCCTCAAGCCTTGACCGTCTCTCTCTCTTCTTTATTTCAGGGGACTCCGTCCGGCACGGACATGGCTGCGTGGTCGGCGGCGGGAGCGGCGCTACCGCCGACGGCAGGATACTACGGATACGACCACCCCACACTGGCGGCATACGGGTAAGTTTATTTTGCTTAGAATGTCCCCTACCGAATGTTTGTCGGAATCTGCTTTCATTAGCCGCAATCCGCGTGTAATTCGGCCGCAATCTCTTCGTCTAATTAACAGCTTTCCGGAGCGGCGTCCGGAATTTTATCGCCCGGGTGAATCAATTTATAGCATTGATTCGAATGCCTGTAGAGCCGTACGCCACGAGATCGAGGGGAGGGGAAGGAACAGCGGAAGAGAGCGAGAGAGAGAGAGGAATTTTGGCCCTAAAAGCGACAGTAAATTCCCCGTAGCTCCAATCAATGTAACGATGTCACTTAGTCTAACGAAGAGTTGAATTCGCGTAGCAGTAAATAGTTTTTTTTTCTTGGAGAAGAGGCATCCCTGAGCAGATTTGGAGAGATCCTGTTTGGCAGGTTTTAATTGGCGCTCATTAATAGCTAGCGAGAGATCAATTTGCCGAGTATGGGAAGAAACGAGGTGGTCCAACCAACAGAATTAGCAGAGATACCGCTCTGCAAATGCTCCGCTCCGTTCATGCAGAACGAGAAACCGCAGCTAGCTTTTAAATGGCGGCTTTTAAACGCCATATATCATAGGCGCCAAAAACAGCAGCGAGAGAGTGAGCGGCAAAAAATGGCCGTAGTTACAGAAACGCGTACAGCAGCTCGTCGTAGTGCGTAACAGCACTTTACGAGACGGCCGGTCGGTCGCCTGGGAATCGTGAAAAAGAGATAACGGCAAAAAATCGAATCAAAACACCATTTCGTAGGCGCGAAGAACTCCGACTGGGGAGGAGAAGCTTAAAGGGGCGACTGACTATCCACTATGGTAGTCGGCGGAGGTGGGCTGGAATTGAACGCGTGGGAGCGAGGAGTGGCCACCACACTCGCCGACCGACCAATTTGGATTGTTATGACAGCTTGATCATTGGCAGTGGGACCATTTGTTTGTTTAATTGCAGCATCTGCGATCCATCCCCGTATCGAGTTATCTTATTCTCAAAATATGGCTGGCTGTAAATGCTAAATCGGCAGCGAATTTTAGTCGACTTAATCGCAAATTTCGCCGTTGAAATTTGAGTGTTCTAATATATTTTTTCAATTTTCTTTCAGATACGGCGGCGGCTACGACCTTGCGGCGCGGCGCAAGAACGCCACGAGGGAGTCCACGGCGACGCTGAAGGCGTGGCTGAACGAGCACAAGAAGAACCCATATCCCACCAAGGGCGAGAAGATCATGCTCGCCATCATTACCAAAATGACCCTCACGCAGGTGAGCTAATTAAAACGCGATATTTGGCAAGGAAGACCTAAGGCTAATAAACTCTGTTTCAAAGGTGAGCACGTGGTTCGCGAATGCGCGCCGGCGACTGAAAAAGGAGAACAAGATGACGTGGGAGCCGAAGAACAAGCTGGACGACGAGGACGTCGAGGTCTCCGACGACGACGACAAGGACAGGGAGGACGACAAGCAAGGTGAGGCTAAGAAAACGGACCCGGCTAACAAGCTAGCTACTAGAGCTTCTCTAATGAGGCGAGCTGTTGGCAGGAGAAGCAGTTCTTAAGGAGCATTAAAATTCCGCGACCTGACTAAAAATGAATCCAGCGGGTCGGCCAATTGGCTGCCGGACTGGACGAAAACGCAGATTTTTTAGGAGAACAAACGGACCGTCGTCCGTCCGAGTCTGTACTACGTGTCGGCGCTCTTTGTACCGGCCAGATAAAATCTGTCTATTTCATTCATTTTAACAATTTTGGGCCGAAGGCGGCCATGGCCCGCCGTCCGGCCCATTTGTCAATGATGAAGCAGTTAATTAGGGTGAAAATCTGGCAGAGATCGGGGGCAGTTTGAGGAGGAGGAGAGAGCTACGTACGCGTACGCGCGATTTTTCCCCCATCGTGCCTACGCAACAAGCAGTTACGTCTCGTTTGCTGATCACGATCGGCGTCGTTACTATGCAAACTACGCGGCGGCGGAGTCGTGCCTCGGACGAGATAAAATAAATTTAACGGCGTCGCCGCTCTCTCTTTCTCTCTCCCCGACAAAGCTTGACAGATGGAGGAGGGAAGGAAGGGAAGGAAGGGAGAGAGAGTTGAGTTGCGTTGGAAAGAGAGATGGCGGCTAGGGCAAGAGTTTCATTTCATACCTTTCATGACAAGATGCAATTTCGCCGGACAAATTAAGCCCCGGCCGTCCGACGCCGTTACAGCCATTCGTCCGTCCGTCCGCTCCCTCTCTGGCTGGCTGTCACCGGCTTGACTGGCGGCCAACCGGGAAGGCAGACAGGCTCTTTCCAATCGTAAAACTGATGCCGAACGAACGAACGAACGAACGAACGGACGGACGGACGGACGAAATAAGCAATAAAAAGGCGAGTTTGTTTCGCCGGCTGCGGCAGCCATTGTTCTACCTGAGGCAGGCAGGAAGGAAGGCAGCTAGAGATGGGTTTTTTCTCCCCTGAAACGAGTTCGCACTAAACGTCTTTCTCCGAACCTTTCAGACGACCCTCTCGGCGGCCTACACGGCGCGCACAATCCGCACGGCGCCGGCGGCACCCTCCCCGGCGGCCTGAACGCCGGCTTCCGGCGCGACCACCTCGGCCTCCCCCCGCACATGACGCGGCCCGACCAGCACGGCGCCGGAAAGGAGGAGGACGACGCGGCCAAGTCGGGCATCCCCGTGCCGCCTTCGAAACCAAAGATCTGGTCCCTGGCGGACACCGCGGTCTGCAAGACGCCGCCTCCGCAGCAGCAGCAGCAACAGCAGCAGCAACAGCAACAACACCAGATGCAACAGCTTTACGGCGGGCAGCAGAGTCACTGGGGACACCAGCAGCCTCACCACCAGGTTCAGCAGCACCACCTCGGCTTCGGCCGCGCTGCGCACCACGGGATGTACGGGGCGCACATGGGCGGCGGCGGCGCGGCCGGGGGCGGCGACCTGCAGACGGAAACGCCGCCCAACACGCCTCCCAACGGCGGCGCCAACAAGAGCAACAACATGGCCGCAGCCGCAGCCGCCGGCATGGCGGCCGCCGGCCTCGCGGGCCTGATGGGCGGCGCCGCGATGCTGAACGGCGGCTACAACGGCCTTCACAACGGGTACGCCGCGGCGGCGTCCGCGGACGCGAGCAAGTTCGGCGCTGCGGCGGCCGCGGCGGGACCCGGCTTCAAGATGATGTAGCCAGCCATCCAACCGAGAGAAGACAACGACAGAGAGCAAGCAGCAGCCATCCAACGAGCAACCAACCAAGTCAACACTTTGTTTTATTTTTTATCTACCATTTCTTCAGTATAGTGTACGTACAACGAGTGCGAGGGTCTTAAATGCCGCCCTCCCTCACCTCCTTCCACCCACCACACATAAATTTATAAACGACGATGCGTATATAGAAGAACTATTGCAAGAATTAAGTGGCCGCTTTTCAAAGACGTGGACGTCGCCTCTCGCAGAGTACACATTGTCTGAGAAAACGCTGGCGAAAGTATTACGAATGATCGCAAGGCTCGGACACTGGACAATAATGGAGTGACCAAATAGCCGGCTAGCAGCTCCTTTTTGCCGTACGACTGCAAAGAAAAAGGCAAAATGAGCTGGCCGGCAGCCGCCGTGCGAGAGCCCAAGACTACAATGTGACATGAAGACAGACAGCTAGAACGCTGCGTGCGTATGTACGTATACGTAGACCAGTTAAGATGGCGATTTTCCGTAGCAGGAAATCAGAAAACTTTTAGCTTTGTTATTTCCTTATTGAGCTATGACGATGGAATATGCGACATGCGATTATGTATACGTAACATTATGACGGCAAGCTTTATAAGTAGAGGCCGGATTCACAAGGAATAAACGTAGGGGAAAATAATACGTACAGAGTCGGTATATTAATTCGCGTTCAGATGTCGGCAGCAGGCCAATCTCTGCACTACGTATAGTAGCTTAGTAGGGCGGAAAAGTAAATCCGAGAGGTTGCGTGAAAATTACTTGGGAATATGCGCCAAGAGTCTTGGTTTTGAACGCGCATTATTTTGTGGAATTGAAGCACGTACGTACGGCTACCAGCTGCATGAATTTTTAGTTTTATTCGAATCAAACCATCAAATGCGACACCTCTCATTTCCCAGTGCAGGCACATCAACGTGCTACGAGTGATACGTACACGTGCGCAGCTATAATATACTATTCAATTGAATTAATACAGTACAACGGATAATTGCAATGGCGAGAGAGAGCCTGCATCGAATACCCAATGTAGTACGTGGCTAATAGGTGGCCACGTTTTGCACTAAGGTGATATCTCTATTTAGCTGGAAGTGCCAGTGCGGCCGGCTGCGGCGGCGTCCTGGGCCCCATGGGCTTGTACAGTAGCGTCGTGACGTACTTCTTCCTGTACCTGTTGGTGGCGCTGAGAACCATGACGCCGTCCTTGATGGAGAGCGCGTATAGGTGGTTGAGCATCACGTGGTTGGGCTCGGGGAGCAGGGTCGGCTCGCAGGAGAGAGGGGTGTCCTAGGGAACGGAAAATTGAATAACAAATCAGAATGACTTGTATATGATGCTGAATAAAAACTTGCCTTGTTCAGGATGACTTGGAGCAAATGTGGGGGAAGGATCGGTGGGCCGCTGCGGTGCTCGAAGAAGCCGGGAGGAGGAGCATCTTGGCCGAACTCATTCTGGGGAAGGGTAGAGCAGTTAACACTGTACAAGCAAAAATCCAATAGCTCATTCTGTACTCACTCCGAAGGTGTGCGATGCCCGGTTCAGCTTGCTGACCGCCTCGCTGTCCATGTCCAGGGCGGAGTACGCGTTGAAGTCGGCCTTCTGTACGCGAATCAGGTTGTTCTTGACGCCGCCGCCCTCGCCGCTATCTACGATCTCCGCTGTCTTGTCGGTCACCCACTCCCCGTCGACGAAGAAGCGGTACTCGTGCTCTCCCTCGAGCAGGTTCACGATTGCGACAAAGTCCTTGGTGGACTTGTTCATGCGCATCTTGCTCCAGTTGTTGAACGTGCCCGCGACGTACACCTCCTTGGCCTCCTTGCCGCTGTACTTGAAGATGGTCGGCATCTTCTTGGAGCCGTCGCCTCTGAGAACGTGCTTGTCGCCCCCTTCGGCCACCGCGGCCGCCGCAGCCGCCGTCTCCGCCGCGCGCGTCGCAGGAGAGGACGATTCTACGGACATTTGGGGGCGGTGCGGGGGACGTCGGCCGACCTCTGTCGTCGCCCTAGGCCGATATCCCGACGAGGAAGCCTGAAAAGGAATCCTGTTAACCCGATCTATTCCGAATAACGTCTTTCCGTACCTTCTGTGGAGGCACGCTCGCCGTGATGTCCACGGGCCCCACGTCGTCGTACCCGGCCATGAGGCCCCTTCCACCTATGGCGCCGGCGGAGGTCGGTCCGACGTGGTGGGCGTGCTGGTGCGTCTTGGCGCCCATAGACTGCGTACGGGGGCGGAAGTCCTCGTCGCCGATGCCGCCGCGAGACTTTTTCCTGACGCCGCCGTGGCCTGGAGCGGAGCCTCCTGCCGTGATGGCGTCCGCGGTGGACAGATGGTGCGCGCCCTGAGCGTTTCCCATGGCGAACGTAAATTGGATTGGTGAGGTTGGATAGGCTGTTGTGTTGCTGGTCAGTCACTTAGGTTAGGTTATTCCGCGTCGTCCTCTGCTGGCCGCTGTTCCGCTCGATTTCCAGACATGCCGTGACCTCCGTCCGGTCACCTCGCCCAGATCACTCAATCACGATCTATCACTTGCGATCGGTTGAGCTCGTGTAGGTAGTCGTCTTTACAGAAGAAGGAAACCACACAGTCGATATGTAGGCGTATCGTACACCCGATTGAAAGCTGGCAGTTGAGGATGGGCGACGCGAAACCGGAACTGCAAGAAAGTGTGTCAGTCGAGCAGTTGCAGACTTGCAGAGCACAGTTCAATAGACTGGAATTTTCACAGTAAGGTGCTAAAGGCGACCTTTGCGGACCTATTGCCAATCATTTTTCGCTTGTCCCCTATACTGCCTTTCGCATTCACGTACCGACTCTCCGTCTTCTTCTATTGAGGACAAAGGCGAGGCGAGGCTTTTGCTTGGGAACAACGAACTCAGCTCGGAATTTGGATTGGGATAAACAACTTCAGGCGAGCGACCGATTGCGCAGTCAGCGCATTTCTCCCGACTGTCCCGAATCCAGGACACGCGACTGAGAACCGTCGGGGCAGCACCCACCGTGCGGAGCTTATTAATTCCTACAACTTTCTCGTAGACTCTTACCTACCTTTCCTCCCTGGAGAGCTGTTTTCGCGTTTAACAAACTCCCCGCGGACTGCGCATTATGTCAGTGATAACGCGAGCTAGTCAGCTCACTCACTTCAGCTGGATGTGCATATATGTGCGTTCTAGTATATGTAGTCCCTAGTCCGTACCCTGGCTTGATCGTTAGATGGATCAGCCGCGCCGGGACTCTCTGCGTGTGGTGAACGCGACGCGATCGGTGTGCGAGTTGCGCTCGCCGCGTTGCCTTTCCCTCCCTAGTCCCTACACGTCGGCCGTCCACCTCTTGTCGGACTGGGCCGTGACGAACTCGCTACACTTGTTCGTGACGTAAGATTGCAATGTCAGCCAGCTAGCCAGCCACTAGTATGGCCAGCTATATGCTTGCGCAGACGTACTACAGGACAGAATATCTCGGGCGCAAAGAAAGCAGCTCATTCACGGAACCTAAAGTATTGGCTGACTTTTTTCCGCAATTCGCGGCGCATATGCATTACGGATTTCACAGGTCATGTGTGCATGTGTCAGATTAATGACGATTCAGATCACTTTTAACATGTCGTTAATAGACTCGGGTTTCACACCTAACTTCCTCTGGGAATAGCAAGTAATATTATTTCCTCGAAAAAATACCGTGCCAGCTACCCGCCCCGCACTCCCTCGATATTTCTGTGGAGATAGGAGAAGATATACGGTAGTAGTACATACTTGTAGGGCGTATGTGAGTCACAGATGTTTCCGTAAGTGAGCGGATAAGCAAGAAGACACGCCGGCCGGCCGCATTGATCCGTGTTCGCCGACCGAATCGTAGTCAGGGACAACGCATCAACGCATGTTGCCAGACCCTTGGACGTTCAGTACAGTACGCGTGCAAAAGTGTGCACTGCACAGAGGGGGCTTGCAGTTGTGCGGTGCGAGGTGGCAAGGTATCTTGGTGCGTTGCAAGTGCGCTTCACTGGGATATATGTCTAAAGGTTTTCTCAAGAGCGCTATCTTCTGGTTCCGGCGGCGCTAACTTAAACTATCAGTGGTGGCGGTTTCCTAGATTCTTGGCACGCACTACGTACAGCCAGCTATAGCTGCAGCTGCCTGTGCCTGTGCGGGTACACGTACGTCTCTAGCCAGCCATCCAGCGAACCAACGCATTTTAGTGCTACACGTCGACGCGCCGTCGGTCCTCTCACCTGTCCGTAATGAAAGCAAAATTTGAACTCGAAAATATGTGGGGCGGCGCGCGACCCGCGTCAACAGGTGTACCCTTCATTTATTGACCCTCCTTGCCCGAGTGCCCATCTAAAGGCGATAGCAAAGCGCGCGATACGCGGAAAAAGTAAAACACCACGATGGGTGCCGAAGAGAAGGACTTTGACTACATCCTTGACAACATCGTTGGCGGCGGCGGGAGATGGCAATGGACCGTCTGGTGCTACCTGATCCCCGGCTTCATCACGATGGGTGCGCCCGCCCTCCTCCTGCACATGTTCTCCGCGTACACGCCCCGGCACCGGTGTCTGATCGAGGGGTGCGAGGAGCCCACCACGGAAGACTTCCACGCCTCCTTCCTTAACTTCTCCGTGCCGAAGGACGACGAGGGAAGCAACTTTTTACAGTAAGGCCATAATCCACTTTTATAGTACACCCCATTCAATGTTTCTTTCCCCACAGAAATATTATCGGCTACGATCCGTGCGTGATGTACTCACGAAAAGAAGGTTCCTCCTTGGACTCATGCGTCGCCGCCGACTTCACGACGACCACGGTCAATTGCTCCAGATTCGTCTTCGACCGTTCCGAGTTTCAGAGGACGCTATCTACCGAGCTCTCTTTGGTCTGCTCGGACGTCTCCAAGAGGCACTTCGTCGACACTGTGATGATGATGGGTCTGCTCCTGGGCAGCTTCATTGGAGGCCCTTTGGGTAACCTAAAGTTATCTACATACATATTATAGACAATGTAACGCAGATACGAATTTTAGGTGATCGAATTGGTCGAAAGAAGGCGCTGTTCACCGGCCTCGTAATAACCATCCCGACAGTGCTGGCCGGCGCCTTCGTCACAGACTACTGGATCTACTTGATGTTCCGATTCGTGACCTGCACCTCCATCGTTTTGTGTTGGATCGCCTGCCACAACTTCCAACTGGAGTGGTTCAGCAAGACGAACCGGCTGACGGCGAACGTGATCTCCCAGGTGGTGGGTCACGGCGTCGGCGTCGTCCTCCCCATTATCGCCTGGTTCAACCGAGACTACAAGTGGATGCACATTTGGGCGGCCGCAATCGGCGCCCTCGCCCTACCCACGTACTTCCTCATTCCGGAGTCGCCAAGGTGGCTGGCGTGCAATAACAGGAGGGAGGAGGCGGAGCATAAAGTCATGGTAGGGTAAAGCTTAAGCTACAAAATAGTGTTATTTATGCGCTCTTCTCGTTTAGTCTATTGCTGTGAAAAATCGGCGTCCGGTGAACGAGGCGCAGGGCGAAGAGATTCGGGCCATCCTGAAGAGACTGGCGAACGATACTTCTGCGACTGAACGCAAGACCGGCGGGCGTTTGACAGCTTTCGATATGTTCCGCCACGGCTACGCCACGCAGACCCTCATCCTGATGTTATGCTGGGTCTCCGGTATTGTCACCTCCTACGCACTTCTCCTCAACGTTGAGGGCCTCGCAGGAGACATGTTCATCAACTTTTGCCTGACCATGCTCTGCGACTTGCCAGCATACGTATTCATATACGCGATGGCTGACAGACTAGGTAGGTGTAAATAAAGAGGCCACTCAGAGAAACAACAGGGCTAATTGCTTTTAAACAGGCCGCCGAAAAAGCCTATCCTTCCTGCTTCTGC
>JAAUYK010086350.1_pt1 | contig 10416 bp, 8 predicted proteins | sample 7278021 | NCBI WGS metagenome assembly JAAUYK01 (sample SAMN14350223, study PRJNA611818) | marine sediment metagenome | isolation source: surface marine sediment (1.8m) | place: French Polynesia: Moorea | collected 2018-08
GTAAAAGACACGATCCTCCAAGACGGCCAGTAATTTTACCTGGGCCGCTAACGGCATAGCGCCGATTTCATCCAGAAAAATGGTCCCACCGCGGGCCTCTTCAAAGCGCCCTTTGCTGCCGTCGGCCCTAGCGCCGGTGAAGGCCCCGCGTTCATAACCAAAGAGTTCGCTTTCCACCAGATCCTTGGCAATCGCTCCGCAATTGACAGTCACAAAAGGTCCCGGGACTTCCCGGCTGTTGTAATGGGCAATTTTGGCTAAAACACCTTTGCCGACACCGCTTTCACCGGTTATCAATATGGGGGTTTCAGAGCTTTTAGATGCGGCACCGGCGATTGCGATGCTATTTTTGACGGTAGCATTATTGCCAATCATCTCCACCTTATACTTATTAATACTAGATTGTTGAATAGATTTGATCTGATTCTTCAAGTCTTTGTTTTCAAGTGCATGTTGAATGGTGAGCAGGAGTTCTTGCGATCCAATCGGTTTAACCAGGTAATCATACGCACCCAGCTTGACAGCCTTAACAATGGTTTTTACCTCCTCTACGGCAGTAACCATAATCACGGCGGCATTCGGATCGTTTTGTTTTATCTGCTGTAGGACCTCCACTCCGTCGATTTCCGGCAGACCAACGTCGAGCAGCACAATGTCGGGGCGCTCACGCTGGAAAAGCGCGATAGCCTCGGATCCATTGGCAGCGGTGATGACCGCATATTTATCATGAAGTACGAGGGAAAGACCCTTGCGGATGCTGGCATCATCATCAACGATGAGAATAGTGGCGTTCATCGTCTAATTCTCCAGACCGCGGCTCTCATACGCAATGAAAGTAGAGCTTTCCGTTTCTAAATTTCCGACCGGCAGCTCCATTGAAAACGTTGTCCCGGCGTCTTCGTTATTTTCAAATGAAAATATGCCGCCATGCCGTTTAACAATTTGGTGTGAGATGCTTAATCCCAGACCGGTACCATCGGCTTTGGTTGTGAAAAAGGGATTGAAGATGTCTTCCTGGTTGGCCTTTTTTATTCCGGGACCGGTATCGTGTACCCTTAAAAATACGGACTGCGTGGGTTTGCCGAGCGTTGATGGACCTTGAGCGGTTATGACTTTAATGTTGCCATTTTGACCCATGGCTTCAATGGCGTTTAATATTAAATTATTAATAACTTGCTGCAGGCCAATGAGATCGCCTCGCACTGGGGGCAAACCGCTGTCTAATGCTAAATCGATATTGATTTGGCATTTTCGAAGCTTGGATGACCATAATTTCACGCTTTCACGTGTGAGATCATTCAAATCAATTTGCTCTGAAGAGGTCACCGAGGGTTTGGCAAAATTAAGTACCCGTTTAATGATGTCTTCAATTCGATGGATACTGCTTTTAATTTCATCAAATAGTTCGAATTCTTGATCCGAGCGGCAATATTTATTTTCATCGCACAAAATGCCGGTAAATAAGCTGATGCTGGCCAATGGGTTGCGAATTTCATGGGCAATTCCTGCGGAAAGCTGCCCCAAGGAAGACAAACGGTCTGCTCGTATTAGCTGCCCCTCTATTTTTTTCTCTTCGGTAATATCGCGAATGCGAATAATGGCATGTTCTTCCTCTTCGATATTTTTGTGCATTGGATATATGACCACTTCTTCGATTCGCGAAGGATCAATTAAGCCTTTGCGTTCAAATAGCATCGGGTTGCCGGCTTGAAGGGCTTTTTGCAGCTTGCATCCCGGGCAGGGTGCTGATTTGCCTGCCAGGGCGATGAAACATTGATTGCCGACGATGTCCATATAGTTTTTGGCCTGGGCGTAGTCACGGGCTGCCAGATTCAAAACCTTTACCGTCATTTTGCGATCAAGCATAATAAGGGGCTCGGAAATACCATCGAAGACCGACTGCAAATTGGTTTTACTTCGCAAAAGCGCTTGATCGATCTTTTTACGTTCTTCAACCTCTCTTTTGAGCTCTTCGATCAAGTTTTTATTTTCCAAACGCAGCTTACTTTTTTCGATCGCACGCTTGACCGTTATAATGAGGTCCTCAATATTTTCCAACGGTTTGGTCAAATAGTTGAAAGCGCCATCTTCCCTTAATGCCTTGACGGCATTTTCAAAGGTGGCGTGTCCGGTTAAAATAATGACCTCAATGTTTGGGTCTAATTGCTTAATTCTATGCAGGACCTCTAGTCCGCCGATACCCGGCATACTCATGTCGGTGATAACCAGGTCAACCGGTTGGGCTTGAAACACATCCAGGGCTTGCTCGCCGCTTTCCGCTCGGTAAACCGTATAACCTTCCTCCGACAAGATGCTATTGAGCATTGTCAAAATTTCAATGTCATCATCAACTATCAGAATTTTATCATTCATTTTGCTCATAACGTGCTGATAAAGGCTAGAATTTAGAATTACACAAAAAAATAGCCATATTTGTACGAGGCTGTGAATCAGTCATTAATGAACTCATTTTAGCCTTATTGAAGCCTAAATTTCAAATTTATTTCAATAAAATGATGGGCGGCTCATATTTTTTATAATTATTACAGATTGTTATAGGAAGATCAGTCTTTATCGGGCCAATCCCTGGCACTGCAAGGTACCATTGGGGATTGTCCACTTGAAAAGGTCTACGATGATTGCTTTGGGGCTCAAGTCGCTAAACATAGACTCATCTGTAAACTTGCAAGGGATCTGCGAAGGAAATTCTTTAGCGCTTGGTGCGCTGGATAGCCGGTGCTTTAAGTGCAGCTTTTGATAAAAATGTCCAAATCTGATTTTTTATCAGGACTGAGTTGGTCGAATTGAATACCACAGCGTTTCATGGAAATCGAATTGTTCGATGCCGTATCTTCGATTTCAAAATTGGAAATGATTCTGCATGGAACGCGGTCTACATATGCGTCTGTATTGGCTAAAAAAAGGTCAAACAAGTAAATACCATTGGCTGTCGGTTTAAGATCGTGATACAAAAACGCTTGCCAATCTCTGTCGTTATCGATGAATTGGCTGTCACAGTAGCGAAAGGAGAATCCCGCGGGATTGATTTCAATAATTTGTCCCAATTTGGAAGAGTTTTTATTAAAGATAGCAAAAGTGCCCTCTTTGGCCATCAATCGCTTTTGGGCTCTGCGTGAAATCGTTTTACTCATCATAAATTTCCTTAAGACTATCGCCATTAAAAGTGCTTAATCGTTGACGTTTGCGAAGTTCAGATTAGCCGCTATTAAAATGGATAACTTGCACTACTTTTAACTGCGTCTTTGCTTAACTTTGATCCGACGACCCTATGCATCCATTGGCAAAACAGCATTCAAATCGATCGCGACCAGCGTCTTTGGCACGATAAAGCGCCTGGTCGGCCTTTTTAATCAAATTCATTTTAGTGTCGGCGTCTTCTGGAAAAAAAGCACCTCCCATGCTAACGGTTATTTTGGTGTACTTATTTTCGTACTTGAAAATATGATTTCGAATAGCGCTCATCAGTCTTTTAACGACCTTTTCCACTTCGTCTTTGCTTATTTCATTCATAATCGCTAAAAACTCTTCGCCGCCATAGCGAAATAGTCGATCAGTCGATCGCAGTTCTCTGCGAATAATTTCGCAGAGCTCTTTTAGCACGAAGTCGCCAAATAAATGGCCGAAAGAATCGTTCACATCTTTGAAATGGTCGGCATCGATCATCAGGATAAAAAATCTATGGTTATAACGCTGGCTGCGCACGATTTCTTCATCCAGACTGGCCTGCAAGTGCCGATAATTATACAACCCCGTTAAAGAGTCTCGTATTGATAGTTCTTCCAGTTGCCTTAATAAAGACTGGTTTTTCTGCTCCAGACGCCGTTTTTCAAGAACCCGCTGAACCGCGGTCAATAAAACATCAATATCCTCTAGTGGTTTGCAAAAATAATCATAGGCCCCGTGTCTTAGGCAATCGATCGCCGTGGCTTCATCGCTATGGCCGGTTAATATGATTACTTCTGTATGGGCTTCTTTGGTTTTTACTTCCCTGAGAACATCGAGCCCATCCATTACCGGCATACGGATATCGGTAAGAATCAGATCTGGATTGAATTCTTGAAATTTTTGAATGCCTTCACGACCATTTTGGGCCGTATGGATATGATACCCTTCACTTTCCAAAAGACTTGAAAGCAGAATCAGAATATCTTTTTCATCATCAATGATTAATATGGTTTCTTTCATAAATTTCTCCAGCTAGCACCCTAAATCAGGGAATGTTTTGAACGGTTTCCTGCTCCAATTCTTCCTCGCTTGTATCCACTTCTGCAATTGGAAGTCTTATGCGAAAGGTCGTGCCTTTAGAACCGGTTGCAGCGATATCAATTTCCCCGTGGTGAGCGTTGATAATGCCATAGCTGATCGAAAGTCCTAGACCGGTGCCTTTGCCGACCTCTTTAGTAGTGTAAAAAGGATCAAAGATATTGTCTCGATCTTGCTCCTGAATGCCATTGCCGGTGTCTTTAAACAGAATCTCGATGGCGTTAGCGTGGTTGTCGGCTAATCGCGTTTCAATTTCAATTAAATCCTTGTAGCCATTTTTGTGCCGTTCCTCATCATCCTTTTCAACAATGGCATCGCGGGCATTGGTGATCAGATTAAGAAATACCTGCTCCAGTTGATTGGTATCGCCTTTTATTCGGGGCAGATCAGCACACAGCGCCTTCTTAACGTCAATGTTTCGCAGGCGCAGTTGCTCGCCGATCATTAAAAATGAATCTTCGATAACGCTATTAACATTCAAGGGATAAAACTCAGACTTTGATTGCCGCGAAAAGGTTCTTAAATGGTTAATAATATTCATCATGCGCTTGGTGTTGCGGATGATGGGCTCCATTTGGGTTATCAGATCATCTAACTGGCAATTGCCCTTGGAAATATTACGGTTAATCAGCTGTGCGTTTCCCCGAATAACCATCAAGGGCTGATTGAGTTCATGGGCCACCCCCGCGGCCAGTTCGCCAATGGAGGCTAGTTTGCCGGATTGAACCAGCTGTGCCTGGGTGCGTTTAAGCTCCTGGTAAGCTTCCTTTAATGATTCCTCGGCCAGAATACGGTCAGTGACGTCGCGGATAATACCCTGAAAACCCTTGGCAAGCCCTTCGGCATTCTTGATTAAAGACACCGATGCTTCCAAGTGTCTTTTTTCGCCGTCTTTGCGAAGAATCTGCCATTCAAACTCTTTGGAAGGTTGATGGGATACATAGACATTATTAAAGGCTTTAAAAATTTTGCCGACATCTTTGGGGTCACTAAAGTCACGATAATTTTGGCCCATCAGCTCTTGGCGTTCATAGCCAATAATCCGATTAAAGGCTTGGTTGAAGAATTGCAGATTTCCGGCTGTATCTAATTCATAGTAGCCCTCTTCCATGCTTTCCAGAATGCTTCGATATTTTTCTTCGCTCTCACGAACCTTTTCCTCGGCTTGGACCCGCTCGCCGATTTCCTGCTTTAAAACTTTATTGGCTTTTAACAATTGGCCGGTGCGTTGTTCAACCTGATGCTCCAGCTCCATATTCGCTGTATGAACCTTTTTCTTTTCGGCCTCCAGTTGTCGTTCCTGCAGAAATGCTTTGCGTGAATATAATTCAATAGAGTAGCAGGCAAACATGCCGAATAAATTACCGGTTAAGAAGAAAAAATTGTTATTAATCAGAATGGGAATAGGAGTGCGTGTTATCCAGATCGCGGCGATCTCATAGGCGATAACAATTAGAATGCCGGTCACCGTGGCATACAGAAAGTCAAGTTTGAAAAAAGTATATCCGAAAATAAAAACAAGAATCAGACCCGCATAATAGGAACTATTGCTGGATGGTGGTGCGAGTAGAATCATGGCGATAATGCCTAAACCTGCTGCAGCCACAACAGAAGAAATGCAGATTTGATGGTATCTTTTAAAACTGCGGGTAAATGAGAACAGGAAAATACAGGCCGCAAAAGGGCAATAAATTGCAAAGCGGATAAACCACAATTTATATTTGGCTTCCGGTACAATCCATGCGTCTAATATGCCAAAGACACTAAAGAAAAAAATCGACAGGAGCAGCGCTATTTGGATGTGCCGCAAAGATTTGCTGAAGTGCTCCTCTTTATAAAGCGCCTCCACTCTTTTCGGAAACGTAAGTGTCAGGAGCTGGGGTTCGATATTTTCCCAATTTGGTTGGTATGTGCTCATTTTATGCGATAAAGCTAAAAATAATTGATGCCAATGTTTCTTTTGATAACGCTATTTCTTAATAACAACCAACGTCATATCATCGACTTGTTCTTCTTGATATGCTTTGACTTTGGCGATTATTTTATTGCGTAATTTGCGAACCGGTAAATCTGCATATTTGTGCAGGACCTGCACGAGTTTTTCCTGGCCGAACATTTCGCCATTGGCATTGGTCGCTTCGGTTATCCCGTCGGTAAACAGCAAGACGATATCCCCTTTGTTGATTTCAATGTCATAGTCCTTCAGTTCATTCTTAATATCATCGGCGATACCCAGCCAGGTACCCGGTATGGTGACGGTCTCGACTCGATTTAATGCGGAACGATAAATAATAAGATCCTGATGTTTACCCGCGATGGTTATGCCCGAGGAATTGAGACGCAATACCATCATCGTCATGTAATGATCTGAGCCCAATCTGGATATGTTCTCCCTGATGACGACATTGATAGAGCTCAAAAGTTCGGTTGGGCTGCAGTTTCCATTATTATTCACTTTGGAAAGAATGCTGGTTTGTGCCATCATCATAATCAGACCTGAATCGACGCCATGTCCTGACACATCCCCAATGGTAACCCATTTATCTCCCTTTGGTGTTTCAATAACATCGTAGTAATCACCACCAACTTCCTTGGCCGGCAGCATGGTGGCTGCAATGTCAAAACCCTCGACCTTTTGCTTATCAGGCAAAAGGGCTGTTTGAATTCGTTTGGCCAGTTCCATTTCACTCCAGATGGAGTCTCTGGCGATTTTCAGCTCAGACATCAGATAAAATTCTTTTTGTGTCAGGTTATGCTTAACGTAGTTGATACTGACGGCAATGATGCCGGTTGCAGATAAAAAGAAAAGATTATTGATTAAGTATTTTGTTTGGCTTGCGCTAACCTGCGGCAAGTTAACGAAGAGATATAAAAATATGATGATGATACTGTTAAAGGCGGAGTGTTTGGCGTCCCAGGGAAGAAGAAGATTTACGCCGATGATGACCAAATTAAGACCGGCGTAGTAACTCGAAAAAAATCCGCCCAAATCCCGCGTCATTAAAACAATGACACCGCCCACCACAACGGAGACAATGTATCCGTGAACAAATGAAAAATTATTGGGTTTGGTATTGCGGACAACGATATATTGCGCAACAACAATAATGGTCGCAATGACGCGATATAAGGCGACTTGTTTCAGTAACTCGCGTGGCACAATATAAATATCTAAAATAAAAAAGAGCGGTACCAGCGTAATCACTAAAAAGGTCAGCGTCTTGTTCCAATCGTGAATAATGCTATTGAGAAATCCCCTAAAATCCCGGGCATCAATTATAGATTGTTCTTCGGCGCTGAGCTTATTTTCTGCGATTTTATTCATTATCTAGTTTGCCATTTACTTAAAATGGATTGACTATCTGTTTGCCGCTTTTTTAACACGCAAAAACATTTGGCTGCCGGTTTCTTCAAAAAACACGTCTGATTCAGCTGATGGAATGCTCTTTAAAAGATCGATCAAATCCTGTTCCGACCGGTAATACAGCACCCAGTCCAGCCAATACTCCATATAGAATCGGCTTGGATTAGAGATATGAAAATTGCCGATCACCATTTTGCCACCGACCTTCAATATCCGATACAGTTTTTCTAATACGGCTTTAGCTACCGGCGGGGTCAAATAATCAAAAAGTCCCATTGAGTAGATATAATCGAATTTGCCCCACATCTTTTCCAGCGCCGGCGTTGTCAGCATTGTACGAACCGACTCATTTAAATAGTCTACTTTAATCTTGGCGCTGTATTTTTTTTCTAGTTGCGCGATCAATTTTTTAGCTTCTGCCAAAGCTTTGGTGTCCTGATCCAGTAGCGTGAAGTGAAATGTTGCGCAGTCATTGGCGGTTTTTAAAACATTTTTAAGCTCAAAAGCAGGGCCACAGGCCACAGAAAGAACTTTGCGATGCCTGGCGTTCTTTTTTTCATCTTTTGCACGGTAGCTTGCCAGGATGTTGGCGATAACATCTCGGCGGTTGCGCACGGCCTGGGCCGCGGGGTGCTCATTGGGATGCTTGTGCATTAGTTTCCCAAAAGTTGATCGGCCCTCATAATCGTTGGCGTAAATCATGTTCATCATGACCGAATCGCCGCTGTAGCCTCTGGGCTTCAAATTAGTGCGTGCCATGAATGGCCAACACAAAATAAAACTCCAAAGCTGTTTGCGGAAGTAAAAACCATGGCGCTCATGATCTTTTTTGTTGTAATTGGCGACGAGGTATTCAAATTCTTCTAATTTTTTATCAAGAAAGATCATAAACTGGCGCCCTTCGGTCGCTATAATTGCGTCTTGGACATGTTGCTGGATTTCTTCAGGTTCGCCAGCCATACGGGCATCAAGCTTATCGAATAAATTTTTATAGACGGTTAAGTCATAGGTTAAATTGGCGGTATATTCTTTAAACTTCGCTTTTATTTTATTCTTATGCGCCAGAATAAGGGAAACATTTTGAAATTCAGCCTGAAGCTTTTCAAGCCTGTTTTCGAAGAATAAGCTATTAAAGTCGTAAACATCCTCGTAGAAAATCAATCGGCCATGAGCGCCGGTTTTGGATGAAACGGCCGTAAAACGGCAGGGACCCATTTCAATTTGTGCGCCGTTTTTTTCAAATACCAGTTTGGTAAAATCTGACTTTCGCGAAGGCTTGGACCCGTTTAAAAATTGGATCAACAATGAGAACTTGGTGTCGTAAGTGGCCTCAACCGGGATTATTTCTTTACCCTTCAGCAGATCAGCTTTAAATTGTATTGGTTCCCGATGCCTCATATTTATAATCCCTTGATTTCTAATCGATTATCTTTAGTTCCAAATATCTCCAAAGCTGTAAAATTTAATTCCTGCCATTTTAGGGCCTTTTGATAGAGGATCGTTATTTTGGTCATTCCTTTTTTGGCCCTATTAAGTATTTTGATGATTGGTGTAATGGTGGATGAATTCATGTATGCTAAGTTTTGAAAGTCCATGATAATTCGTTTGCGATGGGCACTGGCCATTTCAAGCACCTTGACCAAAATCGGAGATATGAATTTGCTTGGCTCACGCGCAACGCTCTTGCCCTCCCACTTCACATCAATGGTGGCATCATTTTCAATCACGTGAATGGTTAAGTATTTCGAAGAATATTTTACCGGTTTTTTCATAATTAACCCCTGTCTTCTTTTTCTAAATTTGATACAACGGACACATTCAGCATATTTTTCTCACCAACAAAGAAATCTAAAAGGGCCTTGCCTTCATACGCAATTCTAACTAGACCGATACCACTTTCTTCATCATGCAGTGGTTTTTTAGCAACTTCTTTCAACCTTTCGATATAGGCTTCAAAAGGGTCCTGGTAACTTCGAATCCATTGAATGGTTTTGTCCAACCGCGCCAAATGCTTGTAAGCACCTTTGTCGACAGGATTCAAAACTTCTATCGTAATGGTATCATTATTCAGTCCAATAAATACGGTGACTTGTTTCTCTTTAATTTTGAAATTGCCATATTTGATGCTATTTTCGATGAGTTCACTGATGATCATGGAAAGCGAATGGATTCGCTCATCTGATAGCCCATGGGTTTGTAAATAGCCGGCACTTTCAAATCGTATTTTTTCAATTTCATCCCAATCCGGCCTTAGCTTAAATTCGGCAGATTTATTCATTGCTAGCCCTATCTCCTTGAAAGTTACATATGCTTATTCAATAGCCTTTAATGCATCTAGCGTGCCATAATGGCTTGCACATGTTGTCTACTAAAAAATTAGGTATTTACGGTAAGTTATGATAAATTTGAGTTTTTATGCAAAAGCACATTAATGACGGGCCAAAAGCGGGAATTTGAGAATATTGTCAGATTTTTCTCAATGCACAAATTTATAATATGATTACAGGTGGTTAGGGGTCACAATATTATCATGTGAATAATAATATACGAATATTTGTATCATGCATTTAAGTTACATGTTTACCAATCAACAAGTAATCGGTATCTGGATCTTTTAAATGATGTACGACGACCTAGGTTAGTGCCATCCACGGTTGCGAGGCAACACCCCCATGGAAAAGAAAGTCTTGGGCGTGTTTTTAGGCTTCTGGCTTTTTGAAATGGCAGGGCCAAACATTTCTGATATGGCGATGGTATGGTCCACATCA
>JAAUYK010059426.1_pt1 | contig 10414 bp, 7 predicted proteins | sample 7278021 | NCBI WGS metagenome assembly JAAUYK01 (sample SAMN14350223, study PRJNA611818) | marine sediment metagenome | isolation source: surface marine sediment (1.8m) | place: French Polynesia: Moorea | collected 2018-08
CCCCCCCCCCCCCCCCCCCCCACCCAACCATCCCCACGTTGGCTGTCTTAAGTCTCAAAATACAACCGCACTTTCCAAATGACTGAGATGAAGCAAATTTCATAAAAACAACTCTGACGAGCGTTCGTACTGCAGCTGGTACGAGAGCCTGAATCGTTAATGCAAATAGCGCCGGCGGCAGCTAGCTAGCTATAGCTTCGTATATCCAAAATACACGCCGTCCGGGCCCCGCATAACAGCTGCTGCTGTAGTTCACCTGTATCAATCATACCTGCCTGCCTTCCGGCTTGGATGGTCGGGCGCCTCAACGGACTATTTAATGTGCCTGCGTGGGTATAATATCGCGAAAAGCTCTCCGGATTACTACCTACCCTACTTTGGCACGTTGTACACGGATCCCCGTAATTATTTTATCAAAGCTACCCATTAAGCTCTCGCCGGAGCTTCCACTATTCAATAGAGAGGCGGATAGCTTTTTTCCAGCCTGTGATTAGGGCCCGCCGCCAATTGGGTTTCAGCACCTTATTGTTTAAAGGGCTGAATGAATAGACTGTAGGCTCGCAAGACAGGCAAATTACATGTGCAAGACTCTTTCGAGTCAGAAACCCACTCCGGCCGAGTCCATCTTTCTCCTCTGCTGCATTGCGTCGGCCACGGCCGGTCGGTCGGTCCGCTTCGGACATATTTCATCTGCGGCAAAACCAACATTCCTCTTGTTGAAATCCAAGCTAACAACGTGTAATTAATTTTCCGCGGGCGGCCGGACCGAACTGAACTATTCGAACGGCGGATGCAGAGGAGAGCCAGGGGGAGAGGGGCAATGCAACGGCGGCGCGGTCGGGCAGCAGCCGATCGCTCGCTCGCCCGACTGAATGAGCCAGCTCGCGACGAGGGTGGCCGACGGTAATGGAAAACAATAACCCGGTCAGGGTGGAACAGTTCGCTCGACCGAAATTTCGATACGTATATACGTAAGCTAGAACTTTTTTTCCTGTCGTACGCGAACTGGACTGGACTGTTCATGTTACGAGATCATTTACTAAGTAAGCAAAAATACCGTAGGCTTTTCTTTCCTCCGATCGATATGATCGGCCAGCGATCGACCCGAGTCAAGCCAGTGAAACCGATGGGCGTCCATTTCGACTTCAATCTCTGAAGAATTTCTCCTTACCGGCCCTCTTGCCTCTTGACGGACTCACTGACTGACTGACGAGGGCAGTTTGGATTCTTCGGCAGCTATTTAGCCTGTCAATTTGCGGCCAAAGCTGAGAGAGAGAACAGCGCCCGGGGCCAGGATATCAATCGCGTGTCAGCAGATCCGATGCTGTTCAAACACGAAAAGGGAAAGAAAGGCGACCAGAGAGTCGATAGATACAGAGGAAGACCGGATTAATTAAATCTAAATACGTTATAGCTGTATGTACAGAATGTTTGCGACTATGCAATTTTGTCCCCCTTCTCGGCCGCCGCGTCGACGTGGTTCGGGACGCCCTGGAATCTCATCAGCGCGGCGTCGATCGCCTGCAGCAGTTTGGCGAACACGAACGGATCGAGGTTCATGCCGAGCTGCATCAGGAAGAACCAGTCGCCGATGGTGATCCTGTCCACGATCCGGCCGATGGTCCACTCGTCCACGAGCAGGTTGGCCCTCGCCCTCAGCGCCGACTTCCTCGCCGCCCTCGAGCAGATCAGGATCAGCCTGTAGACGAGGAAGATTCCCGTGATAATGCTCAGGATGACGAACCAGAACCAGAGGAAGATGTAGATCTTCTCGTTGAGGATGTTGATGGGCAGCACGCACAATCCGTCGAAGGTCTCGATGGTCCCCGTGGGGCCGAAGCGCTGGAACGTGCACTTGGCCACCTTCGGGAAGACGATGTTCATCGGGTCGACGCGCTCCTCCGGATCCAGGTTAGAGACTTCGACGACCTGCACGCCGTACGAGGTGAACATGCCGCCGAGGAATAGGTCGACGAAGAAGATCTGGCCGACGACGTTGATGAGGTTGAGGAACTCGCAGAGCACAAAGCGCATGAAGTAGATCCTGTGGGTTTTGGCTCCGTAAGTCCTCCCGCTATAGCGCATGAAGTGGTCCCGGATGTGGCCCACCTTGTCGTCCACCAGGTCTTCGGCGACGACGCCGATCGGCTTCGGGAACAGCGGCATCCTCGTGTCCTCCATCTTGAACATTAGGTCGAGCGGGACGAGCCTGCTCATCCGCTTGCCCTCCCAGTTCACCCACAACCATCTAGGGACCGATCGCTATTTAAATATGGATCTATTAAAGCGTGAAAAATCCTCTTCACCTGGGAATGTAGAACATGACAGCCTGCAGGGCGAGCATAAAGACGACCCACTGGTAGTACTTGTGCTGCGTCACCTCCTCATCCGCGGAGGGAACGCCGACTCCGGGGTGCGCCTGCACCTCGTCAGAGTCGTAGTGTTTCTCCGGCAGCGTGAACGTCGAGTGGATCCAGCAGTAGGTGTCCATGACCGCGGCGGGAACGGCGTTCACCACGCAGTCGATGGGGTCGCCGAGGAAGGTGTTTGCGGTGACGAGGAGGTCGGCGGTGAGGATGACGAGCACGGTGACCTTGCTGTGCAGCCGGAAAACGGCGTTGTCGATGCAGTGCGGGTCGAAGCTCACGAAAGGCTTCAGCGGCTCCAACAGGGACAGGATGGAGTCACCCATCTTCGAACACCTTTTAACTCTTCCTCTTTGAAATTTTCACACTTTTTCCGATCAAATCTTAGCCAAGCATCTCCCTCCCCACGCCCTTGTTCGCAAGTTGCCTCGCCTATATGCAGCCTTAGATATCAGTGGCTGCTGTCGTCTCCCAGATAAATAATCCGATACGCGGACGAGATAAGAGCGATCAAGCGAGCGCGAGCGTGGCTTTTCAGGCATTGGCTTGAGTCAGTTTAACCTCTGATCTGGGTGAAGGGTGTCGAGGTATTGCAACGGTCGAACTGCATATGTGTGTATGTAGTACACATTCTGCAGATACAGTGGCTTCATGAATTCGAAATATGCTATACTGTCTAGTAAATTGAGCTGCAGTTAGAACGTTTTGAGGAAGGAAGATCATCCAATAGCTCGATCGACTTAGTTTCCACTTCAGTGATACGTTATCTCACGCACGCGTACGCGACTTTGCTCAAGCCGATTTTTCTCGCCAGGCAGACGAGTAAATCACGCCGGCGTTAGCTCCGAATCACTTCGTACACCTTCCTGCTAATCGAATTCAGCCGGAAAACCTACAACGTAACGACCGATGGGATGAGTTATCGCCGTCTAAGCAGAACGTGGCTATAGAAAATTTGACAAATGCGGGACATTACGGAATGGGCGCGGCTCGATTGCACGGACATTTAACAACCTGACATAGTAACGAGCATGGCTTCCTTGTGCAGTGACCTAGTGACACGGGATGGCGCCGATATAGTATAGTGCTCAGCCTGGCGGAAGATTGTTTTAACTGTGGGGTTTAGTTAGGCCGGTTTCGGGTCGCTTGCGCCGTAAAAGGAGCCGACGGCCGGCGAGGGTTAAATGGGGATGGGCAGCCGAGCATGTGATAGATTCGGAAGCCCCGAAAAAAGTCCGAGCTTGACCATTAAATATAACGTCCGTGTGTGTGTAGGATTTTTTTGAGAGAGAAATGGTCTAAGCATAGCTTGAGGTGGGCTTCCAGCCGGGCGAGGTACGTGCAGTGCGGATGCTGCTAAGCGGACTCTAATAGATTACCCCCCTCTCAAGACGGACGGACGGACGCGGACGGCGGCGGCCGACTCATCTTATCCAGTCTGGCATCGGATGGCCCGGCTCTCCTCTCTCCTTCGAGCGAGGAGAGGAGAAACACACAGAGGAGGAAGGAGAAAAACGACGTCCCGCCGAGTGCAGGAAGGGGTGCCAGGCTTTCGTCTTGAGCTATTTCATGTAAGAAACTTTTTTATACCACTGACATGAGAAATACCGTATAGGGGAACTCTGACTAAATAATGACGCTCGAGGCAGAGAGAAGGAGCGAGCGCAAAGAGAATGGGTGGGGAGGAATTATTTTAAATTCGATGAAAAACGGGAGAATCGCGCGCCGACCGCTTTGTGCTCGTGCTTTTCCCTACTCCATCATAGAGCAATGAATGGCGAGAAAGAGGAAAAGAGAGGAAAGAAAGTACGAGCGTTCGTACCAAGCCACCGCCTCTTCCTTCCCTCAATGGAGGCGGCGAATTTAAAAAGCCCTTTTGAAATCGGAGATGAACCACATGCACGCAAGCGTGCCTTGCATTACCGTTAGTACGGGGATTTTCCTAAGCCGAATCTTCGCTCAAGTTCGTGCCAACTGCCAACCCGTCAGCGACTTACTGACAGGCGCATATCACAGTAGCCGTCATGCAGTGCCGTGAATAAGATTCCTCTGCTTAGTAGAAATCTGGCCCGCCGGAATCTAACTCAAAACTCTCTCGGCGGCATTCTTCCCACAGCGAGTGGAATTTTTCTCCTCGCGTATCTCTCCTCCTCCCTCTGTCCGCTCTCTCGTATTGCAAGGGTGGTCTTCAAATGGGCATCCGTCAAACGATGCTTACGAGGGCGGGACCCGGGCAGGCAGACAGACAGGCGAAGAAGAACAACCGCTCTCGCCTATTTGTCAAAAAGAACATGAAAGATGAGCTAACAAGACGGATCAGCAAGATCATATTTAAATTGGCAGATGCGCTATGAGAAAGGGCATAACGGATGGCGAGCGTGTGTGGCATCACGTTGGACAGAAATACGATCGGCCGCCCGCCCGGCCATTGTAAAACGTGCGCATGACCGGTCGGTCTATTGCCCCAATCGACAACAGACCAACGAGCGGGCCGTCGCCGACGAGAACACAATAAACCAACAAAGAAGAATGGGACGATGGAGAGGCGAAAAAAAAAAGAGTTTCCTCTATCCTACACAAAGGAAGTGGCTCTCATGAAGTCTTCATTGGTGGCGGCAGCAGACTAGACAGAGATTACGTATTTGAAGTAGGACTCTTCGTCGGAACCACCCAGGGCCATTTGAAATGCGTACTTCTTCTTCTTCTTCTTCTTACCGAGTAATGAGAGCGATTAGGGCCTCATTAGCATCTCTCGTTTGTAGCCGGCGACGTCATAATTGCCGGTTTGGAGAGCGGCGCATTTTTCAGATTTTCCTCTAACGGAACGAACAGGCAACCGGTAAGTAGTATAGGAAGGCCAATTATAAACGATCATCTTTCATTGTTGCCAACTGCGAGGCACCCGACATGGAGAAGTCGCCTGTCTTCCATCCACTATCCCATAACGTTATTAATTAAGCAACTTATTGTCAGGACTCTAATTTAAACGCTTATAACCTTCATGTAAGGCATTGCAAGCAGTCGAACTGTGGCAAAATAGCGAATTTAAGAACATGGCCACCCTGGTGCATGATAATAGATTTTTCCGACGACAGCTCGGCAGCGTGCGCATAGCAGGTATACCCGGTTACCAACAGTCCGGAGGAAACCCGGAGGAGCTCCCGGCCCAGCTCGCGCACTCCACGCGGACGACGCCTACATCTTTCCGAGCTGTCAAAAAGTGACGTGCAGAGTAAGCCTCGCCTACCTGAGCTTACTAATCATCCGCTCAGCACAGTACGTAATCTGCAATGCACGCAAGCACGGAGGACCTCGGTCGACTTCCGCAGCTAGGCCGCGCCGGCCGTTATACCTCGCTCGAACCTGGCCCTCGGGCCATGGAAGATGTTAATTGCTCTGGTTAGACGACGATAATGATGAACTGACCTGTCAGCAAGCGCCGCGGTCGGTCGGAAGGCAGGCAGGCAGGCAGCTGCAGGGAATGAGAGAGAGGCTGACGGACGGCCGGACGAACTGACAGACAGAGGAGGAAGAGCCAGCCACGTAGCGAGGAAAAAACAATTTAGCCACATGGAAACTGCGGCCAGAGTTTCCGCGATTAATAGGAGGCATTTTATAAAACTTGCGTACGATTGGAGGAAAAGACCGCGTTTGTAACGTTTCTAAACACATACTACATTTAAAGGCTAATGGACGGAAACAATGAATGTTCATATCACTGCATTGTTTTCTTGCACAGGTTTGATTGACAGCCACTTCCTTTGGTTGAAACAATCAAGAGTTGTCATCAGTGCGTCCGTCCGTCCGCCCGTCCGAAAACCACCCACGCGATACGATACAAAAGTCGGAAACCGCAATTGCATGCGGTTCGGCCGGAAAAAGATTGCAGCTCGCTAGACGCTGGCATGGGATCGAGTAAGTGCGCAGAGTGTGCACCGATGGGAAAAATAAAGTCTGTTCTCTGTCACAATTTGAGAAGATGGGATCACGCCAGAGGTCAGATATCGGACGGGACGCGACCACAGCTACGAGTGGAAAAGAAAGCGACGCCACGACGCAAATGTGGGCGAAAAAACCGCCCTCGGGGGAGAAATTCGTTTTTACGCGTACGAGTGAAGCAGCTTTATATGGAGCAACTCTGGGCCGTGTATCGAGCGCTTTGGTGAGTATAACTTCAGCAAGCAAAGAAACCGCCAATTATCCTCTTTGTGCGTGCGTTGTTTGGATAGCTTGGACGGTCGGACGGAAGAGAACAAGGGCGAGAGCGATCGGTGCGGTGCCACGCAGACAGACCGACAGACGAGCGACCACACATCTGTTTCTAGATCAGGAGGCCCGGATTCGCATTAACTACGCACACTAAATTCAGCGGCTTTACATGAGGCACCGATTCGCAAACATAATTTGGGGTCCATCTTTGGTTTGGAATAGCCTACGTGACCTCTTCGACCGTGAGACCTGTAATTGAATGAAGGCGGACGCGGACAAGCTATAGCCGGGCGAGCGAGCGGCCAGCCCCAGCTCTAATTGCAGGCTATGTATAACTGTCGACAAGATGCTAGCACGCGAAAAAAAGCGGAGACGAGAGAATAGGTAGGGGTGCTCTTTTAAAGTTTCTCAAGACTCGTAATTAGGGACGACTTCTCGGCGAATCCACGTCTTCCTTCAGATGTTTCAATTGCATTCTTCAAATCCGTGAAAATTCTCCACTCTATCTTTAAATCTCTGCTTCGGCGGGAGAGTTTATTACGGCCACGGTAAATCAAAGCCGGCCGGCCATGGACAGACGAGGAACTGACTGAGTCGAAGACGAGCGAGCCAAACGGAGATAATATCTTTACGACTCATCCCGCGTCGGACAATATGGGCGCGGACGGACGCAAGTCAGACAGACTTACCTGCGGGTCGATCTTCTTGAACTCCTCGTGGTCCTCGTCCACCTCGAAGTAGACCTCGGACGACGTGATCGAGATCTGGCCGGGGACCGCGACAGCAGGGCTGACCAGAATCGCCGTCGTGCTGATGTTGATCGGGCCTGAAAAATGTACGGTAAATTATCCGTCTAGTCGGTCGCTCCATACTCGATTAAAAAACTCTCTACCTTGATTGTCACTATCAAGCTCCCTGTCTTCGGCCATCAGCTCGGAGTCCTCGAGCAGCTCCGCGGTGCCGGTGGCGCCCTGCTTCTGCTGCTGAGCGCGATGGGCGGCCAAGTGCGCGTGGAACTCTTCCTCGGCGGCCTGGATGGCGTCGTCGGGAGCGCCGTGCTCGAGACAAGCCTTCAGCGTCGCCTCGGGGTGCGTGGAGCCCAACGGGTTTCGCACGAGCCTGCGTTACAATGAATGGTTAGTACGTGTGCTTCAGGACGAAATAACCGATTTTCGTACCTTCTCCTCCGCCTGGCATCGTCTTCCCAGACGTCGAGCTTCCAGAACTCGCGGACCTCCTCCTTGACGGGAGCCTCCTTCTCAGTCGAACTCTCTGCCGACGCCTTGGGTTTCAGGCTTTGCTGTCGCCTGATGTGCCTCGTGCACGTGATTACGTCGACGACCTTGTCCACCAGCTTCTGGGCGAGGACGCCGTCACGGCGACGGGCAGCAGTTATCTAAATTTATCCAATGTAACGAAAATGCACAGGAGAAAGTTAAACGATATTTTCGTACCAGGTGATCGCACATCTTCTCCTCTTCGAGGCGTTCCGTCTTGCTCGCCGCGCACGCCGACTCGAACTCGGCGTGCTTGAGCACGTCGTCGGCTCGCATCCGGTTGAGGATGAACTCGGCCTCATTGGCCACGCGCACGATGTGGTCCTTCATGGCGTGCGATAGCAGCCGGCCCTCGTTGATCAGCTCGATGAAAGCGAGGCCGGCGTGCTTCTGAAGAGAGTTCTGCCACTCTTGCGAGCAGAGCAGCATCACCAGCTCCACGACGGACGTGCTCGACTTGAACGTCGTGATCGCCTTGCCCTCCATCAGCAGGTCCTGGCCGTGCGAGCCGACCAGGGTCTTGGAGAGGAACGGCGCGAAGTCCACCATGATCTCCCTGAGCAGGGGACACACCGAGCCGAGAGCCTGCTCCAGCTTCTGCGTGAGCGTCGCCTCTCTGGACGGGGTGGGGATCGGCAGCGGCTTGTTCTGAGCCAGCTGCTTGATGTTGAGCTCGTCGGGGCGCTCTTTAGAGGCCGGTAGGGACTCGGATGAGGCGGCGGAGGCGGAGGTGGCGTGGACGGGCGCGGGATGCACCGCTGCGGATGCGGTCTGCGACGGAGATAGCATGGAGATCTCCCCCTTCATCCGTTCCCCTCGACCGTCCGACGCACCCCTTCCGGAGCTGGAGGCGTCGTCGTCGCCGGCGGCGGCTTCCAGCTGGACCTCCTGGAACGTCTGCAAAGTGTCCTCGGCTGCCGTAGAACCGTTGACCTAAGCAAATAAAGAACAGATTTTTGAACCCGTACGTACTGCATGAGAAAGAGCAAAGGAAAGGGATGTTCGAATGGATATCAGAACTATATTTACAGCCTTACTGTCGCACAGTACCTTGTCTCCTGTACTCTGTGGCGTGGTTGAGACGGAGGCGGGTCCGGCGGCAGGCGAGGATGCGGCCGCGGACGACCGCTTGGAATTCCTGCCGCCGTCAGTGGCGTCATCGCTGTCCTCGTCCACGTCGTCTGCCGAGGCGGTCGTCTCCGACTTGGAGGACGCTCTCCCGGAGCTGGGGGACTTGGCGGCAGCGACCGGGGTCCTTAGGCCGGCAGCAGCCGCGGCGGCGGCGGCAGAGGGCGAGGGGGCGACAAGCTGCGTACAGTATTTCGAAATGTAACAGAACTGCGAAGCAAAAAGCCGGGCTAGATGTAAAATGGGAACGCTCGTGAGGCGAGAAAAAGGTTTCTTTGTATAAACTCCAAAAATGTACATGCAGCCAAGACACGGGAGGTCTTAACATCCATGCAGATCGTGTCGCCAGTTGCAAAAAATATTTCTCTGTCTATAGCGAATGCCTCCGTCATGCGGTTTAGGGCGACATCTTAGCATTTGAGAGGATTAGGAATAAATTGGGGGTTGGACCTGACCTGGAGCTCCACTTCGTTGACCTCTTCCATCACGGAGGAGTCCGTGTCCTTGATGATCTTTCCAGAGTCGCCGGAGACGCGGCGCGCGTCGTCAAACTGGGGTTTGTCACAGCCTACAAAAAAGCAAGTCGAACTATTAATGGTCGTAATTTGGCGTTGCAGAGAGTAAATGACACCAATTCGGGGCTAGAACGGATTGGACGAATCCTATAGTGTAAAACATGCAAAAGCAAGAAATACATAAACGATATTACTAGCTTTTTCGGTGGAAGGGCGTGCAATGTTGGTGCCGTCGCGAGATACCTGATTTGCAACCGCATGCCGGAGGCACGGCAGAATGCGGGTGGTAATGCCTAGGCCCGCGCCGTTCGTCTGGCCGGCCGCCGCCGCCGGGGCCTCCCCACCCCTCAAAAGTTGGCGGCTTCCCCGGCGTCGGCGCGGCGGCGTCGACGCAACAGGCCGGCTGGTGGCAGTTGTGGCAGGCCACGTGAGCCTCGTCCTCCTCCTCGACATCGTCGTAGTCGTTCAGGCAGACCTCGAGCGTATCCTCTGTCTCGCCCGTCAGCGCCATCGACTCGACCTGGTAGCGGCGGGCCGTGTTGGCGGCGACGGCAGCCGCGGCCGCAGCAGCAGCCGTTGCCGCGTCCACGCAAGCACAGCATTGGCAGCAAACGTCCACAGAGTTGCCCAGGTTGCGGCAGGAGGTGCACTCGCAGATGTAGTACTCCGTGCCGTCCGCCATGATCTGGGGCGGCGGCTCGTCGGCGCTGTTGCCGCGGCCGTTGTAGTGGTTCACGGACGGATTGCACGAGCAGCAGTTTCTGTCGTGTTGCTGCTGGAGCTGCTGTTGTCTCTGCTGTGGTTGCTGTTGCTGCAGGTGTTGGTGGTGGTGGTGCTGGTGCGCTTTCGATCTGCTGCTCCAAGGCACTGCAGTCGTGATTGCGAAGGAAGCCGGAGATAGACAGGCGTGAGGGATAGG
>JAAUYK010096906.1_pt1 | contig 10413 bp, 11 predicted proteins | sample 7278021 | NCBI WGS metagenome assembly JAAUYK01 (sample SAMN14350223, study PRJNA611818) | marine sediment metagenome | isolation source: surface marine sediment (1.8m) | place: French Polynesia: Moorea | collected 2018-08
CCCTCTGATGCGTTCAAGGTGACTTCAGCTCGCCCGCTCACTCGTGTGGCTCTACCCCTCGCTCGCCTCCCCTGCCCTCTCTCGGTTCGGATGCGCGCAACGCGCAACGCAAAGTCCCATGGCCCCTTATATCGAATCAAGGCGAGTTTCTTAAACGTGCCAGAGTCGACTAGCTTTGGATAGGTATTGAGAAACGACAGGCCAATTTGGTCTAGTGTAATGTGAAACCAAGCGTCGGACAGTGGCCTAACTTGGCAGTTCAGCTAAAGCTGCTAAAACCTGTTCTGTGCCTCCAAAAATGGCCACGAAAATAATAGGGGCGAAACAAGAAACTGTGAAAAGCTGATATATTCGCCATGGCGACGGCGGAGAACGCCACGGCCGCCGCGGAGGAGGCGGCGCCCTCGACCAACGTGACGCGCGTGAACCCCGACTTCGTGCTTCCCGACTACGTGTGCTGCGTCATCACGGACGGCATCTGGATCTGGTTCTTCTTCCTCACCACCTTCGCCGTCCTCATCCTGATCGTGACGCTGAAGTACTGCAAGAAGCGCCTCGCAAAGCCCAGGTTCAAGGAGAAGAACAAGAGCCTCCTGCTGCGGTACGTCGTCGCGGAGGATCGCGGCGCCGTCGACTTTGTCCGCGAGGAGCCCATCCCCGTCGCAGAGTTCCTCGTCTACTACACCAGCAGGAGGAAGCTGAAGACCGTCGACCGGCTGGAGACCACGAGGATCTTGGAGAGCTTCCCGAAGCGCCGCCAGCCGCCCGATCTCACCGCCAGGGAGCCGATCAACGCCAAGAAGAACTTCGACTCCGTCTCCCTGCCCTTTGACTTCAACCGCGTCAAGTTGGACCGCTCGCCGAACGGCGACGACGATGCGTTGACGGACTACGTCAACGCGAGTCGGGTGGACGGCGGCGAGAGGCGTTGGATCGTGGCCCAGAGCCCTCAGGAGGGCGCCGGCGTCGTCGCCGACTTCTGGCACCTGGTCTGGCAGGAGCGGTCGCCGGCGCTCGTCATGCTGACGCGCACCTACGAGCTGATCAAGGTGATGAGCGCGCAGTACTGGCCGCTATTCGTCGGCAAGACGGAGCAGTATGGGGACTTTTCCGTCACCGTCATCGGAGAAGAGTCTTATGCGCATTACAAGGTAATACATTTAGCAGTAACGAGCTTAATGTACGTGTACAAATAAACTTATTTTAATGTCAGGTACGGCGACTTCGAGTGGAGAAGCAAGGCAATGAGGAAAGTCGCCTCGTGGTCCAGTACCACTACGTCAACTGGCCAGAGTTCTCCAACCCGCCGCCCAACTCCCTCATCTCCTTCCGGCGCAGGTTCAGGGAGGACCTTAAGCGACTCTATGACAATAACCGCGGTATCTGGCCAGCCGGGGAGCCCCGCCCGCCCTTGGAACCCGGTCCGCCAATTGTGCATTGCAACAACGGAGGCCATCGGTACGAATATTATATGCTCGGAAAGAAGGCGAATGCAGCCGTTTGATGATCATGTTCTGCAGGTCGGGCTCTTTCATAGCGGTGGACGAGACGCTGTCGCTGGCGGAGAGCAAGCGCCTCGTGCATGTCAACGGAGTCATCAAGTATCTCATCCAGCAAAGGAGGCACCTCTTCAACACTCCGCAGCAGCTGAGGTGAGAATAATCGGGTTGAAAGTAAGCTCTTCGCTGAGGTCCATAAGCGTTCGGTATATAGGTACATCTACGACGTGGTGTTCGACCACCTGCTCTGCGGCGAGACGTTCATGGACGTGCGCGAGCTGCTCTCCCGCGTGCAGAGCAAGTCGCGGAAGGACGCGCAGAGCGGGCGCAACGAGTACGCCAACGAGCACAAGCTGCTCAACGAGCTGATCCCGCGGTTCACCATCGGCGACTGCGCCGCCGGACACCGCGCCGAGAACCGCGGCAAGAACCGGAACTCGCTGGTGGTGCCGCCGGACGCCAGCCGGCCCTACCTGACCTCCTTCCAGAACAACGAGAACACGGACTACATCAACGCGGTGTTTGTGGACGGCTACAGGCGCGCCGACGAGTTCGTCTGCACCGAGTGGCCGATGACCTCCACCCTGGCCAACTTCTGGTCGATGGTCTACGACCACGACATCAAGACCGTGGTCGTGCTCAACCACCCGAGGCCCGGCAGGGAGTACCCGCAGTTCTGGCCCGAGGGCGGCGCCATAAAGAGGAAGAGCTACGGGCCCGTGTTCTGCGTGGAGGAGGTGGAGAGCGAGGAGCACCACGGCGGAAGGTTCAAGGTCTTCCAGCTGAATCTCATGAAGCAGGAGATGGCGCCTCACAAGTACGAAGTCGGCATCAGTTCCTTCCGAATGGATCAATTATTGCTTCTCTTTCCAGGAGTCGGGGGAGCCCTCGAAAAGGCAGCGCGGCCGCAAAAGATTTGACGACACTATTGAAGGGAATCAAGGCGCCTGAGAAGTCGTTGAGACTCTTCCAGATTCAATGCTGGCCAAGTAATCAGGTCAGCTCGTTACTAATCCTCGGCGCTGCATGGAGTTGCCAATTGATAGCAACTTTATTTGCAGAAGGTGCCAAACTCAACAATCGCTCTGGTAAGCCTCATCGACGCCGTCGAAAAGTGGAGAGGCAACGACGGGACCAACGTTCCCTCAGACAAGGTTCGTTTTAGGGTCTACTAGTATCGGGTCATCTCTCTGGCATGCATGTCCGTCTAGGTCGTGGTCGTGTCTAACGACGGCTACTCCCGGTGCGGCATCTACTGCGTGACCGCGTCCTGCCTGCAGCAGGCCTACCACCGCCAGGAGGTCGACGTCTTCCAGGCCGTCAAGACGGTCAGGCAGAACAGGACGAGGCTGGTGGCCAACCCGATGGAGTACAAGTACTGCTACGACGTGGTGCTGCACTACGTGCTCAACTATTGCAGGACCGAGCCTCAGTGATATTTTATCGAGTACCATCGTGAATTGTGGTTTTTGGCATTTTATTACCAATTTAGAGTCGGCTGAAATTAACCGATGAGTTGCCTGATGCTGCAAAGAGTCGAGTAACACAATTTATTAGTGCTTCCTCATGTTCTCGCTGATCCAGTCGTTGTAGGAGGGGACAGATCTGAAGCAGGCGGGGGCGCCGACCTCGCAGCCGAAGATGGAGCCGAAGGAGGTCACGCCGACAAGGTCGCCAGCGGCGTCCATGAGCGGGCCGCCGGAGTCGCCGTTGCACGTGCCCATGCCGCCGGCGGAGTCAATGCAGATGATGTTCTCCCAGTCGAAGTCGCCGTAGTAGGCCTCGGCCTCGTTGTCGTCGAGGACGGGGCAGGTGACCTCCATGACGACGTCGTTGACTCCGCAGCCGACGTCGCAGGTCTTGCCCCAGCCGGCCATGGTGACGCGGTCGCCCACCGGGGGTTCGCCGGAGCCGAGGTTGATCGGGCTCACGTACTCGTTGAGGCTGAGCGGCTCAGGCAGGAAGATGAGGGAGACGTCTCCGGCGATGGTATTAGCGTTCCAGTCGGGGTGCTCCATGGTGTCGGAGGAGGTGATGATCTGCTGGGTGGCCTCGTTGACGCTCTGGTCGTGGGCGCCGGCGGTGACCTCGACAGACCTCGCGCCGTCGGTGCAGTGGGCAGCGGTCAGGATGGTGTTCTCGCTGATGACGTTGCCGCCGCAGAAGTAGAGGCCGTCGATGGTGAGGGCCACGAGGTGGGGGTAGTCGTTGGGCGTGGCCTCGGAACCGCCCACGATCCTGCCGGATCCCCTGCTGTTGGCGTTCTTCTCCATCAGGTGGGGGAAGAGGACGATACGGTCCTGGAGCTTGGCCGGGGTGGCCTAGAACATAAGGAAGGCACCAATAAAGTTCTAGTTCGGTTAAAAAGCTGGCTGCATGCGCAGATCTCGTACCGCGGCGGCGGCGACGAAGAGGGCGAGGGCGAGGAAGACCTTCATGTTGTTGATCTTGAGACTCCCTGAGAAGTGAGGCCGGAGTGCCGGACAGGCCTTTTTATACCGACCACCTCTTGGACAAACACGATTATAAGCGAGTCGTAAAAGATAATCTACAGTCGTTGCGATCTAGCTACAGTACGAAGGGGAGCGGTCGATCGTCTCGTGAGATAAGTCATTTTATTTCTTTACTATATACGTAGACTGATGGGCATAAACAAGTTGCATTTTCACTTGCATAAATTAACAGAATGGGGATGTCTCAGTCGGATATTGAATTAACAGATATACGTAGTAGTGGAGATCACAGCGTCTTGGTTTAATGCCGGCGGAGCCACTTTCTCGGGGCTCAAACTGTCCTTCCATCTCTACAATAGATTCAGTCTGAAATTACACGTCACTATAACTGCATGTTGGAGGTACTTGGCGGCCTCGTACTTGTCTTTCTTCTCTGCTGGCACTGATTGGTATATAATTCGACTATATAGTAGGTCCTACACCAGAGTGTAGCTGATTCTGACGGTGGCCTCTCTGAGCGCGGCGAACGCCTCGTCGGCCACCCGCCGGATGTACTTCGCCGGCAGGAGGAAGCCGTGCTTGCCCTTGTCGGGCAGTTCAAGCAGAAAGACCCACTTGATTCCGATCGACTTGGCCCAGTCGTCGGAACCGCCGCTCGCCTGGTATTGAAGCGAGTTCGCCGTCCCCACCTATGTATACAGTTAATGAAACTGTTAACATGCTCACCGTAGGTATAATTTTTCATACCGTGTAGAAGACGGTTCCGGCGGCCTGTTCGTGCATTGCTCTCGCCATGCTGTCGCCCATATTCTGCAGCTCCTTCCAGTCGGCCACCTTCTCCTTGGTGTAGCTCCACGGGTAGATGACCTTCTGGCCGTAGCTGTGCAGGGACATGTAGAACTGGAACGAATAGAATCAGTATAAACTGGTTCAAGCTGCAATTCCTACATCCCTCGATCCTACCACAATAAGGTTCTTCTTGGACTCGACAAAGTCCCTGATGGCCCTTGTCTCCAGCTCGGAGAACGCCTGCGGCCCCGAGTAGGTCTCCACGCAGCTGAGCTGCGATCCGGTCCTGTGGTCGCTGAAGATGCTCCCGTGGAAGTCTCCCCAGTGGAAGCCAAAGTTGCGGTTGAGGTCGACGCCGTGGCAGGTGCGGAACAGCGAGGAGAGCGTCTTGCGCCGAGGGCTGCGATTCTTGCGCCAAAAGCGGTCCGTCGTGTGAGAGTACTCGTACCTAAATTGTGCCAATAATTGCATTCGAAATCGATATAAATTGAGCGGTTAATCCCAATGCATGCTCGCATGCAATCGTTGAAAGTTAACACAAGATGCGTTCAGGGTCATACCCGCCGCATGACGTCTGACGTTTATCTTTGATATGGCTGGCGCATCAGTCGATAGATATAAGGGGCCAATTTGTTTTCCCCACTTATCATCATATGACGCGCGATCGAAGCAAGTCGTGAACTACGCACCCGTCCGGATTGGCCACGGGAAGAATGAAAAAGTCAAAGAACTCGGTCATGTCGCCGTTGTCTCCGGCGCCGCCGCCCGTCAGACGCTCGATGAAGTACGTCGCAGTTGCAGGGCTGATCCACTCCCGGGCGTGGATACCTTGAAATTGAAATTGTTTAGAGGGCTCCGGTTAATTATAATAATTCCATAAATGACCCTACCCGCCTCGACAAATACGGCCGGCTTCTGGTACGGCTTCGGTCTCCCGATCTTCAGCACGAGGATCTCCCTCCCCTCGAAGGTCTTTCCGATGGGGAAGGCGCTCGCCGTCTCCGGCTTGGCCGCGGCCACCTCCCGCATGTACGCGTAGATGGTGTCCAGCCGGTGGTAGCTGTGCCAGTTCATCCGCTCCTCCGCTGGGATCTCGTTGCCGGAGGCCTCGAACACTGCGCATACACGTACGGAACTTACTATAGTACATTGGCCAATTTTCTCATCTCATGCGTGCATCGCGTATGCAGCTCGCGCTATTGAAGGCGTATACATGCGCAGCTAGTCGAGCCGACGGCTGTCAAATTGCTCGCAGTTGCTGCGAAGGTCGTCGCTAGCTCTGACCATGAAGAAATGACTCTCGCGGAAGAGAACTAGGCAAAGCGAGAGGATAAAGCCAAGGATGGATTCGCGCGGCGGCAGACAGACGGCAGCGGAATTGAATCTGACGGTTTTACGGCGAATTCAAGACGTTAATGCTCCGATTGTGGCAAAAAGGGAGAGGCATATTCATGGAGCTTTGCTCACTTCCTGGTTAGACAGTTCGTTGCATCACCGGCGATATAGGCATGACTGGCAAAAAGTACCTCAAATTTCACTTGACAATAACTACTCAAAGTTGCCTTGAATGTAGTGTTATGTACGTATACGAATATTAATAGAGCAAATTATACCTTAGTCGACCCCAAGACTTTTTACGCAATGTACGGTACTTTGCACGCACTCTGCAAAGAGGATATAGTATAGCGGCACACCCCTGTGTGTTGAAAGAAGAAATTCACACATGCAGCAGTACGTAATTAACGCCCTAATACCGCTATTAGAATGAACACGGTCGATATATCGCGTCGTAAAAAAGTCGAGCGCGCGGGTGAAATCCCCGCAAACAGCACTGGACTCTGAGATTATTGTCGTCAACGGCTAGCTATAATACAGTGCAGCTAAACATCAAAGTTCGCCCTCCATTGACAAACAAAACGCACTTAGTAGTGCAGCGCGACATGCAGACTGGTAAAAAATGCGCAGTAAAACTCGCATATATTGAGACAGTTATAATTGTTACACCCGTCAACATTACAACCAAGTTAGTTCCTAGTTGGCAAACGTTACGTGCTCGCAAGTCGGAAGCTGCTGCATACATACATACATATATGCCCGGTGCCGCCGACTGCTCCACCGGCCGTTGTTCGCCGACCGCATCTTCCCGTCCCTCCCTCCCTCCATCGCCGCGGAGACACCGTTAAGTGACGGACGGCGCTCAGTACGTAGCGATTGTGTCAAACGATGAAAAAACAGATCCCACTCTATTCTTTTGTTTCCTCAGTTCCGTCTAGTAGTATAACGGCGTCGCTCGAGCGAGAGAGCATTGCGCTTTTTTTCGGCGAGGGTTATTTGCGAAATTGGTCCGCCCATGCACTTACCCGAATGTATCTTCCTCTCCTTCCTCGACTGCCCCCGCGACGAGGCCTCATCTGCAAAGGGTGGTGGGAAATTGGGGTGAGAAGCCGGCCGATTGAGCAAACGGCATAATTGGACCTCACCGACTGCGGGGCTGTGGGGCGGCCAACGCTTGAAGATCGCCAGGAAGCTGTCGACCATGCGCGTGAGGAGGCTGGGAGGCCGCGGCGGCGGCGGCTGGGACGACTTCGCGTCTGCGATCGAGCAAGAACTTAATTTGGTGGATCGCAATTCGCGTTACGAAACACGGTCTCGCATCAGTGGGTGCCGATTTGAGAATGTCACTTTTTTCCCTTTTTTCCGCCCGATCGATCGGTTTGGTCGGTCGGAGAAGCCACACATACTAATGACTTTCAGCGCGCAATATCTGCACTCTGCATATATAGCTAGCTTTTAGCTCATATACGTACCTGCTCGTCTATCGTGACGCCGGAGCACCTTTCTGGCGCTGAAGTCCTGCACGTACATTAGAGAAAATTCGATTGGAGTCAGCAAAGCGTTTCAGGAGATAATTGACCGTCTACGTATACGTACGTTTCTGCTGCTCCTCAACGCCGCCAGCTGCTCCCTGCGCTCCTCCTCGATCAGGCTCTGGACGTCGTTCGTGATGACCTTATAATATGGAGGGTGATAATCGCCGGAAATGTGATCGCCGCCGCGGAAACCAACATATGAATAACTATGACGGTTCGATCTCTAAAGGATCGTCAGGAGCGGACGATCTGCTGACTGGGTGTTTGCGAAAGTGCTGATTAATTGGTCCGATAGGCGCAAAGTGAAAGGCTCGAGGAAGCTAGGCTTGCAATGCAGTTGCATTGCATTGCCTGGCTGGCTAACGGAGTGCGACAAGTACCTAATGAGATCAGAGTATGTCGTCTGGCTGGCTGGCTGGCTGGCTGGCGGAAATCGCCGCCGTTGCGAAACTGGATTGTTAGAGCGTCAGCGAGAGATCTCTCGGTAACTTAAATCGCCCCATGAAATCTGCACGGTACGTTCAAAGCCTTACTTACCTCTGTGGTGACCCGGTTCCTCCTGAGCACGGCACTGACGTTGGCCAAGACGGACGGCGATACCATGAGGTCGACGTCGGCGTCCTCGGCGGTGGGATCGGTCCAAAAATCGACGCCTGGAGGGAGGGAATGAGAAGAAGATGCCAGATATCGATCCTATTTTCCCTAGTTTCGTAACCATTGATTGGTCGTTCGCGCGTATGACGCCAGCAGCCAAGATCAAGATGAGATGCCATTACAAGGATGCATGAATGAGGAAACGACGATTGACGCAAACGCTTTACATGTAGTATACAAAAGCCGTTGTGGTTTTGTCAAAGAAGTCTGTCCGTACGTGTGGCCGGCTGTCGTTCCCTGCTTCCGCATCGCCGTCGTCGTCACGATGCGGCGACGGAACGCTTTCTCGACAAGTTTAACCGCGGTGGTATGTAGCGAAATTTAATTAGCCCCGCTTGCGGCTAAAAGGATGCTCGAGATATTTTTGCCTCGTGTAAATAGCAGAAAGAGCCGATACGTGTAAATTGTGTACAATAATGCGAGCTGCCATTCCAGGTCCGTCAAAAGAAATTTAACACGCCGGAAGGAAGTGAATTGCGCCGCAGAATACAAAGAGGTCCAAATAAATGACCTTCAGTTACATCCTTGTGGCTTTCATTGCCCCTTTAATAAGCGCCGACAACGTTAGGAAGTTCAGGAACTTCGGGTAAGTGTTTGGAAAAGAACCCACAGCAGGCCGCCCAAACACTTGACCGCACATTATGTAGTAGTACTGCGGACGCGATTTTCGTCCAGGTTTCCGGAGCTGTGAACGCGGCCGGCCCGCCAACCAAGGTGAGGTGGAATCGGGAGCGAAGTTAACCTCCAATCTGCTCTCAAGGCAATCCTCCGTCCGTCCGTCCGTCGTGTCTGTCTCATTCGACGACTGCGACGCCGGCGGCATCGGCTATGGCACCCGATCTGTCCATGCGAGAAAGAGAAAATTGCCGGGGCGTTACGTAAGAGCTCGTTAGCGCTCGTTTGTAGGCTAAGTAACAATTGCAGGGACTTGAAAGGAAGGAGTTGACCTGGATTTTTTGCCATTTTCGTATATGGGGCAAAGGCTGGACGATGAGAGGTGAAATTGAAAGAGCCCGCTGCATCCAGGTCTATTGTCGTTGGAAATAGCAAGGATTTATATTTCACGCCTGTTTGCCTGGGAGCGAGGCCTGCCCACGCAATCTGTCGGGCGTACCTTGGTCTTAAGGCCGGATAATTAGAGCTTGATTTATCGAACTGATTGCATGGAGCTGGTAAAGTATTTTCTAACCTGATTTTTGCGCGGTGCGATGGAAAAATTTTAATGCTTACCCAAGTTACTGAGTTGCGAGGTGAGTCCGAGCCTGACGCCGTTCTCCGGCGTGATCCTGAGCACCTTGTACCCGCCGTAGCTGGCCTGGCGGTGGGGGCGGACGTCGGCCGCGACGAGTCCCAACAGCATCACAATAGCCGCGGAGGTCAAAAACACCCGACACGCCGCCATGTCTGAGATCGATCGGTTGTATAATTCCACCAAACCGAACCGAACCAACCACCTGGACTTCCGGAGAACAACTGATTTCGTTGACGATCGAGCTCGAACGCGAGGCACGACGCGACACATGTTGTCGACGGGCGGGCGAGAGGACATACGCGGGCGCGGCTTTTACGCACCCGTGACGCAGCATGGGAGCGCTCGCGTGGTTCCATCGTACGCGGAAAATGCGGCGCCTTTATGTAATGTGCCCTGGGATGAGTGGATGTGACATTTATCCTCGTTAATAGCACATCGCATCGGATGTGGGTGAGTGTGAAGCATTGAACTAATCACTTTTTATACGCGAGCTAAACTTTGATACATCATGGCATTAGTTGGGCTACAAAAGTTACCGCTATAGCCGGAAAAAGACTCCCGCCGCCGATTATAAATGAACCCTGTTTCAGGTTGAATGAACTCCTGCGTAACGCGCAGCGTTTGCCGACTCGGCTGGAGGCAACGGGACGAACGGAAGAGAAGAGGCGGAATCGAATCCGCGGACCGATGGGGATGCACAAACATCTTGTTGACGCACGCACGCACGCACGCACGGACCCAAACACTCCTCTTCCTCCCTTCGTGAACGATGGACAGTCCGTTTTCTTTTGTACCTCAGTCTCGACGTCCATCCCGACGACCGTTGTCTGCGGCGTGAGTTATTTGCATTGAACGGCGGCTGGATGCCGGTTTCTTCCGGTACCTTTTTTTGCTCC
>JAAUYK010189983.1_pt1 | contig 10409 bp, 9 predicted proteins | sample 7278021 | NCBI WGS metagenome assembly JAAUYK01 (sample SAMN14350223, study PRJNA611818) | marine sediment metagenome | isolation source: surface marine sediment (1.8m) | place: French Polynesia: Moorea | collected 2018-08
AAAGTGAAATCTTAGAAGAAAATGTAATGTTGTCTCTCTACTATCTGGTGTGGAAGCCTACAGCAGTGCCGACGACGTCGACGGCGCTGCTGTGGCAGCCTTGCATCCGCAGCGACGACGACGGCGGCGGCAGCGAAAGAAAGGGAACGGCGGCGGAGGCGGCGGCGACGGCGGCAGACGGTCGGTCGGTGATGTGAACGAACTCTCTCACTCCTCCTCGCTCGCCTCTGTTTCAAGCCAGTGTTTAGACAGTGGCCGGATGGAAGAGGGCAACGTGTGGCGGCCGCCTGTACGTGTGATTGTGATAAGGAAATACCAAAAGAGTACGTGGGATCGAGCTACACGATGAAGCAGCTAATAAAGACAAAGGCAGTTCGGTGTTGACAGACAGTGGTGCATGACATGTGCTCGACACCGCCACCGTCGTCATCCTAACACTCAATCACCCAACAGCGTCTTCTCATTCATCGTATTCAACGCGACCAGATTCTGAAAGGCCGCAAAAATGAAGGTACGATAAATGATGCATCTACAAAGTCGGAGATCTCTTTACAAGAGAGCTCATGCGGGGCAATTTAGAAACCAGTTTATCATCTGCCCGCCTCAACCGCTTCCTCTCAAACCATCGCTCGCTCGCTCGCCGCTCAATCACCTAATGAAAGCCGACAATTTCGTCACGTGCCGGGACCGCAACCGAGCGAGCGCGCAATTATGCAGAGGCAATTTTGTAAGAAGTCGCTAAGTTTTTCTGCTCCTCTTCTTTTACTGCAGTTCAACCATCGACCCTTGATCTCAGCCCTACTGACTGCCATATTCCTCCTCAGCCTCGCAGACGCTCAGCTCTCTCATGAGGTAAGAATGCGTGTACGTAAATTGATGTTCTAATATCTAGGACTAAGGGGAAAATATAGCCAAATCATTTCGACTAAGTTTAGTGCATTTTAAAGTGCGCTGTGTTCTGAAATTTTCTATCGAGTTCACTCGATCAATGTCTGCGGCTTTCCTAAATGGTTTGAACGTAGTGTAGAACATAGTACGTAGCGGCATCGCACAATTGCACGCTAGCGCACGCACGCGTCGGAGACAATTCCTGCGAGGTATAGGCGGGAACATTAATCGCTTGCTGCATTGCTGCCGTCTCACCGCAAAAAAAGCAATTACGCCAAATTGTGTGTTCAGCCCCAGGCGAAAACGACGCACTCGATCACATCCTCCTACTTTTTTTCAGGTCCAGCGGCGGGTGAAGTCGATACAGAAGTACTGGCGCCACCTGCTCAACCCTCAGCCTCAGTCTGTGACGCCGCCGAACACGACCCCGCGCCCCTCGCACCTCTTCCTCAGCCGGATCGTGGAGGAGAAGGCGAACCGGCGCTGCGGCATCCGGTCCACCAGCTACCTCCCCCACCTGCCCCTGGCCGGCCGGAACAGCGAGCGCGTCCCGCGGCGGAGGGGACGCATCGTGTGGGACGAGGTGGACACGATGGGCACGGCGCCGGCGCCCTCCGGCACCTTCCCCTGGATGGCCAGCCTGTTCGTGCTGTTCCGGAGCGGCGAGGCGCTCTTCATGTGCGCCGCCACCGTCCTTACGCCCAACCTGCTGCTGACGGCGGCGCACTGCTTCACCAACAACCTGGACGAGGACACGTGGTTCGCGCGCGTAGGAGACAACTATATCCTCAGTCCGGACCCGAACGAGCAGACCTTCCGGGTGAAGAAGATCATCCAGCACCACCTGTTCGACCCGCTTCGGGAGGACGGCGGCGACGGGCGGCACGACATCGCCCTGGTCTCGCTCTACCCGCACCGCGACGGCAGCCTCATCCAGTTCAGCTCGGACGTGCTTCCGATCTGCGTGCCGCAGCCCGACTACCCCGTGCACAAGCTGTACGAGAAGCACTGCGAGATCGCCGGCTGGGGCATGACCGAGTACAACAACACGTCCTCATACCCGGACTCGGTGCGCGCGGCCAGGATCACCGTGGGGGACATTCCCAAGAACTACTGCGACTACCTCTACCAGCGCGACGTCAAGGCCACAGGAAAGTTCTGCGCCGGTGGCTCGGTGGACGCCTGCCAGGAGGACAGCGGCGGCCCGCTGGTCTGCCGGTTCGACAACGGCCAGTACCACGTAGTGGGGATCGTGTCGAGCGGGAAGGGCTGCGGCGTCTACCCAGGACTCTACACAGAGGTCAGCCGCTACGTCGACTGGCTCGCCTACTGGGTGGAGAAGGAGAGCGTCTAAAAAGTGAATCACTCACTTACCGTCTGGACTTGAAATCCCTCGATCCTGTGCCCTGGGATCCTCTCGTAGACGACGTGTCCTTGGCGGCAGTCGACGGAACGGGCCGCTGAAAGGGGATCGAGAGTGAACGAAAGAACAATGAGTTGAAACAATTGGGCTTCCTGCCTGCCTCACTGCCTCGTCTGACTGTCGCTCGCTCACAATGGATGGCGACGCATTATGACCCTGCAATGCTGTCCGACAAAGGCATCAACCATGGATCATACTAGGATACTAGGCATATATGTGTGGCAGCCAGTGGCTAATTAAAGTGACGGAAGCGGCAATAATCGATTTTTTGACGCGACCTGTTTGTGATCATGCTGTAGTAGATGTGTACGTATAGCATATCCGTGCGACATATGTATGATTTAGTGACCCACAAAGAATTAATTAAACTTCTGCTCAACATGCACTCACGATTTGTCATTAGGTTCAGCAGGCTGGCCACCTGGAGGGCGTTGAACATCATCTTGCCGGCGGAAAATGGCTTCCTCTCCGACTTGTCCTTCCTGATCAGCATGCCCCCAGTGCCGCCGTCCAGGGAGGTGACGGCCGCCGGCAAGAGCGGCGTCGGCGAGGCCGGACCCAGCAGCGGCCGCAGGGAAGGCAGCTCGCGGCCAGAGGCTGGCTTCTTTGTCTTCGCCGTCAGAGGCGTCGCAGACGGCGGCGTGGGAGACGGATTTCTTGCCGTCGATATGGTCGCCTTCTTCTCAGAGGTTGCAGTGACTGAGTACTGCTCCTCTTCAAGATTCTGCAATGGGGGAAACTCACTTTTTTCCGCGTGGTATATTTATGGTTGCGATCGACCTCGTCGTCAGGACGGCGATGCGAGAACTGATCTAGATCAACATAATGCGTTCGTTCGTTCGTTCGTTCGTTCGCTCGTGTCACCACGCATGAGTCTGACACGCCCCGGCCGCCTCCGAGCGCCACCAGCCCGCTTTTGTTGGGTGCGTTTATAGCCCTGCGGACTAGTCGTACATACTAGTACGTACATAATATCCGCGTGTCAACCGATGCCGTGGTTAAGTGAGGTTCGCGCGGAAAAATTGCTTGCATGCCCCAGTGATGCTGGCGTCGATATTGGACAAGTTAATCTTAGACCAATATTACCAGTAGGCGCGTGCGTTTCTGAGTTATGGTTCTCTAACTGAAGTACATAATATGAGTACTGTAGATATCGTGGCTTTGGAGTGGAATTTGCTGCATAGCTAGCTTGCGCAGCTCCTTTTTTCAGAGTTTGTCTTGGCCGGGCAAAACGCAATGTACACTTGGACTAGTAGGAGACGTAAGTGTTCTTTCTAGGTTCTATGTCCATGCCGTTCGATGCCAGGAAGCTGATCCTGACGAGCAACATGGACGCGTTTGAGCACTCTCTAGCGGGTGCTATGGATGGCAAAAGGCAGAGGACTCAAGTCGTGCGACAAATGATACCAATGCACTGGTAGAAGCGATTAAAAACGCGAGCAAGGGAACTAATGCCTACTTCTACGCTGCAACATGGAATGGGGTGAGTGGATACTGCACTGCGCTCTGCAATCTCAAACCCACGGTTTGGATCTTCAGTCGTGTCAACGATTAAATTTATGCCCCATAGTTTTGTCCTTAACGAGACATATGACCTCCAGGGAAACCCGGTCCTAGACATCACTCTGGACTTCATGCTGCCCTATGCCCACTCAGAGACCTGCGTTCTGGGCAAGATACGGCTCCACTGTGACCTTGTGGGCCTCATGAACGGTAGGTTAGGTTAGGTTTAGAGCAATTGCAGTGCTGCATAATTTCACAGTGGTCCACATACGACAGAAAGACTTTCTTTGGGGAGCCCTGCAATTGGCCAATGGCAGCTTTGTGGGCTCAATGGGAGCAAGAGAGGCAGACGTGAGCCTAAGTGTGTGGCGGTGAAGGATAAACATGTTTAAATGGATATAAACCTTACACAGTATACGTACATTTCCTTCCTTTAGACGAAAGTGTTGTCAGCTCTATAGAAGTTGGCTTGAGACGCATGCGAGATGGCAACGCCGTCCTGCACATCAATGAGGGAATCCTGAAGGCCACCTTCGTTGAACCGTGACCTCCAGCAGGATGTGTCTGTGACCAACCGGTACCCAACCATCTCCCAGAGCATAATCTTTCCCAAAAGCTCCCCGCTGGTGCCCATGTTCGCAAAGGCGACCACGCCACTCAGAGAGGGCGGCACCATTAATAGACTGAAGCACAACTGGGAGGGCATCAACTTGACAGCGAAGTGACGGTGAGAGATTTGGCCACTTTAGACCGTCCTATTATTCATTCTCATGCTGTCCGCTCTGACTTTATCCTAGCTTTCTTACACTCGATTTGGAGTTCTGATGCAGTTTATGGCCCGCAGAAAAAAAAACAGAAACGAAAGCTTGCCGTTGCTAATTAAGTTATTCGAGGCTACGAGAGGCGGGTGACTGCTCAATCACTACATATCTCCCAGATGAATCTAACAGGGGAAGCTAATAAAACAACTCACTTTTATTTCATACCATCGCGGCATGATAACCTTTCTCGCAACTTTCGAAGCACTTGGATCACTTCACTAGGTCACTTGCAACTGTACGCAAATATCTGGATCAGCTAGCCGACCGTTCGATGGAGCGCGTTTATGCGGTTATCAGAGCGGAAAAGGCGATCGAGTCCCCTTTCAACCCCATGGGGCCGTGACTGACAGGAAGAATTAAGCCATTGAACTCCTGCACTTACCTCCAGCCCGCGGAATCCTCTCAGTTTCTCCAGGTAGAGCGGCCCGTCCAAGCCCAACTCCTCGCTGCCCTCGTTCCGCTCCGTCCTCTTCGCGGCGGCCATGATCATCGGCCGCCAGCCGTCCTTCAGGAAGGACGGCGCCCCCGTGAACTCCGACTCTGAGGACTCGTCCATATCCTAGCTGCTCGGCGTCCGAATAGGGTTTGAATGCATAACGATTACGGATGCTCAAGTCCTCTCCGCGGTCGACACACCCTCCCACTGTTCTTCGTCTGCAGTCTCTATTTAGCGGTCCGTCCGAGTCAATGGATTCGTCTTGGCTGCAATAAGGCACTGAACTGCAAGGGCGGACTGACGAGGCAACGGTTGTTTTTTTTCGCGCTTCCTAGCTCCCTCGGATCGGAAGAGGCGGAATCGCATCCATCTGTTCCGGCGACACGTGTGCGACGACGGCGCGGCGGCGGCAGCGGCATCCGAAATATTCGCCGACGCCACTGACTCGACTCGACTTTCAGACCTCTACCTACTTAAATTTTCCTAGACATCTTTTTCCAACTTGATCAATTAAAAAATTGCGTGTCCGTGTCCTGCAATTTTTTCGGCCCCCTTAATTGCTCGATCCTAAGCGCGCGCAGAAAGATGAGATGCAGATCTTTCCCTTGCTGCCGGCCGCGGCGGCCGCTTCCACCGGTGACTGATTATCGACAAAAGGCTTTTCAAATCCGACCAACGGGCCGGGGCCAACCCCGGCATCGAGGGAAGGGCGAACGAACGAGCGGAAGAGGAGAGAGAAGAGGATTCAACCAGTCGGCCGGAGGGAGGGAGGGGCCAGGCGGGCGAGATGGCAACAGGCAACACGAGAAGGATACGGCATGCTGCCAGATTACAAAAGATGCATCAATTGCGGGTATTTTAGCCACTTCTTGGCCTACCATCTGCACTGAACTACGTTGAACTTAGTATATTATCAGCTACGTGTGTCGTCACTGCGCTTAACGGGTTCGTTTCAACGGATTTCAGGAGCTAATTGCGAGACGGAAGTTTGCTCACCTATATTTGGTTGTAGCGGCACTTTCACTCGCAGTTCCATCGACTATATATATATCAGCCATGCAGATACGTTTGAATGCATGCAGTGAGTGCTAGACGCGGAAATGGACCGGCCGGCCACCCCCTCCCCGCCTCCTTCCGGAGGTAGACATCCCTCTCTATTCTGTGTCAATAACATGCCGACGTCATCGCCGAGCCGTGTACGTAGTAATGGACGAGAGGGAGAAAATTTTGCCTTTATGCATTGCGATTCATTGATGGAAATGTTGGCGCTTCTGCTTTCAATGTGTCTTTACGCGTATGCTATTACAAATTTTTCTTTCGTTTATAGAAGCTAGATCAGCGAGTTTAACATACCCTATGTGCATGAGGTCAACCAACTCGCGTTTTGTTCTTATACACTTTATTTGTCACAGCGCGGCGTGACAACCGCGACGAACGTACGTCACACCTAATGTGATCTTAATCGCATCCCGTCGACAATCGAGCCCGCGCCGCCGACGGAGCAATAATTATCTTTGTCCCATTACGCATACGTAGGGACTGCGGAGGAACGATGCGCGAGCGTGCCATTCATTTTTTGCCACACATTGTCCACGTTCCGCCATTCGGAGCTATAGTCGTTAAATGAATACTTTACGACGACGAGCGAGTTTACTGCAGTGACTGCTCATCATTTCAATATGCCTAGAATAATGTAATAATGCACGGTGTCTTCACAGCTCTAATTTAGCTATAGGAGGCGGGGTGGGGCCGTTTATAATGACCTCGTCGTCGCCTCTGAGCGAATTCGGCTGGTGTGAGGGAGCACTCAACTCAATCCTCTTTTCCTCGGTCGACTTGGGTTCGCCGAACTTGAAGTTCTCCTCAATGAAGTCGACGAGATTACGTTCGTAGCGATCTCTCCTCGCGTAGACAGCCGCCTCGAGCCTAGCGACGAACCATCCTTCGTCGGCGCCCTCCTGGTCGGCGTAGAACTCCTTGTTCTGCAGCATCTCAGGGTCCTCGGGGAAGAAGAGGAGGTAGGACTGGGCGCACGCGGCCGCCTTGCGGAGGTCGCCGACTTCAGAAATATATATCCTAGTCATATATGTAACCAAATTCGGTTGTAGGTACTGTACAACTTACTGCTATAATACGCGATTTGAAGGTAGTGGTAGATGAGGGGAATTATGTCTTCAATGAGCTCCCCGTTCAAGTTTCCCGTCTGCTCATGGCAATCTCTCTTGCACCGGAGGCAGAAAGCAAAGTGATCTAGGTAATGAGATGTCCTCAAATACTGAAAAGCAATTAAGAATAAACTTTACTTGATACTGCGCCTACAAACTCCGGAAACCATCCCATGTCGAACGGCTTCTCGCACTCGAGTCTGCAGCGCTCCTCCGACTCGAGCGCCGACTCCAAGGCCGCCTCCATCGTCCGGACGACGTCGGCCCAGCGGGAGTCGCGGTAGTGCTCCGTGCCGTCGACGAAAGGCGCGACGTGGGGCTGTGAAGGAATCCGCGGTACATGATAAGTACTCGCTCGTAAGATATGATGGGGCTCACCGCTGCCTCCAAGTTTACCACGTCCTCCTTCTTGACGCCGGGTTGCGCGAGGTAAAAGTTGAGGTTGTCCTGCATGATCTTGTTGTCGGGGTTGTACACCAGGTTGGTGAACGCGCACGACGCAGCTGTCTGCATTTCCTTAAGCTGGACAAAATTGGTATTGTACAATGTGAAGTTGACATCATTGAAATTTCCACCTGATAGTGGCACAACTGCTGGTAATCGTAGGGCACCTTGTTCTCGAAGTCCTTCAGGACCTCTTTGTCAATCTGACGACAATTAGTAATGGATTAAATGGTTAAGGAACGTATATGCGTTTTAACCTCCAATGTTCTGGCGCTGAACGCGGACTGCCTGCACCGCATCAGGCAAAGGGTGTTTCTCGTTAGTCGCTCGAAGAACCTCAGCTCGTCGATCTCGGCGTCCGTCTCGCCGCCGTCGAACACACTCTCCACGTCGTCCTCTTCGTCGCCTGCACCTCCGCCTCGGCGTCGGCACTTTTTCTTGCACTTGTACACCTCGTCCCGCTGGAGGTTGAAGTCCGCCACAGCCAAATTCATCTGCTCGACGCAGTTCTTCCAGTCGTTGTCGAGGTAAGCCCGCTTCGCCGTGTCGTACAACACCTCGAACGTCTTCGTATTGTTCTTATCTTCCGTCGTCTCGGCGACGCAGACCGCAAAGAACGCAAACATCGTCAAAGTCCGTGCCATGAAGATCGCATACATGTCCCCAAATGTAAGACCACCCCGACTCGCCAGTCGCTCCCAAAATCTCCAGATGTGAACATTTCAGCTGCATGCAGTGCTAGCCATAGAACAGCGCAGCCTGGCATGCGAACGGGTTTTCAACGAGGATGGGGCAAAGTCTGCGGACGAGTTAGAATCGCATTTTAAGCGCATCGCACTATATATACATATAATCTAAAGAAATAGCGAATTCTTTTGATCTTGCGCCAGAAATTTAACACCGAATGCCATTGCTGTCTAGATTTGGCTGAGACTGATTCATCGTCACTTTATCTTGACGTCTGCTGTCCACGTGCCCACATCCGTATACCTCGTTCATCGGTCGGCTTTCTCCGATCTATTTCCGTAACATTCTACTGACTGGGTGAAGAAGATGCGAGCGTGAGCTACACACAGGGAATTTCACCTTTCTCTTGATGCAGATGTTGGCCGTGTTCCAATGACGACGCCGCCGCGGCTGCTGCATGCGGAATGCGCGCTATACTAGCTCGCTACGTCTATCTATCTCTTCGCATAGGTGAACTACATGCAGTATAGCCATGGCCTCCATAAGCAGCGACCTTAAAGAGCTCAACTTGGAGGAGCTCAAGATGACGAAGCCAAAGACATCGGTCGACGGACCCAACCCCGCCGCCGTGACCAACCGGTCGCTGGGCGCAATTCCCAAGGTCGCGCCGAATAAGGCCAAAATCCAGACGGAAGCGTCGGGATCCACGGAGTCTCCAAGGGCGGCGAGGAGGAGGCGAAACAAGAAGAAGGAGGTGGCTAGTTCTTCGTCGGCAAACGCTCAACAGAAGGGTAAAGCTTCGGAGCCCGACCTGTCGGAAGCTAGCAATCCTCTCAAAGTTGGCGACCTGGACTGCGAACGCGTTCCAAGTCTCAACTTTCCCGAATTGGACAGTCTGCTCTCTGGCAGTGTCAATGCCGCGGCGGCGCAGGCTGACAACAGTCTGATCCTTGACGAGGTGTGCTCCAGCAAGGACACGACGAGCATATCATCTGTGAAACCGGCGACGGGAAAGAAGGCGGGATCGAGGCGGCGGCGAGGCGGAAAGCGGAAAAAGCAAAAGTCACCCGAGCCTTCGAAGGAGGGCGCCTCTGCAACGGCAACAGTCAGCTCCGAGAACAAGGAGAACCTTGCGGGAGCCGCCGCCGCCGCTGCTGCCGCCGCCGGAAAGTTCGAGCTCCCGACGTGCAAGTACTCCGACGACTCCGACAGCGACGGCGCCAACGGGGACAGCGGCCGCAAGTTCCTCTGGCGTAACGTCACCAAGAACGGCATGATCAAGAAGTGCGTGCTGGTGGACGGCATCCTGGAGGGCGGCCGGCCGAAGAGCGGCGACACGGTGCTGGTGAAGAGCCAGGGAAAGCTCCGCGAGGGCACCATCGTCGACGACTACCCCACCCTGGTGTTCAACGTGGGCGAGAACGAGGTGATCGAGGGCCTCGACCTCGCCGTCAGGTCCATGTACAAGAACGAGCTGTCCATAGTCTCCGTGAAGCCGGAGATGGCGTACGGCGGGCTGGGCCGGAAGGACGACATCCCCGCGAACTCGCGCATCACCTACCTGTTCGGGCTGCTGCACTTCGAGAAGCAGAAGGAGATCTCTCAGCTGACGTGGGCGCAGCGCCGCAAGTCTGGCCAGTCGAGGATGCGGCTGGCCAACTGGTGGTACCAGCGCAAGGAGTACTCCGTCGCCGTGAAGTGCTACAAGCGCGCCCTCGAGTACTACAACAACATCCCGACGAACCAGGAGTGCAGCACGCCGGAGGAGTACAAGGAGCTGCTGCAGCTGATGGAGGAGAGGCTGAGGGTGATGCGACAGGTCGCGAACGTCTTCAAGAGGATCGCCAACATGATACAGAGCGGGCAGATCAGCGCATAGCTGGCATTCGAACCGACGGACGCGAATCGCGATGACATATATATATTGCTGCGGCTGTGAATGGATACTCGAATAAATTGCCGACATGAAATTCCTGCAGGGTAATTAATATTTATTATGCGTACGACCAGACGTGCGCGTAGGGGGGGGGGGGGGGGAGGGG
>JAAUYK010098877.1_pt1 | contig 10405 bp, 11 predicted proteins | sample 7278021 | NCBI WGS metagenome assembly JAAUYK01 (sample SAMN14350223, study PRJNA611818) | marine sediment metagenome | isolation source: surface marine sediment (1.8m) | place: French Polynesia: Moorea | collected 2018-08
GCGGCCTGTTTGAGCTTGAGCAAGCCAAATTGCGGCTGGCGGCTTTGGATCGAGTCATGTGTTCACGTTTCCACGTCGATAACGTGCCCTGCAGACTCATCACCACTTATCTTGGCTGCAGCACGCAATGGCTAACTCATCAAGCTGTTGATCGCAGCAAACTCGGCAGAGGCAATAACGGCCTACCCGATGAACGCTCTGGTATCTATCGTCATGCCGAGGACATTCGGCAACTCACGAATGGCGACGTTGCATTACTCAAAGGTGCGTTATGGGAAGGCAGTAAGTACACCAGTTTGGTTCATCGCTCACCTACCCCTAAACCCGGTGAATCACGCCTATTGTTGACACTCGATTTCGTGACGAAAGACCGGGCTGGTTGTTGAATCAACAAGATGCAATATAACCTGGCAACCTGAATCAACCCGTTTGAGAAAAACATCATGCACAAGGTACAGGCCATCATTGAACATGCCGATGAGCAATGTAAAGCAAATGGTTCCCGCTTAACCGAAAAACGCAAGCATATACTCACAGGTCTGTTGCGATCTGAAAAAGCCTTATCAGCTTATGAACTGGTTGAATATTGCAAAACAGAGTTGGGTGAAACCATTCCTGCCATGTCTGTCTATCGAATACTGGAATTTCTTGAAGAGGAGCGCCTGGTTCACAAATTAAAAATGGCCAATAAATACGTGGCCTGCGCACATATTACCTGTCGTCATGACCATGTAGCGTCGCAGTTTTTAATTTGCAAACAATGCCAGCGTGTAAAGGAAATCGATATCAGCGATTCGGTAGTCCATTCATTGCAACAAGACGTTCGTAACGCGGGCTTCGAACCGGATAGTCCACAACTGGAAATCAACGGACTGTGCGAGTGTTGTGTGAAAAACAACGCTTAATTAACTTCTTAGAGCCGGTTAACACATGCAACAATCAGGTGAAAAATTGCCTCGCGATCTAAGCTGGAAAATCATAATCTGTCTATTGATCGGTGGGCTATATACGCAATCCGTAACAGCGCATCCCCATTACTGGATCAACCTAAAAGCCGACATGATTCTGGACGATCAGGGCCGTCTGACTGCAATCAAGCAGCATTGGGCCTTTGATGTCTATTTTTCTAAGATGACCGTCGCGGATGTGGTCAATGAACATGGAAATAAAGCCATCGGATTAAGGAAAATGGCTGATCAAATGATCGGTAACCTGGCCAGCTACCAGTATTTTTCAGTATTAAAAATAGACGGTAAAGAGATTGTATTACCACGGCCTTCGTCGTATCAATTGAGTGAAAATACACAACAGGAGTCATCGGTACTCGAACTGGAAATGCACTTTGACATGACTAAAGCTATGACGATTAAAGACAAACGCTTAGTTTGGTCTGTCTTTGATCCCACCTATTACATTGCGATGAATTATTCAGAAATCGACAATATTTCTATGAAGGGAGAAAGCGCTGCTCAATGTAAATTGAGCCTGGACGTGCCAAGTCCTTCTAGTGAGCTCGTCGAATATGCCCAACAACTCGATCGCTCGCAAAAGGACACCGATGGCTTGGGCATCAACTTTGCAGAAAAAATTCGTATTAATTGCTAGAGATCTATTTATGAATCAGTTTAGCGCCATAGCCCGCGGCCCGCGTCTAGAAAAATTACGCAGACTGTTTGTGTTCTTGTTGGTCGCACTGCTTGTCTTTGCAGTGTACTGGCATTGGAGCACTATCATCAGCCAGATCATTGACTGGCAAAGGGTCTTTCATGCCAAACTGGGCAGTCATATGAATGCGGTTGCGCAAGATGCAGCGACTTATGGCTGGGCACTGATTGGGCTGAGTTTTGCCTACGGCGTGTTCCATGCGGTTGGGCCCGGACATGGCAAGGCAGTCATCGCGACGTACCTGGGGACCCACCGCGAGAGTCTTGCCAAGGGTATTGGCATTTCCATGGCCACCGCGCTGCTGCAGTCCATTGTCGCCATTGCCCTGGTCAGTATCCTGGCGAACATTTTGCGTCTCAAGTTTGCCGACATTGACAACTATGGCGAAGATATGGCTTTAGTGAGTTATGTTCTGATCATGATACTCGGCCTGGCGCTCGCGGCTTCTGCACTTCGGCGTCTATTTCACTTACGGCGTTCAGCAAGGCAGGCACAACAGCTTGTACATGACCATGAAGACCTCCATGAGGGACATCATGATCATGACCATAATCATGACCACCAACATGATAGTGCCAATGTTGAGACTAGTTGTGGCTGTCAGCATGCACATGTGGTCACTCCCGGCCAGTCATGGATGCATACCCTAGCCGTCGTTTTTTCCAGTGGCATAAGGCCCTGCTCTGGTGCGATTGTGGTGTTGATTTATGCCCACCTGGTCGGGGTTTTTCATTATGGGGTCATAGCCACGCTGGTTATGGGCCTGGGTACCGGGCTTTCAGTCAGCGCCATCGCGCTGGGGAGTCAATATGCTCGCCACTGGCTCGAAGGTATGATGTTGACCAATACAGGCGGCAATCATGGCTCGCACAACCACGCCTTTCTCAGCATATCTGTGCGCCTGGCCGGCGGTGCAATCCTGATATTGCTTGGCTGGGGATTGTATCAAACCGCCCTGCAGACGAGTCTTAACCATCCCTTGCTGTGATTGAAGCTGTTTACGATGAAGTTCGGGGCACAACACAGCCCCATTGTAACTCTTGGGCCAGTACTCCTTCGCCCCTATAACTTAGGATCCAACCGTATCGGGTTAATGACGCAGCATTAGCGTTCATATCATTTTTTGTTGATGTTTAGTGGCACGCTGAACAGGCAAATATTGTTATGTTATAACATTTCATTTATGTTATCTTCCTACCTTTGCAACCCATCCCAAACTAAACGACTATCATGATGCCCCAAACCAGCAAACTCCCCGTTACCGTACTTTCAGGTTTTCTTGGTGCAGGAAAAACCACGGTGCTCAGTCACGTATTGAATAACCGGCAGGGAAAAAAAGTAGCCGTGATTGTAAACGACATGAGTGAAATCAATATTGATTCGTCGATTGTACAAAATGAAGTTTCACTAAATCGTAGTGAAGAAAAGCTCGTCGAGATGAGTAATGGCTGCATATGCTGCACCTTACGCGAAGACCTGTTGGAAGAAGTGAATAAACTCGCACGGGATGGACGCTTTGATTACCTGCTGATTGAATCCACGGGCATTTCCGAGCCCTTACCCGTGGCAGAGACTTTTACCTTCGCCGATGAAGATGGTGTTTCTCTATCAGACATCGCCAAGTTGGATACGATGGTGACCGTGGTAGATGCGGTGAATTTTCTGAAAGATTACGAGGAGGCACAATTCCTCCAAGAGAAAGGAGAATCTCTAGGTGAGGAGGATGAGCGCAGTGTTGCCGACTTGCTGGTCGATCAGGTGGAATTTGCCGATGTGTTACTCATCAGCAAAACGGATTTGGTGGATGCCCCTGATGTCGAGCGTTTGGTCGCCATTCTGAAAACCCTCAATACACATGCTCAAATTATTCCGATAACGCAAGGGAAAGTAGAGATTAATGCCATTCTGAGCACGGGTCTATTTGATTTTGAGCGCGCGCAACAAGCGCCAGGCTGGCTCAAGGAATTGCGTGGCGAACATGTTCCCGAAACAGAAGAATACGGCATCAGCAGTTTTAGTTATGTAGCGCGTCGTCCTTTTCATCCTGAAAAATTTTATCAATTCCTCCATAACAAAGACCATCGCGGCAAACTGATTCGTTCCAAGGGTTATTTCTGGTTGGCTACGCGACCTCAGTTTGCCGGTCAATGGAGCCAAGCTGGAGGAATCGCTCGCTATGGTTTTGCCGGCCTGTTTTGGAAAGCCGTCCCCAAGGATAAATGGCCGGTTGATGAAGACTACCTCGCGGCTATCCAAGAACTATGGGTTGAACCCTTTGGTGATATGCGCCAGGAGTTGGTATTTATCGGGCAAGGATTGGATCAAGACAACATTACCGAGGCACTCAATAACTGCCTATTAAGCGAAGAAGAAGTATTGCGGGGCAAGGACTACTGGGTAACCTTGAATGATCCCTTTCCAGCATGGCAATAAAACCAACATAGGTCACGCCCCAAAAAATCAACCCGATGGCATGGGCCCCACCAGCAGAGCGGGATCGATTCGGCGTTCGAACAGATTGATGCGCCAATCCAGATGAGGCCCGGTGGATCGACCTGTGGAACCTACCTCGCCAATCTTGTCACCCCGTTTGACCACCTCACCTTCTTTTACCAGTAAGCGGGAAAGATGTGAAAACCATGAACTAAGCCCATGCCCGTGGTCCAGGGCAATGAGTCCCCCGTTAAAATAGGTATCGGGATGGGCCAGAGTGATCATACCATCAGCAGGAGCCACCACGGGTGTCCCATTGGGCGCCGCGATATCGATGCCGTAATGCGGTCGTCTGGGCTGTCCATTGAGAATCCGTTGGCTGCCATAGACCCCGGAGATGCGGCCGACGCTGGGCCAGATGAAGCCGGTCTTGTAATCGGTGCGGTCATCGTCCAGTTTGCGGGCCTGCTTGATCAGCCTGGTTTCTGCCCGAATGCGCTTCAGGTCTTCCTCGTTGGGCGTAACCTTACGCGGGGGTAAACCGTCGATGCGTTGGATATTATAATCCCGCTTTTCAATCTCCAATTTTCTGGTCTTCACCTTGCCGTCAGGGTAAACCAGCTTCAGGCTCAAGCCGCTGGCTTCGTCGCGATGAAAACCAACCAGGAAATCCCCATCCCTGGACACCCGGACCGGTTCCCCGCCAATCAACACCTCGGTACCCGGCGGGACCAATCCCTTGACCAGGCCTCCCTGCACCATAGGACCTTCAAGTACCAGGGGTTCAGCCCATGCCACCAGCGACCAGGCCAGCAGGAGTATTAAAAATTGGGTGCGAAACATATCATCAACTCTCCTCCTTGGCAGATTTTTTTTCGGGCTCGATGCGCTTCACGCTCTCGGCACTGGCAGCTTGGATATTCTGCGAGGTCTTTTTCATCCAACGCACCAGATCCATCCAAATGCGGGAAATCTCCTGTTTGCTGGGCATGCGGCCGGAGGAACCCAACTCGATAGTCACCACCGGGATGTTCTTATGGATACCGGCATAACGGCCCAGGGAGCCGGGAAAGGTTCCCAACTGATGCAGGCGCAACCCTCCTAGACGTTTGGGCGGCCGTTGTGGACCGTCATAGTCCACGATGCCGTAGGGGGCATGTACGGTTACAATGATGTCCGGGGCGAATTCCTCGATCTTCTTCACCAACCACTGGGTTTCCGGTTCACTACCCGGTGTGGGCCCAGGGTAGCGACGCGGGTTGTAACCGGTTTTCTTCCAGTAATTGACGCTCTCAACTTCCCAATCGGGGGTGGGCAGATTGCGGTTCAAGTCCACACCATTGGCATTCATGCGCTGTGGCCTGGCGCGTAAAAGCCCGTCCGGATTGACCAGGGGCGCCACATGCCAGTGAAACATTCCGGAATGATACTTATCCAGAGTCTGCAGCCACTTGAAGGCAATGCTCACTGACGCATATTCATCACCGTGAATACCGGACAACAGCAATATCCTGCCGAAGGGTTCACGCTGTTCAAGCGGTGGATATTCCTTGAACAGAATGGGTGTCCTTTCAACCGAGTAGTGACCGGTGGGCAACAGGCCACGGGCCAGGCATTCCTGCTCGCTGATACTGGCCAACTTGGAGGCAATCAATGCACAAGCCTTTTGAGTGTCCTCTGCCACGGGCTCTGCTTGGACTTCTGCCCGGGCCATGCACTGCCAGCCACCAGACACCAGTACAGACATCATGACGAATGCAAAAAAAGATTTATGCATTAACCGAATTCCAAAAAACAGTAACATAAACACTTAGGGAGCATCTGTTAAAATCGCATAATACTGTCATTGCGAGTGCAGCGCGGCAATCTCTTTTAACAGATCATCCGACTCTAGATTGCCCCGTCGCGATTACTCGATGAACGTTCCTGATACTTGCTCGACAATTGCTCCTGTATTGTTCTACCTACGCCCATCCCTGGTCGAGGACCTCCTGCGTCCATGCCGTCATCCTCGCAATGAAGAATTAATCCTGGGCCGCTTAACCCATTTGCCTAATCATGTACACTGATTAAGGCTTGCTAAAAGCGCCTTGAGTAAATTCGAGTAATGCTCTGTGCCGATTTCAATATCGGCGCCAAGGGGATCCATGACGCCAATGGTGGTTACCTGGGTGTTCTCGAACACGCTGCGCACCATGCCAGGATTGTATTGCGGCTCGGTAAATACACAACGTATGCCCAAGTCGGAAACTGTGTCGCGAATTTCATTGACCCGCGCAGGACTGGGGTCCGATGCGTCTCCTAGGGAAATGGCACCGCTGGCTTGAACGCCAAAGCGCCGTTCGAAATATTGATAGGCATCATGGAACACGATGAATTTGATACCTGCAAGATTTTTGCTTAGATCATTCATGACGTTGATCAGGGCATCCAACTCTTCGATCGCGGCTGCCGCGTTGCGTGAATAGGTGGAGGCATTGGCTGCATCTATTCTGGAGAGCTCTGCGGCGATAGCGTTTAACCAGATTTTTGCATTTTCCGGGTCTAGCCAGGCATGCGGATCGTGCTCACCGTGATGATGCTCGTCATGATGGCCGTGTTCATCTTTGTGCGCATGCTTGTCATCGTGTCCATGCTCATCCTTGTGTCCATGCTCGTCATGATTGTGCTCATCTTTGTGCGCGTGTTTTTCATCATGTCCATGTTCATCTTTATGCGCGTGCTCGTCGTCGTGCCCATGCTCGTCTTTGTGTCCATGCTTGTCATGCTTGTGCTCATCTTTGTGCACGTGTTTTTCATCATGTCCATGTTCATCTTCGTGCGCATGCTTATCGTCGTGACCATGTTCATCCTTGTGCCCATGCTCGTCATCATGCCCGTGTTCATCATCATGATGGTCGTGAGCTTCGAAGGTCGCGCCTTCGCGGAACTCATGTAAGGTGATTCCCGGAACTTCCAATAGCGCCACTTTATTGGCAGCGCCCGCCAGGTTCTCCAGAGGAGATTCAAGCCATGGCGTCAGTTCTGTGCTGACGTAAAAAACTGCCTCGGCACGTTGTAGTGACTCGGCTTCAGAAGGCCGCAGGGAATAGCCATGTGGTGATGCCCCTGGCTGAATGATAAGATCGGGTTTTCCCACGTCCCCCATTACCTGGGCGACCAGTGAATGCACGGGTGCGATATCAACGGCCACTTTGGGCGGGTTTGCCACTGCCGTCAACGGCAGGAACAGGTAGAAGAATGATCCAAAAGATAGGCTTCGCAACATGGGTAGCTCCGGAAAATTTAATACAGACAATATAGATATGTTATAACATAACAATTATGCTTATTTTTTCTCTCAACAGCAATCCTATTTTAACCGACGACCTACCCATTCCCACAAGATATAGAGTCATGTTCAGATGTTGATTGAAACGCGCAACCTGTTTGTCCACCTGGGCCAGAGACTGGTACTGGAAGACATCAACATGGGGGTAGAAAAGGGAGAAATTCTTAGCATCATAGGGCCTAACGGATCGGGTAAATCGACCCTGCTGCGCGCCTTGATCGGTGCCGTCAAACCAACATCCGGTCAGGTACAACGCTCCCCCGGGTTAACGATCGGTTACGTACCGCAACGCCTTCACATCGACGAAACCCTACCGATGTCGGTGCGCCGCTTCATGAGCCTGCCGCACCGGCCATCGACTGAAGAACTCAATACCGCGATGTCTGTCGCGGGCGTTTCCGGGTTGGATCATCAACAGGTGATGTCTCTGTCCGGTGGCCAGTTTCAACGGGTATTGTTGGCGCGGGCGCTGCTCGAGCAGCCGGATCTGCTACTGCTGGATGAAGCAACGCAGGGACTGGATCACCGGGGTTCGGCGGGCTTCTACCATCAAATCGAATTGGTACGGCAAGAGCTTGGCTGTGCCGTGATTATGGTCAGCCATGAACTACATGTAGTCATGCGCAGAACTGACCGCGTAGTCTGTCTCAACCGGCATGTGTGTTGTCAGGGTCTACCCGATGTGGTGAGCACTTCTCCGGAATATCAGTCCCTGTTTGCTTTGGATTACGATGAAGAAGCGGTTTACCTACACCGAGATCATCATCAATACAGCCATAATGGGGAAAAACACTGATGTTGGACGATTTCCTGGTTCGTGCCGCCCTGGCCGGTCTTGGTGTAGCCCTCGCAGCAGCGCCGCTGGGCTGTTTTATCGTCTGGCGCCGGATGGCCTATTTTGGCGATGCCACCGCGCATGCCGCGGTCCTTGGGGTTGCCCTGTCCCTGACCCTTGAAACCCCGATTTTCGCGGGTGCGCTCGTAGTGTGTTTGCTCATGGCTACCCTGGTATCCAGCTTGACTGGCCGGGGATACGCGATGGACACCTTGCTCGGGGTCATGGCGCACTCGTCACTGGCGATCGGCCTGGTCGCAGTCTCCTTCCTTCAAGGGGCAAGAATCGATCTGATGGCTTACCTGTTCGGGGATATCCTGGCGGTCGGCAAGACCGACCTTGTGGTCATCTGGGGTGGCGCCGCGCTGGTACTGTTCCTGGTGGGTTACCGCTGGTCCGGGTTGCTGCTCGCCACCCTGAATCCCGACTTGGCCCACGCCAGCGGTATTTCCCCCAAGCGTGAGCAATTGATACTCACTATTGCCCTGGCGATTGTGGTTGCGGTGGCGATTAAAGTGGTGGGTGTGCTGTTGATAGCCGCAATGCTGATTATTCCGGCGGCCACTGCGCGACCTTTTTGCAGAACACCCGAGATGATGGCGGTATTGGCGGCAATTATTGGTTGCAGCGCCAGCCTGATCGGGCTCAAGGCTTCCTATGAATTCGACACTCCTACCGGCCCCACCATCGTCTGCATGGTGGCGTTGATGTTCGCGTTTTCCAGCATCGTCTGGAATATCTCCCATCGTGCCAAGGCCAGGTCAGACACTTAATATGCAACCTGGTGGGCACGGGGTTACCATGATGATTAAACCTATCAGGAACGGCCGACTATGAAAAACCAGTATTTTCAGCCCATTGAATCGCTCTCATCTGGTGACGCACTGCCGCTACATGAAGTTATCGAGCAACTCGCCTTCAACGACCAGGATCTGATTCCAGTGATCACCCAGGATGCTAACAGCAAGGATGTATTGATGATGGCCTGGATGAACAAAACCGCGTTGGAAAAAACGCTTGCTACCGGACGCATGATTTACTGGTCCAGAAGTCGGGATAAGTTATGGGAGAAAGGATTGACGAGTGGCCATATCCAGGAATTGGTAAGCATGGCATTTGACTGTGATGGCGATGCGATTCTATGCCAGGTTAAACAAACTGGCGCGGCTTGCCATACCGGAAGGCCGAATTGTTTTTATCTCAAAGTGAATAGAGCGCTGGACCAGGTTCAGATCATTGGATCGAGCCAGTGAATATTAGAGCCTGTTACCAGGACCTGTTCATACTAACGCCTTTGGTAATTCGCCCGGTCGGGTATTACATTACGAATTCCGCCTCGTGGGTTTTCCACATCACCCTCATAGCGCGGCAGTAAAATCACGTGCAAATGATCAATACTTCTACCTGCTGCGCGGCCGTCGTTATTACCAACGGTATAGGCATCGGGTTGTTTACCCAAAAATGGAAGTTGCAGGACATTATCGATATGATCCATTGGCCTGTCCTGTAAATAATCCCGGCTTAGCATCTCTGTGTATAGCTGATGAAAATCCGTATTTTCAATAATGCCTTTTACCCCCTTGATCGCCTCGAAATAATCATCCTGTTCCATCTCATTAAGTTCGAAAACAGAGGCCACGTGTCTCTTGGGAATGACCAGCGCATGGCCAGGATTAACCGGGCTCGTATCAAATATACTGACATAAGAACGATTCTCAAAAATAAATGGATCAGCCCCGCCTTTAACAACGGTGCAGAAATAACAGCTTTGCTTTCCCATGAGTGTCTTAGCTTGAAACCTCGTTGTATGTTGTATTGCCAGGTAAAGGCCGCGGATTATATAGCGATTTGTTCAATTATGCATTTGCCTCCAGGATTAAGGTCTACTCTCGAATCAGGTCACGAATCTGGTTTGAAAATACTGGCCACCTGGGTCAATGGGCTAAAAGTATTTGACCGTGAACAGGTCTTGGATTCTCATAAGGGAACAATACCTTTAGTGCTCCATCGATAAACCCATTAACTATCACTCCAATGATTGTGCAATGAATACCGTCGACAAAGACCGTATCCAGGCGGTTCCCACCAATATCATCACCGGCTTTCTCGGAGTGGGTAAAACCTCAGCCATCCTGCATCTA
>JAAUYK010220483.1_pt1 | contig 10404 bp, 17 predicted proteins | sample 7278021 | NCBI WGS metagenome assembly JAAUYK01 (sample SAMN14350223, study PRJNA611818) | marine sediment metagenome | isolation source: surface marine sediment (1.8m) | place: French Polynesia: Moorea | collected 2018-08
CGATCGATGATACCCTAAAGTGACAATTTGAATACAAATGACTGTGGGAGGTGTGAGCGAAGCCAGCCGCGTCAGGGAGGTCAAATTTGTACACTATAAGATTTCATATAGTCTATAGCTTCACACTGCAGTCAGTCATGCATTGGCATTTATTTCGTTACAGAATTAATCTGGGTTGTATCTGGCGACTGTACGTAAACCAAGGAAATCGATACTCTAGAGAGAGAAAGAGATGGCTAGGTGGGCAGTCAGTCCCGTAATGATAAGGAGCTAGCGAATCTGCTTTATTGAATTGGCTGGCTGGCTGGCTGGAGATATCGGAGGAAGGAAAGAGCCGCTTTACTGGACCCTCGATCGCACCTGTCCGTCTGTCTGTCTGTCTGTCTGTAGCCTACCCATCTAGCTAGCTTCGATCGAGCTTTAATGCGGGAGGTCTCTATGGCCGCCGATTACCCTGGAGGCGGCGGGACTTTAACGCTCGCGAGCGGGATGTATATACTTCGGCGGATGGCGGCAGAATCGATCTTCGTCTCTCTCTCTCTCTCTCTCTCCCCTATAGGACTCGGCGGAAAATTCAAGTTTCATGCAGCTAGCTAGCACATTCCATTCGCATCGCCTTGAGCGACATACGCTAGCTGGCAATGAATAGAGTGAGTGACACAAATTCGACGGCCGCGCCGCACCGTTCCCCTCATTTGCCTAGCTACAATTGATTTCCGTTGAAAGCGACTTCTGAGACCCATTGTTGCTCTCGTCGAAGGAAGGGCATGGTGATTAATCGATGCTAACGACGGCTAAAGAACGGAAAGAGGAAAGGCGGAGGAACGGAGCAGCTTGTCAACTCAACTTTTCCCGTCGCTGAAGCTTCTAGTACTAGAGGTTGCTTTCAATGAAAGTGGGTAGATCTTTAATGCACGCACTGTCGAAAATTTCTCCGATTCCACAGTCGGATCTAGTAGTTCTATGTAGCCCCGCCAGGCGTGCGCGTACGAAGTAGCATATATAATGTATGTAACAAGGCGTGAAAGAATAAAGTGAGACTTTATAGCCCGTTAACTGAGTCGCGATCGTGACCAGCGAAAAATTAGGGGTGACACTTGAACTTTGGGTAAGCGCCGAGAAATTAGGGTACAAGTAGCCCAGATTGGTTTATTTAATCGAATGGGAAAAGCACAGAATGTTAAATGCGATCATGCAGCACCCCGACTCTGGTCTCTGATATGAATTGGCACGGTGGACGGAACTGGACTACGTAGGTATGAAGCAACGCCGCCGAGAGTTGGACTTGGACGGATTCTGCGCTCGGCATAATTTTCAAATTCTAGCCTTGCCTTAAATTTAGTTGAGATCGCTCGTGCGATGTATGGTGGATGGAAAGGGCACTGCATGTGCTAGAAAAGGTAGCGCGCGAGCTGCTGAAGGCACGGCATCGAAAGTCTGCCTCAAAATATATGTGGGCAGATAAGTGCCATTCTCACCAGAAGCCATACGCAGCATGCACATCGTACGTATAGAGCGCTGGAGTGAAAGGAACCATATGACTTTATTTATTTAGTCGATCGTTAAAGCAAAATCCATTCTTTCCAGCCTTAACCTACATTGTCTCCTTTAAAGCTGGGACAATAGTTGCGTTGGCACGCTCGCTTGGTGATGGCAGCAATCTGGCCGCGTCGCCGTCCCGGTGCGGCGCGGCGGGGCAATTATAATGCTCTGTAGTGAGGGAGCGAGCGAGCGAACGCGAAAAGAACATTACCGGGCGGTCATTTAAGGCAATTTCCGCGGTCGGCCGTCAGACTTGCTTCATCGGAGGAATTAGGCGAGCGGGGTCCCTTCGAAAGGCGGACGAACGAACGAACGCGCTCTTATCTTACGGCCGACCGCCCTCGCCGGACATGTGAGATTTGCAAAGCCATCCATAACACTTTTACGGACTATTCCGTCCGACCACTCGGCGCAGCGAATGAATGTATAGCTTGGCGCTTTTTCTCGAAGCATTAGAAATTTGAAGGAATAAACTTTGCTTGTCAGCTAGCTAGCAGTCGGTTGAGGTTATCGAGGCCGGATCTTTATGTGCCAATATAGCCATTACATAAATCAGTTTCTACGTCTCCGGCTGCCTCCAAATCTCCTCGGCCGTAAATTTATACTCCAAATCATCAGTTCGATGCGAAGACGTCAGAATTCTAGCTAGTCGCCAGCAGTCTTACTTAACTAACTTCTTTTAGCTTTTGCCAATATTTAATGTCGTTAGTGTCTCTGCTTCATCAAAATTAACGTCTGCAATTTAAAAGGAACTCCCGTTTTATTTGGCTTCTTTTTCGCAATTGCAAAACTTCCTCCATCTTGGCCGCTCATAGTGAATTCCAGGAAAGGATTAAGGCGTACGTAGATCGGCAGCAGCAGCTAGGCGAGACTTTTCACGCTTTTCGTCCTGCCTCCCTCGATCTCCAGCTCCAACTCGCTCGGTCGCTGGCTCAACCCGTTCGTCTAGCTGCATGGGCGTCGATGCGATTGTATTAGCATCCACGACGGAGTCACGTTCTTCGCTTATTTTCTGAAAGGGCGTGCGAGGAAGGTACGCACATAGTGAGTGAGGAAGACTTCCCCATCAAAAACGCAACAAAGAGTTCCTTGGCCCTCGCAATTGGGGGCAATCTTGTGCCCCATACTTCGAGTGTAGTAGCTTAAAAGACACTTAACAGGACTTGCGAAATTTGTGTCCAGGAATGTTATAGCACCACGATCTACCTTTCTCTCGCCACCTATCCAAGAGGGCTGCCAATAAAAGTATGACAATGGGCAACGACCGGCAGCTCCCCATGATGGTTCCGAGATCGAGCCTTTAATTTAAAATCGCATTTTTTTTGTCAGCCTATTTTTTCTAGTTCGAGGAATGGGAATTGTTTCACGCCGCACGCATGTAATACCTGAAAAAATCGGTAGCCATGCAGCTAGCTCCCTCCCGGCTACTCTACTCACTCTCGCAGCTAGCTGGGCACCTGCCACCGAATTATTCCAGACATTCGTCTCTCTCTTCCCAGAAACAGCTCGGGAGCGAGGAGAAAAAGACTCCGCCGCCACCGCCTATGTAGTTTAGTCGGTGCATGCATGCAGCGAGGGAGGTGGTACGTGCCGCGCGCAGAGCCGAGCAGGAGGATTATTGGCCCCATTATCCCAGAAATGATCTTGAGGAGGCAGGTCATGGGAGGGAGGGAGGAAGGGGAAGCTAGAGAGGGCGTTTCGCTGGGAATTCATCCCACTGACGCCGCGCTGCAGGTTTTTCGGGGAAAAGTGAAATAGGCGTTGCACAGAGGTAGGTAGGAGCCAGAGTATAATCTCGGCCGGCGGGCGGAGGCCAGATCCACGTTTGTACGTACACTGGACCACGCCTGGATAGGTGAGGCATATATTATATACTGTATTATGTATTCGAGCGCGTTAATTCGATCGATTGATCCGGGCCGGTCGGTCGGTCGGCCGGACGGGATCGGACCGCCCTTGTAAAGCATTCCTCGGCGATCGTACGTCGCGTCCGTCGTCCATTCCCCAAAGCGGTGGTCCAGCGCCTCACCCAATCCAGTTAGTTGTAACTGTCGCCCATTAAATTCCTGATCCTATTTCGATCTGCCGGCGGAGATTGACTGACGCTCTGCTCTAGTGATGCAACGTACGAAACATCATAGGAGGAAATTTGGTGGATTCCTCCTCGCCCGCCCGCCCGTTCCATGGATAGATGGATATCGCGGCTGGGAGGACGCAGCCGTCATCGGTCCATCACGCGCGGCGTCGCGTTGCGTACGGCGGAAGCCAGACAGGCCCTAACTTTCATTCTATTTTCTCTAAATTCAATTTCCTTTTTTGGTTCAGCTGCATGAGCGATTGAAGCCCATTCCAGATGGAAAAGCGGGCTCATTGATCAAGGGGGTGAGTCCACCTTAGCCTACCACGTATGTATACGGCGTACACACGCCGCGCTGTCGTTTCTTTCCTAAAACAGACAGCGGCGGCGGCGGCCTCTTTCTGACATCGTTAATTGACTCGATAACCGCACTTAGCATAATGCAGCAGAGAAGGAAGAAAGCGAAGCGCTGTACGTCGCCAGATCTCGAGACGCGTCCGACGATTCATTACGCTATCACTCTGCCCGACCGGCTGGCCCGACTACCTGACTACGGAGCGGACGGACTACTACACGGTTATCGCACTTTACCTAACGACGTCATCCCCAAGCAGCTCTTGGGCGGCTTAATGGAGAGGAAAATTGAGTCTTGCGCACACACTGAAATGGATCGAGGGAGCGAGGTGGCAGCCAAGACGAAAACTTTCTCGAATGAAAAACTTTACTTTTTATGTTCGTAGTCGTGTTGCTTTACACTGCCAGCCATCGATTGGCCAAGAATGAGTACGTACGCGTACGGAGCTGGCACAAGGAGCCGCGGCGCGCGCACTTTTTGCCCGATAATAAAATCTCGGACGAGCGGGTCATAGGAAAAACCAAGAAGGCAGGCACCATTAAGAAAATGACACTACTCTCAAGTGGCTTGGGAGCAAGAAATTTCTGGGCGCCATAGAGCTAGCTAGCCCCGACCCGGATGGCCGGCCAGCTGTTTAACCCCACTAATTTCGGTTCAACTATGGAGACGTGAAAAAAGCCGGCTCGCAGGCATCGTGGTAGGGCCGGCCGGCAACAGCAAGCGGGGCGGCGGCAAGACGCTCATTTGAGAGAGAAATTGCGGAACCGAGAACGCTAATTGTCTTCTTACAGTCATTCGAGAGTCAGTTGTTTAGTGAGAGAGACTCTGAAGTCTGTCTGTTCACTTATTCGCTCTCCCCATACGTACGCGTACGTACGTATTCACAGTCGGCGAAGTAAATCAAAGTCGTTGACGAGGTGACACACGACACATTCCTTTACTCGCTGCGTTTGTCAGTCACAAGGAGATCAGTCAGTGATTGTAACACTTTTCACTCATTTAAGAACTGGTGGACGAAATATCGTTTTAGTATGTGCGCGTACATATTCAAGCGGCATTTTCTAGCTAGTTTTAGAGAGTGGCCGAATCTCCGCCCCTGCGACTGTTCACGCGTTCTCATGTCACGCCGACAAATGGAGGCATGTCTGTCCGTTCTCTTGCTGCGCGCCCATTTAACCTGTGAAGACAGAAGTCGTACAGTTACGTATGCGCAACAAAAGCTCTTCGAGTAATTGAAGGAGCTTTCTGGCGTACGAGTATGAGTTGAGCGTCAACTTTTACCTTTTTTGACGCTCGAAGCAGAGTGTGCAAGTAAAGTTGTTCCTGGAAACAGCGGTTGGGGACGGCAAGCAACCGTCCGCCGTTGCACCTACGTCGACAAAGTGCACTCCAGTTCTAATCTGCACTTTCTAACAGTCATATACCGAGAGCTTGTACTCAGCTAGCTAGGTGTTGCCAAAATGAAGTAAATTTTATGGAGTTAGTGCTATGATGTACTATATAGTACGCGAACGCATACTAGAGTGTGTTCCATTAAAACAGTCAAGTTGTATTATAGCTATACGTGTTCTACATGTCTGCTGGCTACGTTCCTCCGTGGGGCAAACTCATGCAAATCAAGCAATATTCTCCACCAGTCACTATGAAGCAAGAAAGAATATCACTTCTTATTCATTGGGCCAGGAACGCCGAGTTTATCGTGCCTATATAAAACCCGTCTCTCAAAATTATTGGCCATATCCGTATGATGGCAGTTGTCAGCAACCTTTGAAGCAAAAAAATTTACGTACTTATATACGGCGGCCTTTCATAACGCGAGGCGTATAACACATATGTATTACATATTAAAACTATTTGTTTCGGAACACTATGCCAATTCGGCGGCTACTGAATGTCCTCAAGACCTCCCACGTTGCCAGTGTCAGGCGGAGCCTGCATTTCGCCTAGCTAGATGAATAAGTTTCATACGTATACTGTAAAAGTATACGTACACATATTGACTTTCGCCATGCTGTACGAACGCGCGAACTGGGCGTCCGTGCCTCCTCATCTTCCCTTCCATTCTCAGCTGTCATGGGAATGGTCCGCCTCTAATTTTCTCTTGCCATCCGACGATATGCGCGCTTCTCACGCCGGCCGGCAGCCCAAACACGTATGGATGAGATGAACCCAGGCTCACACTGTTCGAGCTCCACTTCTGCAAAAAGCCTCGATTTATCAATGTTCAGGCGAAATTAAATGCCTCGCACGCCTTTCGTAGTTCGTACGGCAGTCTCGTCGAGCATAAACATTTTTTCGCGCGCGAGAAAACGGTGCCGCCGGTACGTAGGACTTGCGCGCGTGCAGCTAGGAACTGATGAAAGCAGACGGCCGGCCGGGCGATCACTGCACGCACAAACTGTAGCTCTAGCTCACTCGCTCACTCGCTCACTCACTCGTCAGCGTTTCGAGTTCGCCAGCATATACTAGCTTGCTAGGAATACTATCGCGTTTTTGTTTCCACACAAAAGTGGCGAGTGCTATGAGTAAACAAGCCTGCCTGGACGTACGCGAATCGCATCCACCATGCAGCTTACAGCTAGCTAAATGATATAATAGTTCAATGTGCATGGCGGCGGTACTTCCAATATCTGACCAGAGTGAGCAGAGAATGTACTGCTGGATAAATTGGATTACGGCCGACGCGGCTGCTGCGTTGTATAACCCGATCGACTGTCACTACACCCCGATCCAGAAGCCGCCCGCCCGAGTCATTCAGCCAACGAGATGGGGATACGGCTGTCATACAATATATGAATCTGACTGCCCATACTTGGTCAATATTTTCCACCTGCCGGCCGCCGGCCGTCCAGGCAGCTCTTCCATCTTTTGACGACAGTCGTATCGTCCAGTCAGCCATACATTCAGTTGGCCAAGTATCGACTCAGCCGCCGACTGACTGGGAGACCGAGCGAGCGAGCGAGCGAGCGAGCGAGCGTCGCGTCGGTGGGTCGATCGACCTGGGAGGCGTGTGTGTAGTGGGAGCGGGCGTGGAGTGAGCCAGCCGGCCACTAGCTCGGCCAAAGCACACACGCGCACACACAAGTGAGAAAAAATGACGTTGGTCGCATGCATAATTTGATAGTCTTCCTTTCGTTCTTTCTCCGCCTAGCCAAGCAGCTGCGGCCAGCCAGCTATCGTCTCGCGCCGACCATCTTTTGGTATCACGCCTTCCGCCCGCCGCGCGCGCCGCCTCCCGAAATAAGTGGGGAGAATCTCGAGCAGTTCAAAGGGCACGGACGCACGCACGTGTACATGCGGGAAGACCACATACATATAGTATACGTATACGTACGTGTAAAAAATAGAACGCTGACTGATCGCAATGAAATAATGGTGGTCGGTGGATCTCTCAGGTAGCCTTGGAAATTATTCGTATGTACCTACGTAGTTTACGTAAGTTATTACATAACGTTATTTTTATTAGATAACAAAGTCTCATGACTACGATTCCTCCTCATCTTCTTTGCTTTTTGATGCTGCCCAGACACTGCTGCCGGCGCACCTCCGACTCGTCTTCCTGTGGTAGTTGAGCTCGTACTTCTCGCAGAAGGTCCTCCCGCAGTCGAAGCAGAAGAAGCTCTTGATGCCTCCCTGGTGCTTCCGGCGAACGTGTCGCTCGAGGTGGCGCTTCTCGTAGAAACCGTCGCCGCACACCGGGCACACGTGAGAGCGGAGGGAAAGGTGGTAGACGGAGTGATTCTTCAGCTCGGCCTGGGAGAAGAAACGCTAAAACGAACAAGGTTGGAAATTAATATTCAGCTTAAGTTAATTGCATTGCACGATGCAAACGCCAAGAAAATAGCGCATGACTTACCTTATCACAGATCGCGCACTCGTGCTTGAGCCTCCTGGCCTCGGTCCCGTGCACCCTCTCCTGGTGCTGCCGGAGGTTCACCAGCTGGTTGAAGGCTTTCCCACAGGACTGGCACTCGAAGGGCGTCTCGCCCGAGTGCGTGAGCAGGTGTCGGGAGAGGAACTCCTTCTGCAAGAAGGCCATGCCGCAAACGCCGCACACGAACCTCTTCTCGCCTAAGTGCAGTCTCAGGTGCCGCTGGTACTTGTGCTTCACCGTGAACTCCTTGGCGCAGTGGCCACACCGGAAGTGACCGACGCGGTCCACGTGGGCCCGGAGGTGGCGGTCAAGGTGGTGGCGGCTCTTTAGCTGCGACGGGCACTGAGGACAGGAGAACAGCAGCCGGTCCGACGTCCCTCGATCCGCCGAGGACGATGCGGTCTTCTTTTGCCTCTCGGAGGCCGCCGCCGCCGCCGCTGCCGCTCCGTGCACCTTGACCCTATGGCTGACCAGCACGTCCGCCCGGCTAAAGAACTTATCACAGATCTCGCATCTGAAGCGCTTGGACTGGTGGGCGGTGAGGTGGCGCTGCAGCCGGCTCACGTACTGGAACGCCTTCTCGCAGTGCGGGCAGTGGTAGAGGCGGGTGGTGGGGTCGCGTGTCGGCGAGATTGAAATTGCAGGCGGCTCTGGCACTGGCGGAGGGACGTAATTTGAGGCAGACTGCTCTGGAGGTCGAACGCTGGCCGGAATCGCCACCTCTTCCACGTTGTCGAGGTTGTCATCGTCACCGAAAAGAATGCTCTCGGTGAAGCAGCTGAAGTTCTCGTCGTTGCAATTCAGGTCCACCATCATGTTCTGAATAAGCGGCTGCTGCGACTGCGAGCTTTCAACGGCAATTGTAGTTGATCCCGTGGTGCAAGTAGACGTCTCTGGCTCGACTAGATCGGGCGGCAGACCCGGCGGGGAAGGGTTAGTCGATACGGAGGACGTTGGCGACGAGCCGGGTAAGCTGGTCAAGACCAGGGAGGAAGGATCGTTTGGTGCTGCCGGTACGCTGACTTCGTCCATCAGCCTGGTCAACTCGATAAAGTCGGCATTAGGCTGGGCGGGCGAATGAGGGTATAGCACGTCCTGCGACTGGCACAACATCGTCTCCTGAACTCCACCGGCCCCGCCATCCTCCCCGTCTTGTGGATATACAATCTCATGCTGATCCGGCGCGGGGGCATTGTGGTATGACGCAAATGGTTGTTGAGTATGGAGATAGGCAATTGCAGGCTGAGATCCCATGTCCTCGGCGAAACCTCCTTCCCTCTCGCATCCCGTCACTTGATGGAGCGACTCCGTGTAGCAAGCAACTTCGGGGAGCTGCTGTTGATGAGACTGCTGCTGCGGAGGAGGAGGAGGAGGAGGAGGAGGAGGAGGAGGAGGATAATATGTGGAGAACATGGCTGGCTGGTGGTGACAGGCTCGAGGAGCTATAAAGAAGTGTTACGCTTACGCCGACGCGGCAAATCTTCTCGCTAATTCGCCGGCGAACAGTCATCGAGACCTTTAAGCTGTTTCAGCAATCGAATCCAGAGCTCAGTCCCCCACAGGGAGAAGATAGCACAGGAACGTGTAAACTCTATTAATATCTAAAGGCGGGTGTCCCAACCGAAGTGGCGGCCAGAAGCCGACTGATAATCCTCTCCGTCTGCCGTGTCTAGCCGTTGCCGCATTGCCCATAGCCGCGCGCCCAGAGAAACTAGTCCAACGGCCGCTAGCTGCGTAAGACACCGTTCGCTAGGATTTGACGGAGAAACTAGTTTCCGTCGGGCTTCGGGTGCGCGGCACGCCGTTGGTGAGGAGAGAGAATCGAGAAAAAAGTTTTGAGCATTCCGATCGGCTGCAAACGCAAAGTCGGAGCGAGTCATAATTTGAGATATCCGCAGTGAAATGCAGAAAATGTTAGGCATCCATATTACGCGTAAGGCATAAAATGTTTAAGTCGAGCAGCGGCACAAGCCGCGAACGGGGGCGAGCACCACTCCTGCGTGTATGAGTCAGCAAACTTGAGGAGTCTAGTTAAACTCACACTTTTGGCTATGGCTCGTAATTTGCCTTCCGTCCAGCTCTGATCTGGCTCGCCCGGCAGGAGTTAATCAAGTTTGTTGTCCGTCGTAATTTATCACCCGGTCGGTCGGTCGGCCGGCCGGCCGTCCTGCCTCCTTGACAGCAATGCTGTCGATAATTGCGGCCCCGCCCACCGACCGCTATGAGGGAGGCGACGGCGGCGGCCGCGGCCGCCCGGTGGGGCAATAAGAGCATCGTCGTCGTAAACAAGATGTACGTAGGCTCTTACCGCTTGCGTACGTTCCCCCATCCTTTGTACGAACCCTCTTCCGATACGAAGACCAAGCCAGACGGTGCAGTGCAGATCGAGGGCCAGCCGCGATGGCTGGCTGCATGAGTGCTATGGATTCCCTCCCACTCAGAACGACCTCTCGAGATCCCTCTCTCCACGCAGCAGAGGGTCATTGGATCAGAATTGCTTCGTAGCATCCTCGCCTTTATCAGCAAGCAAGAACTTGAAATAGTTATTTTTTCTGC
>JAAUYK010234342.1_pt1 | contig 10404 bp, 10 predicted proteins | sample 7278021 | NCBI WGS metagenome assembly JAAUYK01 (sample SAMN14350223, study PRJNA611818) | marine sediment metagenome | isolation source: surface marine sediment (1.8m) | place: French Polynesia: Moorea | collected 2018-08
AGACAATATGATGCATTCGCTACCAAACTCAAAACCGTTGCCTTGAAGGAATCCCCAGCATATAGTAGTATACCAAGTATTTTCCCGTCGCGGCATTTTCGGGATTAATGGATTGTTGGCTCTGCCCCTTTAAAGTCTCCTCCTCCTCCTCTTTGTCTGCTATGGCACGGATCGAACGAGCGACCTCCAGGCCGGTCTAATCCTTGGTAGCCGCAACTAAATGACTCAGTAGTGCCGCGACTGACTTCCTGCTTTGCTCGATGGGAGAAAAAAGAAACTCTGGGGTTTCGACACGATTGATCAATGTCAGTGGAGATTGAGGCATTAAATCACTCTCGGGAAAGAAACGAACGGACGAAACGAACGAACGAACGAGCTACCGCATGCGCGATAGGCAGGCAGGCGAACCCGCCCCTCGTATGTACCTAACCAGACACGTGATTAGCTCGACTATACAGGATTTTTTGTTCCCCATATACGTACGGACAAAATTTCCAGGATTAAATTAGAGAGAGCCAATCTTCGTAATGACTGGTTCCGTGCCCTCCTCGTGATGATGAACCATGCACAATAGTGGGCGGATGACACAACCTACGACATCCCCTGCCTGCCTGCCGTCCTCTCGTAATGAGTCATCGGCTGTGACATCGATGCGGTCGCCAAGATAGCCGAGGGGCGCCTTTCGGCAAACTGGCGCTTTACTCCAACGCTTTGATTTTGCCCAACTTCCTTAAGTTTATGGTTTGAGAGTATTTGAAGTTTTTATCCCGCAGCCACTCTGAACTCGGGGCCCAACTTTCACTCACGCCCCCATTGAACAATACTCCGGTGAGGGATGGAGGTGGCGCGGCGGCGGAGGCGGGTCCATGGAGCAAGCAGGGGCAAAAAATCGGCCTGTTGGCGTGTGGGGGAAAGGAAGCAGTGAGTGGATCGAGTGTGGTGAGATGGGCAGAGAAAAAAGATCACGCCCATGCAGTTCAGTTCGTATTGAGGGGAGGCGGACGCGGACGCATTGATCATTCCTATCAGAATGAACTTCGGCTCTCGGATGGTGCGAAAATGACATCAAATTCGAGCGCGTGTACAAGGCCGAACAGAGTGTCGTCTTTCTCGAAGGACACTATTTTCGAGCCTAGGCCGGACGGCGCCACGCTTCCTTAATCTGCTCTCTCTCTCTCTCCTCCTTCCCTCCTCTCTCTTTCTCTCGCTAGCTCCACAATTTCTGATTGATGATTTCAGGCTACACGGCGGCGGCGCGCGGTCTTTATTTTTGAGAACCGGGGTGATCGTTAGTGCGCGATTTCGCCTCGGCGTGAAATTTTGAAGTTAAGCCGACCGACCGACCTCTCGAAATTACAGCTTGCAGTGTTGCCTTTGCATCCTGCCCCAGCTCAGGTCGCCTTGAAGAAGTGAGTGAGAGCTAGCTGTCCTCGCGTGGACTTCCCTCGCCGCGATCGAGTTATCAGATTGCAGACTAGATCTGTAAGCTGAACCGCGTAGCTCAAATAAAGTGCCCTAGTGGCTAGCTAGAGTCGTATTGTAGGAATCGGTTCCGGCCGCATGAGATCGAAATCGCAGTGGCCGACTTTTATGATCGTACGATTGCCATTACTGCTGCTCTACGTTTGGCCGTAATTGCAACCCTGCGCTTTTCTCGCACTGCCAGCGTGGCCTCGACGTTTTCTTCGTCGGGATCAACCCTTATAATTTGGCCAGGATATTACGTACATACTGGCCGGTGTACGTAATGGTGCGCGCGCGTACGCGTACGCGCATGCGTGTCGAATTGATTGTCCCTTTGTTTGTTCAGCCGGTCGCGTCGGAGCATCGGAAAGTAATTTCGATCCCGTTTTAAGACAATAAAATGTCAAATTAACCCCCGAGGAAGGCGGTGGTGGAGTGGGGCTGCAGCTACCCTGTCAGGGTCCAATCCGTCCTGTGACAGTTGCAATCAGTCGCGTGTCGTCGCCTCCACAACTCCACGTCTTGACAAATTGGATCGCCTTTCTGCAGCCAGCTGGCGGTCGCCGACTCGTCTGATCTGTCAACCGAGCCATAGACAATGGCACTCCTCCTTCTTGCGATTCGCCGACGACGCCGTCAATGGCATTGTGCAACTTTTTTTTTCCATGACCTCATCTTGAGGAAAGGGAAGCCGGGGATGGATGGATGGATAGAGGGATGGATGGATGGATGAGGAGGTAGGGGAAAGAGTCACTAATGAAAAGTGTCATGGGCGCATGTCGGAAATTGCGCTGGAAGCTAGAGTCATTCTTGCATAACTGCGCCCGAGATAGATCGATTTTGGGAAAGGCCACCCGTGAAAACATTTATCCACTGCCCGAAGGCCGAACTGCTCGCCGTGCCTTTTAAGAGGCCAGTAAAGCGCGGGCCTAAAGCGAGCGAGGAGCCGTCAGCCATTGCTACCTTAGCGGACGGAGGAATTCGTAACGAGGCAAACTTTACACTCCTTCTCCTCGGAGTGAGAGAGCGAGCGAACGAGCGACTTCGTGAGGGATAAAAAGTGGCTGGAAATAAATGGTGCACTAGACTACACTACAGCATCGCTTATCCTTGCGTCGCGGGTGGCCGAGATAAGAATATGGTTTTATGCCCCGGCCGCCCCCATATTTCACGGTCCCCGGGGCGATGGCGTGGCGCGCGCGCGCGCATGCGCAGAAGAAACAATAAAGCAGGCTAGGCCGTCGATATTCGTGAAACGCCGACTCATGTTTGCTTTTCGTTGCTGGCCCGGGTCCTCATTTTTGTATGGGGACTAATTCAGAGATTCCGTTTCCGGCACATGACGCGGCGCAAAACGGAGCGAGCGGACGGGACGGCCGCGCAATCGGTTGTTTTACTGACGAGGGTTAAAAGATTCCGCGGCCGGCCAGGCGAGTAATCGAAAAAATCCTTCTGTGTGAGGTTGCGCAACTCCGGATTCCTGCAGTGGTGGAAGGATCGAGGTAAGCTAGGGGAGGCAGAATCGTTTCACACCTGTTGGTCAGACCAAGAGGGTCAAACTTATTCTTTACGAACGTCAGCGGCAGGTGCGCGGCGATGTACGTAGCTGTGGTTGCAATCGCAATGATGTCCTATCGTGAAACTTTCCTGACCGACCGAAGTTTCGCCTCGGCCGACTGGCTCACGGAATTGCGGCTATAAGCCGACTGACTGGCCTCCAAGGCGAATCTCGACGGCCACATGCAACGGTTTGATTTTCCGGAAAATCCCTCTCAGTCTCAAGGCCCCTAGGTCTTCGTATCTATCGATCGAAGCAAGTCGGACTCGTATTTGAAGGGAGGCGGAGCGAGCGCTGGATCGATCTACGCACGCTGCGGAGGGCGTTGCACCTAATTGATAGCAAATGATGCGAGCAGATATACACTTCGTCTCGATCTCTACCCTTCCTTTCAGCCTCTCTCAGGCAGCACTTTGCAAGATCGATCGGACGCAATCTGGCGGCCGGGGGCGATAAGAAGAAATGGAATTCGCGACCTGCCTACCTTTAAAGGTCTGATCCATCTTCGATCCGGTCTAAGGTTGGATTTCGAGGGGATCGATCTTTGTGAGGAGAAACTCTTTCTATTCTAGTAGAATGCAAACCTGGCGTATCTTCCGAATGTGTTCGACCTTCTCATTCACACACCCCAATCCCATTTTCCCAGCCCTATCTTTGTGTGGTACGTGTGCGAGGGGGGGGGGGGGGAGAATTCCCTGCCCTTGAATCAACTGCTGAGAGAATGCCTCTGACCGCAGCCGCCGAACCCGCGAAGGAAGGAAAGAAGGAAGGAAGGGGGATCCGAGCATTTCGCGTGGCCCTCGGTCAGACACTCGCTTTGATTTCGTGCGCGCCCCCGCGTCTTTCCCTTTTAGTGCGATACGGATTTTTTGCCCCCTCCGACGAGCGACGAACGCTCGGAATTCTAATTGCGGTCCCGTCTAGCTGTCCGTCATCGACTCGGCAAGGCCGGCCACCGGCTTCTTTACAGCTTTTTTCATAGCTCCTACAGCCACCGTGACGCCCTTTCGCTTTCTTTCCATCACCCGCCGCCATCGTTGACAACTCTTTTTCTCACTCTCGATTTCACTCCCTGCATCCCTATCCAGCACTCCAGCTCGGATCGGTCGTGCGTGTAGAATTCCTTAGAGCAGCGAGCGTCCATTATGCATGCCAGCTAATCCATGCTCGTATCTCATGTCCGCGCGACACGTTGTATTATACCTGTGAGAAGGTAGAGAATATTTTAATCTCGTACGGAACGAAAGAAGCGGGCGAGGAGTGAAGGACGCGCCGTGAGTGGAATGGACAGTCGTACGTACTAATGAAATCTCGGGTTTGCCACCTATATATATAATGTTGCGTGTTTTATACTCCCTTCGACGTGGGTCTGGCTGTCCTATTGACAGAGGAGTTTTATCGACGTTCGGCGGCGCGACGGCGGCCATTAAAAGGCGTCCAGAGTCGAGGTCAAAGACGGACGGCGCGATACAAAGCCGATGACAGAGCGAGCAACGCCTTCGTCCCTTTCCTCTCTCATGCCAGGGTCGACTTGGACTGTGCAAAAAAGCGCTGCCATGACACACACACGGGCTTAATTGTCTGTCCTCGCGAGATTATCTATTGCCTATCTCTCCTAGCTCCGGGCTCGCGAATTGCATTCGCCTGTCCGTCGTCGCGAATCTCCGTCAAACTGCGCGGGGCTGAAGGTCGCCTGATAATCCGACCTGGGAGTTTTTTGTCCCACTCAATTCCCATCTCCTCACTCGCAAGGCTCGCTTCTTCCTCCTCGATCCTACTGCCCAAGGATACGTGGCTTGAGGCCTACAGCTAGTCCGAGATACCGCGAGTGATAAGCTGTGCGAAAAAGCCAAGCAGCTGCATGCCTAGCTATTCTTGTTGTGCATGATTTAAAAGCTCGCGGACGACGTACGTATCTTGTAATTTGTCACCATCTGCGATAGATGCATTTCTCAATTTTTTATCGATTGCTAACCAGTGGCCATTATGCCAAAAGCGGGCTACCTGATGAGGGCGCATCGAATTGGCCGCGGACTCGTTTTTTGGGGGGCTGTGCGGAAGCGGCTTCAGGTGTATACAGGTGCAGTTAGATCGGTTTTGGAATCATGATTCGATCGAGCGTCGTCGTCGTGTGTGTTGCGACAAGGCAATCAATAGAGAGGGAAGGGAAGGCCTCCGCAAGCGCGTGCGTGCGTCTGAATGGTCCGGTTAATAGGCCATTCATATTGCTTCGGGTCGCCATTAGGAGGGAGTGTGTGGCCGGCCGGCCGACCCGCCATCGAACGAGGGACCATAACCGCCAGCGAGCGGGTTTTTTTCTCCTCTTCATTACGGCCGGCAATTGACGTGCCATAATCTCGTTACACTGTCACAACTTTTGCACCGTGCAATTTCAACCGTTGCCTCCACATACGTACTGGGTTTTATAGCTGCCAGAACCACCCGGCAACGCCGCGCTGGACACGTGTAGGTATATTGCGCTACGGCGGCGATTTATTTATGCGAGGCAGGCAACTTTCAAGGCGAAGTTCGGATATAGCGTGAGCGAGCGAGCGAGCGAGCGAGAGCGGCATTAATACTCTTGCTCGCCCGCTCGCTCGGTCCTCTCGCACACGCCCATGTTTAGAGAGGAGGGAAGGAAGGAAGGAAGGGTTTTGCCATCCATTCAGGCATCGGCAGCTATGCATCCAAAGAAAAGTGCACGCACGTCCCTGGCTCGCCGAAACGAAGCGAATAATGGCGTTTTCCACACTCAAAGCCCTGTGCGTGCGTGCATAGCTAAACGTGCCGCTGACCGTCACCGCGCGCATCAGTGCGTCATGCAAATTAGAGACGAGTTTTCAATGTCGCCGGGAGGGCGGACACATACCTGAAAAGCAAGAAGAAATCACTGAGTTAGGAGGTGCGCATGGCTTCGAAGCCGGAGGGCGAATCCCATCGTCCGCTGATGGCATGAAAATGAGCCAAAGTCACTTATTCGAAACAGGGTTCTTACTAGGTGAAAACTGTTGAAATTTGAAAGAATTAGCTGCCATTCGGATCTGACCACACTGATCTTTTCTCCTCCTTCGCTCACTATGGGGCCCTGCCCTGTCTGACTGACTGACGCAATGAGACGGAATGCGTCGCTCGTGCGTACGTAACTGTGATGTAGGTAGGTAGGCGTCAGCCAGCTTCAGCTAGAGGAGGAAAAGACACAGCACCGCAATCGTGCGCCAAGCCGGCCTCGCCTCCTCCTCCTTCTTTCTCGCTAATGTCTCCAATCAATTCTTTCCTCCCTCCCTGACTGACTGCGCTTCGAAATTCCCGGCTCGGATAGTGCGCATTGGCGACGCTCGCTCGGTGACGCAAGTCCGCAGCCGCCGACGCCGATACATCCTTGCCTTGATACTCCGAATGTTTCAAACTGAAGCCGGAATACTACCATAAATCACGTTTTCAAGACGACGCGGCGTTTAGCGCAATGCAATTTGGCCGCTATAAATCTTCCGCGGTTGCGACGGCCACTGCTCCGTTTCGTTTCGTTCTCTTTCAAGAGTTGATTGTTTTGAACGAATCTTTCATTCTTGCCCTAGGGGGTGGCAGAACATTGCTCATTGGATGCACGGGGCGCAAGTTTAATTATCCGAGGCGTTTGCTGTTTATAATCGGGCGAGCGTCGACCCCGATGATTTAGTGCTTCGAATCCGACGCCATGGCGGAAGAGCGCTCGATCGCATTCGGTCCGCCGATCCCTTAACGGGCCCTCGCAATCCCCGCTCGCTCGAAATGTAAATAATGTTATTAATTACGCACGACCCGATGGGCGCCACGTGGCTCTTAATTGCGTCACGACTGCGTCTGCGCATGCCTATAGTACTATACGCTAACAAGGACTTGGCCATGCAGATCTTCGTTAGGCCTTCTGCGATGCGTCCCTTTCTTTCCTAATTTTTCCATGCAGCCAAGATGCAACTCCGTCTCGTCGCGGAGTCAAGGCCGCGCGCCGGAGCATCTCTCTTCTCACTCGCGAGCCTCGAATCGTTATCCCTCGCCTCCGCTTCCCCCTAATGAACGGACGGACGAGCGGACGGCGGACGACCGCCTGACCTTTTTCGCGCTGAACTCTTAATAGGGAGAGGAATTCCACGTAGAGAACGACGTTGGAACATTGTGTTTCCTCTTTGTAGCAGGTACCAATTAGTTTACGTGAAGCTTTTCCGAGCACTGTAAATTGGCACTGCCTGCGTTGCAGTCTCTGCTGCTGGCAAAAATCGTTGCCTTTTCCGCTCCGCTGGCCACTCGCGAAGAGAACGAACGAACGCCGACTGCCTCTTGCGGTTCCACTCAAATGGTCTGTCCTATATATTTTTTCGGACGAGCTTCCAGTGCGTATAGTAATGTACGTAGGTACTTCTAATAGCAACTGTGTGCGTTGCTTCCTGCCTTCCTAGGGGGACATACTCGCTCGGAAGAGGAGGAGCGCCTCGAGCGAGCGGGCGAGCCAGGGTCGTTTGTCCGATAATCTCCATTGATTTTGAAAAACTTCCCAGCATACGTCTTTCGTCACGTCAGACTGCTATGCGCTTTAGCAGAAGCAACGGCGTTGGAAATGGGAACATTTTTCGCAATTTCAGATTCAGATCAGTTTTCCTACGATATGCTGGCAGAAACTTTAGTATCGGCGAATTCATAATGTGAACATGTATGTTCGGAAAAAGGGCAAATTCTCAAGCTGCTATATATCTCGCCATCCTGGCCCTACGTGTTGAACCGACGAGAGTCCGTTTTAGAGCCGACGACGGTGGGGACGAAGAATACACGACCTACCGTATATCGTGACTCGTGCCCGGCAGAAGATGCCGTAACGAGATATGTTGTCCCCCAAGCCGAACGCCAATTTTGGACCCTGCGACTAACGAACGGAGAGAGACGTTAGCCAAGACTGCTCTAGACGAGGGGCCGCGATCCTCTTTACAGCCTGGGAAATATTTACGACGGCCATGCATGTACGTAGCTGTAAATCTGCTCGAGTTTACAAGGCGCAAAAATCCCCCAGTTTGCTCTCCTCTTCTTTCCTCATTTCCGCATTGCCGCCGTTGCTGACGCAGCATCTTTGTTTCGCATTGTTCTTCCCCGCAATTGCTCCGGCCGGCCGCGTGTTGAATTAAATCCAAGGCTGCGGAACAAAACAACACGCACGTAGGGCGATTCCATCGCATCAGATCGAGGGGAAAGGAAGGGTACAAGATGCGCAGTACAATTCGAACAGTTTAAACGCTGATTTTTGTTGATAAACTTGGCAACCCCTTGGTGATGCAGTTAAGCACCGGCCTCAACGCCTCAATTTGCTATGGCCCCGCGCCGCCGTGAGCAAAGCAAGATTTCGTGAATCTACCACCGCCACCGGTGCTGGCCTGCCTGGAATCGAGATAAACACAATTGCAGCTCGGAGTGAGGGGGAGCAACAGGTGCAGAGGGAGGTCTGAAGGACTTTTGATGGCGCCTTTTTTTCTTCAGATCGGTCGTTCGTCGCTTGACAGCAGCAGCAGCCAGCTGATGAAAGGAGGCGATGTCCTTTCTCTGTGTCTGTCTGTGTGGCCATCGTGCCTTCCTTTGTCCCTCCCACCACTAGCCGAGTGCTGATTGCTCAGAACTTTTGTTGCTGCATAATGCGAACATTAATTATTGCCCCGGCCGGCCGGCAGCCAAATTTGGAAGAACCGGAGAGATTTGCATGCGAGCGCAATTATAGCACCCATCTCTCACGTCGTTGCTATACAGAGTCGAGAATATGAGGCCGTCACTCTTGGCTGTCTCTTCCTCCTCTTTACACGATGACTAAATGTCCGAGGAGGGATGGAGGGGAGAGAGAGAGGGAGGCCCGCCGCCAGCGAGTGACGCGGCACATATTTCTCCATGCAGACCTCCGCCGCTCCGAGCCATTCCTGTTGCCACGCGTCCGTCCATCCGGAATTGGACACATAGCTGACACTGCCCGCATACGTAGACGACAGCAGGCTTTGTGTTGCTAGATTTGGCCGCCCTTGGCAAGAGCAAGAGGCATATTTGCAACTGGCGAATGGAAACCTCCCTTCCCGTATGCGTGCGTATATTATCTTGTCGCGACATGTTCAAACTGACGGACAGTGGAGGGGAATTAATTATACGTGCATACCGGCTGGCATAAAAAGCCCAGAGGGTGAAATGCCCTCCGCATATCAAGTTATGGCTCGCAATTAGCTTAATTAATGGCGGTCGGAGCTAGCGCCGCCGGCCATGTTGCCCCCCTCCTTTTCAACGCACCGGCCGTTTCATCATCACCCATTGTAGCCATCGGCCGCTTAAACAGTTAACCCGATCCTTCTATTGAAAGGCGCATTATATGCTGTTACTTTTTATAGCCATTAGCGTACTATACTATATACCCCTTCCCTTGAATGGGAACAATATGTAGCCTTGGCAAAAATTCCAGCCAGACAAGCTAGTATGCCTGACCTCTGACTGCGCTTTCCTTCCGGCTCTGGCTGCACGCACGCATCGTCTACGTCAGTCATTCGGCTTTTGTCAAGCGGTTGGTTGCTGCCTGTTGCCGCTTTTTGTCGACGGCGGCAGCCATCGCCAACGAATTGCAAATCATCTGCGCGGCCAAAAAGGCGACGGACGCTGATTGTGATGTCGACGTGTGGCCCACCCCACCAAGGACGCTCATATGGCCATATTCTCGAGAATTTAAGAGCGTATAACCATAATAACGACGTCACTAGACCATATCCCCAAAGGTGGCGAAGCTACTGTACGTAAAGAAAAGAAAGACGCGCGGGGAGGCGTTCAAGGCCGCGTTTTGAGCGTGCGTGGGCGCCGAGAGCGCACGCTCGCTGCTCATAGATATGCAGATTCGAAGCTGCTGCTGGTACGTAGTGTAGAAGCGAACGCATGACAAATTATGTCTGGGGAGGGAGGAGGATTCGCCTAGCTGAGAATAATCTAATCAGCTGAGCAGGTTATGTAAGAGAGAGCATATTTCACGTTGTGTTTGTGGGAAGTCAGCCGTGTGCCCAATTCCGAATTTTGCTATGTGCCGATTTCTATCGCTCGCCTGGTTAACCCGGCTAATGTGGCTGAAAAACCGCACCGGCACAGTTTTCTCTTTGGAAGCGAATTTTCACCGATCTGTCAGAGGGACGAGCCAATAAATTGGTTTTATACTCCGATTGCTATCGCTCCGCCTCGCTCCGCCGACTTTTTATTGGGAGCGAATAAAATATTTTGCCACCTCGAACGCTCGATGACGGATTTAAGGCCGGCGTTTTTGCCGCGCTAATTGTTTCGCACGTGTTGAAAGCGTCCGTTCATTCGCGCCCTTTTTGCGACGGAAATTAGATCACGGTCACGACGTACGA
>JAAUYK010015353.1_pt1 | contig 10403 bp, 14 predicted proteins | sample 7278021 | NCBI WGS metagenome assembly JAAUYK01 (sample SAMN14350223, study PRJNA611818) | marine sediment metagenome | isolation source: surface marine sediment (1.8m) | place: French Polynesia: Moorea | collected 2018-08
ACCCCGTTTTAGAGACGATTCACGCCGAAGGGTATAGGCGATCGAATCAGTTTGCCACAGAACGTTAACCGGAGGTGAGCGAGTGAGGGACTGGGGGAGGGGGGGGAGAACGAGCGAACCGAAGGTTAACGTTCTGTGGCAAACTGATTCGATCGCCTATACCCTTCGGCGAGGATTGGCTCTATAGCGAGTGAAACGAGCGTTCCTAAAGGTCGATGGTGAAAAATATAACGTAAGTTCTATACGCCATATTAGGTTTGAGTGGGTCACTCGCATGGGCCCCCCTTCGGTGAGGATGACGTCTACCGATCGATTACTGGTCTGTCACTCGCGTTTATGAAGGAGGAGCTAGACCGATGTAGACGCATGCGCTGTTTTGCTCGTCCGCCCTCTTATCGATTAGATCGTATAGTACGTACATGTATCAAGGTGGTATTCAGTATGGTTTCGGCTTTTTTGGAGGCACGATGCCGTCATTGAGACAAGAGATACTGAGACTTAGACCATTTTCTCGTGTGTCTAATTTGGAAACCTCTTATAGATACGGAGAGAGATTCAATTTATTCGTGTCCGTATTGAAACATCCTTTGCAAGTCGAGACCGATGACGAATCCTTCGCGACTTGGCATGCAGGAATAGACTCTATTGTGTTTCGGGCCAGAGATGCTTGGTATACAGGCCAGGCAGTGACCAATTCCATTTTGGTTAGACAGACAATGCTGGAGGAAGCACAAGATTACTGCGAGGAGAATATTCGTGTGGGCGCCGTGCTGGCGCTTTTTAATGCCCGAGTTGTGTGGTCCGGTTATGATATGCCTGTGATGCATGTGAAACTCGATCCGCAAAGCTCGATTGTCTATATCAAGTCGCCGGAAGAAGCCTAAATATGTCATTGATTGATTCTGTTACTCGCGCAGAGTACGTAGATTTGGCATCGAGAATTCAAAGGCCGGACATACTTTCACATCCCTGTACATTCAAAATAAACGCCCTTGAACGAGGTCTGACAAGTCAGTGTGTCATGTTTTGTTTTTCGTCGGCAATTCAGTGTTGTTTATGCAAAATCGACGAAAAATTGGATGCAATCAATTATTCGGTAGATAAGTGCTCATCAACAGACTGTGATTTTTTATGTAGGGAAAGAGTGTTTAATGAAAGTGTGTGCATAGTTAGGAAATTGCTATCTGTGCAGAATCGTAAGTGGCAATCCGGTATTGATGAAGGTACTACAGGCGCGCAAATGTGTTATGCGACAAATGCTGTATGTGTGTGTGTTATGCATCTTCCGACAAAGGAATCGCCGATTTATGAATGGTTTCCGCACAAGTCATATTTACAAGAATACGCTCGACATGTCGAAAAGGATTCGTATTATATTCGCTGGTGCGAAAGAACGAAGGAAAATAATCGTATGCGGCATTATCGAGAAGCAAACTGTCGTTTTGTCAAGTTTGAACGTGTTAAAGTATTTGGCCTTAGTATTCTAGCTACCGAAATGCGCGGCCCGTATTTTAGACCCGATTATTGTAGTTCTTAATATACGTTATGTACAGTTAGAACGCGGACGGAGGTTTAATACTAGCGCGGACGGACGGACGGATGGACGGACGGATTTTCTATGGGTATAGGACGCGACGGATGGAGACAAGTTAGTACGCATGGATGCATCGATTGAGACGAAATTTCAATTGAGGGGATGGACGGACGGACGGACGGACGCGGTTTTGGTTTAGTACGAGGACGGATGGACGGATGGACGGACGGACGGATGGATGGAGGCCAGTTCGGACGGACGGACGGACGGACGGACAGACGGACGAGGCATCGATCGACGGAGGAGTCTTCAGTCTTCATTTGGGCGGTCTGTTGAGAATCTCTATCTTCCAGTCTGAAAAAATGTATATGACATTAATAAGCGTGTTTTAAGAGGTTTTTCAAAGTGTAAGGAATTTACCGTCGCGCTCTCCGAAGAAGATGACGTCATTAGCCCTCATGTAGGGGCTCACCATGTTCTTAACTTTCTCCCAGTTGGGGGTCTGACCGGCGCGAATACGTCGAGGTGCGGGACCTAGCTGATTGGCAGGGTGGAAGGCGAATGCGTACTTCGCGCCTCTGAAGCGGGTGTTGCCTATCTTGATCGTTTGGTCTGGAGAGAAAATACATTTTACTAAGTATCTAAGTGCGTATGATGGTTTTTACCTCCTTGTAATTCTCTCCAGGCCTGGAAAAAGTATTGTCCTCGGCGTTTGCTTCCTGAGGGCGACTTCTTTTTCAGGTTGAAGGGAGGAGCGGGTCTGCGTGTTCCTAAGCCATCTAGGACATTACGACTAATAAGTGGGATCAGTCGATTGTTGGCGGCGGCTCTCTTGGTGCGGCTCTTGGCTGAAATATACGTAGGATGATATGAAAGCCAATACACCTATATTGAAAGTGGATTTACGTACGTTTCATGACGTCGAAGGGCGTAGGCGAGTCTGTAAAGTTACATTTTTATTATATATGTATACACAAACACATAATATTTTAGCCTACCTAGGTCATTGAGACGATAGTCCACCATTTTGATTTGTCTGATGAGAGTGCTTTCCAGCAACGGTTCGATTTCGCCCAGTTGGAGATCGGGGATGAAGTGCTGTAACATGTAGAAAGGAAACACGCCGTCCGTGGATGGAGGGTTGTAGTAGCTTCCAGGAGTAGGACGAGTGCGTAGAACGAGTTTTGGAATGGCATCTAGACCCTCACTAAGTTTCTGCCGAACTGCAGGAAAAAAAAGGCTTAATTAATATACGTATTAAGGGTTTTGTTAATTTGTACGTACGTAGATGGTGTTCTCCGGCGTCGAATATGAGTTGATGGAATGGGGTATAGTCGCGGTCTATATATGTAAAAGAACTTATTACATGAATAGTACGTATTATTACTTCGTTGACTATACGTACTATCATGGCCGTGCTCTTCCAATTGAAGTATACTGTCCGCAAGCTCTTTCTGGGACTCCATGAATTTGTACATGCTGCTCAGGTCTAATCCGTACTCAGTCTATTAATTATGTCTGGTTAGTTATTTGCGGTATGTAATATGTTTGCCTTTGTTTTCACCTGTACGCTCTTTATGACGCAGTTGTAGTCGAAGGCTGCGGCCTTGTTGAGGAGTCCGAACCCTCCGCACCAGGGCGGGATGAGACTCTTGGGCTTTTCGACCTTCGGCGTGTGGTTGGAGCAGGAGGTGTAGCGCTCGTCTTCGAAACTCTCGGCCTCGTCTCGGAGTACGCGGCAGGGTAAAAAGTGATCGCAGGCGGCTTGACCTGTGTATGTATGTATGTATGTAGTATATTAGTGTGTATTTATTATTATGGCATAATTACCTATTTTTTGTTCCGTGGTTATCTCGGTCTTCCGGCATTTAGGTCTTTGAGAGGAAATGAATCTCCGCTGGCGAGAAGATGTCAGCTTCGCTCGTCTCTCAGTGAAGTCGTTCTTGATGTCCTTGAGGAAGTTGTTGAACGCGGGCTTCTTGAGGATGTTCTCTCCGAAGGCGCACTGTAGTTCGTGGAGCAGGAGCCCGAAATTGCGCGAGTAGTCAGTAGAGTTGCCAACTGAAATTGTAAAATAGAGGTTGCGATTCAAATACTCGGAAGAAAAAGTTCCGTACCTAGATCGCCCTTGCGGTTGTATATGGAAGCTTCCATATTTCGATAGAAGAATCGAACTACGGTCACTTTGACGACGTCTGTAGGGATCACACGGTCTTCTGAGAAGGCGTATCGGTCGAGTCCGAAGCAGCGGGCGGTGCCGCTGATGTTTGCATTCGGGAACAAGTCCGCACCGACTCTTGTACTCAGAGCCTCGTGCGCATTCAGTCCGGTACGGGATAGAATACCATTTAGGCATTCAACTCCGCTGGCCGTGACAAAAACAAGTGCTAACACTATGTTAAGCATGATTAGTCTTCGAACGAATTCGAAACACGACTGACGACGGATGGAGAGCTATCACACCTTTTTGGCCGGCCGGCCGGCCCGTCGCTCGCCGGGTTTTGAGTTTTCTTAGTTACGGGTCCTCTTTGACGGGCGCTCGCTCGTTCGTTCGTTCGTTCGTTCGCTAGCTCGCTTGTTGCGAGCCTTCTTTGCCGGCCGCTAGCGCTCCGCTCGCCGTTGTGAATTTATTTGTTACGGATGCTCTTAGGCTGGCTAGCTGTGTAGACCTATGGAGCCTTTCGATCCCTTACTCATATTATGTTTTTGAAAAGGTGAAAATGATATTTGGTATTTAACGAGAGGTTTTTCATATTCGCTTGCAGAATTTACTTTTGATTGAGATGGGACTCCTTCGTTCGCTCGCCCGTCCGCTTTTTACCTGCGGCGAACTAGGGCTGTCACGATTCAATGAGTTGACTCAAAATCTCAAATTTTGGGGGGAAAGACTCGAGATGACTCATTTTTTCATGAGTCGAATCTGATGTATTTACTTAAATTTTAGATGGTTCCGACGCTATATCTGCCCTTTTACCAGTTTGTCTGTAGGGCATTTGAGTCGGTGACTCATGACTCACAAAAATCGTGAGTCGTGACAGCCCTACTGCGAACCCGCTTTGTCGGCTACGTAGTTGGCTAGCTTGTACGTATATAAGAAAAAGGGTCGATCGCGAAATTAACATTCGCTAGAATGACGGTCTTGATGAGACATCGTTTTACTTTGGTATTCCTATGCGGTCTGTTGTTACAGAATGTTGTCATCGGACAGGAGGAGGCCGTTAGTCCGGCCTCGGGTAGTCTTCTCGATAGCGTTGTCCAGCCGGGGGTGAAAGAGACAACTTCCATTTTGACAACTCTGATTAACAACAACCATGCAAGGGCTATGAAGCGTATCCAATTGGATCACGAGGCCGTAGAGAAGGGGCTGGATCGATCCTACAATACGCTCCAAGGCAGAGAAGAACGTCAGTTCATTCTGATAGTGAAAGGTAGGTCGCAACTTACGTATTATAAATACCGAGCTATTTTTATGTAACTACGTTTTCAGCTATGGAGAGTCAGTATTACATGGCGCTGAGGAGACTGATCATCGCGGCCAACGAGAAGCTCCTCAAGATGGTTCTTACACACGAGTCGAGCGTGAAGAAAGCAGCGATCGAGCACGATCAGATGGTCCTCAAGTTGGAGCACGAGCACAAGAAGTTAATGGCGAGCCTTCGTATAGGGACAGAGGAACGGAGGAGAACGTGAGTAATACTACTAAACAGTTTTTTACCTATGTCGAAGGCACCGGTCTATAAGGGAGTTTTTTTCTTTATTCTCTAGAAACTTTTTTTGCTCAGCTTCATGTATCATAACCATATCTCCCATGGTGACCCCCATGCCCATGGGGGACCCCTTGCCCATGGTGGACCCCTTGCCCATGGTGGACCCCATTGCCCATGCTGGACCCCTTTGCCCATGCTGGACCCCCTTGCCCATGCTGGTAGCCCCTTGCCCATGGAGGACCCCTTGCCCATGGTGGACCCCTTGCCCATTGTGCCCATGTGGGTACCAAACATGTGGTCAACTCAGGCCCAATGGTTCTATCATGCATATATCCATTGCCTTCGACACCAGTCCATAGAGTGATTTCCTCTTGTATATATATATATACATATACGTATACACGTAGGTGGTACGAACTCGATCGCGAGCAGCATTATATGGGCTTGGGAAAGTATGACGACTCGTTTCCTACATATCGACAGTGGCTCCTCGGTAGAGGCAGTCTGAAGTGGGAGAGGGCGGTTGCTCAGGCCGCCTCCGCGCCGCCGCCGCCCGAGATGCCCGAGTATGACGACGTTTCTTCCGATGATCTCGAGAAAATGGAGGTCTCTATCGCTACCGAAGCTCCTTCGTCCAATCTCTATAATGAGATCAGAGAGAAGAACTCTGCCGCTATTCACGACGAGACGAAAACCGATGTTCGCAGCAACCAGGCCGAGGTCAATGAGGCTGTTTTGCGCAGCGGCGGAGAGGTCGCTGAAGATCCCAAACCCGTCAGCTTTGATGAGAGCGAGACCAGGCAGGAGATAAAAGAATTTCATGAGAAAATGAAGCAAGTTGTGGCCCAATAAAAATGCATCGATCAAGTATTTCATTCATCGGCAATAGAGAAACCGGTTATACTCATTCAGCAGTCTGTCTAGTGAGCGAGCGAGCGAGCGCGCTCAAATTTGTATGTACGTAGCTAGGACTGGCTGTCCACATATGGGCGCGTCTCTGAGCTCTTATCACTGTCCGCCGGTTGGCGTTTGGTCACGCAGCACCCCGTTAGAATGTAAGAGGCGCGCGCGATGCTCCATATGCGAAATGTATTTAAAGGAGACCGGGGCATTGTGCGTTACCATTTCGAAAATGAAGCCTGTTTCCCACAAGATCTTCATGGCGCCTCCCGATAGAGACATGTCTGATGACGAGTCCGCAGTCTCTCTGATCGACAAGACGACTCGCAAGGCCAAGATCGAGCTGTTCGCCACTCTCATCACCTCCATCATCATGCTGTTCGCCGTCGCAGCCATGCTGGGCTTCCTCTTCGGTCCAATCATTCAGAAGAGTGTCCAGCTCGCCGTGTGCGATCGACCCGAGCTTGAACAAGTAGGACGCAAATTAATAGTGACTGAGCGTTTGATTTTATTATAACTTTTTCTCTTGTTTTAGTCTGCCGTCCGTCCTCCCGTCTCCCCTGCTCATTCCGCCCAGCCTCTCGACGTTCTGGTGACCAAGGCGACCGACGCCGCCGTGGCCATCTGCCTCAACGAGACCAATCTTCGGAAGAACGAAGTCTGCGACTTTGAGGATACCGACGTAGCCTCCTTCTTCAAGCGCGGACCGAACGACGACGATAAGTACGAGGCATTCGGTAGGCTAGAGATCGGCGAACTTCCCCACCCCCTTTACGATTCGGCTTGTACCAACTACTATACGATTACCGGCGCGATTCTAATGAGATCGGAGATCCCTGACCCTTACGATTACGACTGCTATGTCGATCAAGCCGGCCGGATTTGGAAATTTCTCGCGCGAGATGGCGGGGCGGCGTTTCAATTCATTACAGCTCCGGCTTACAATTACGACGACTCGATCAACAATTACAAAGTGCACTGTCTCAATTATCCCAATTCCGGCCGTCCGTCCGCGATTCTTCAGGTCGGCGAATTCTCCGATTGGTATTTGCCGATCACCAAAGGGTACTCGGGAGGGGGCGTGACTTCGGTCGAGCTTGGAATTGACACGGAAGGAAGGAATATGGCCGATTTGTTTATCCCCGTGGGGGTCGAACACGTCATCGAGTTTGACGATGGTTTTTTTCTACCGCTCGAGTACGACACCTGGGGGGACTTGGCGACCATGAACACGTTCCCCACGAGACTCCCTCATGCCTGGATCGAAATACCCGCAAAGTATGTCAATACGAACGACTGCCAAGACCCGATGGATGATTATATTCTCGACTGCGATGACGATGAAACAAACTCGACCCTCAAGACTCCGTCCGATACGGTGTCACTGCCGCCGCCCGCGTCCACGACAATCTTGCCGCCATTTATGAGAGCGAATCGGACCGCAATTGCCGAAAGGAACGAGAGTTTCAAGAATCTCGAAAAAGCCGTGTCGAGCATCGAGCAAGACCTAGCTCAGTTGCCCTCCTCCCCCGCAGACACTTACGAGGGTCAGGTAAAGTCCATGATCGAAGACCACGAGCAGGACGTGGCCGATAAGATGGACCAGCTCAACAAGGCCTTCATGGAGGGCATTGAGGAAGCCAAGAAAAAGTTTGGTCTGTAAACGGCTGGGACCAATTCGTAGTCGCCTCGTAGTATAAAAAACCTGATTTATTTCGATTTACGCTCAGTTTTACGTACACTTCTTCGCGCCGAATACGTTTTGATTGAAAGAAAAATGGTAGTGTTTCGATGTACGCGTATACTACAGGTATCTTTCGATGTACGCATATACTACATGTACGTAATAATAAAAGATCGACTTATATGACTACTGGCTTTGACTCGTTCGCTCGCTCTGCCCGCATTACGCATACATTTAGAAAGAAAGCTAGGTGCACAGGTGCAGGTCTAAGTTTGTCGCATGAATGTATGCATAATTTTTGCCGGCTATTAATTGCAGTACGTAATAATAAGAACTACTGTTTTGACTACTGGTTTCGACTCTTTCGTTTCTGTTCAGACTGCATTACGCATACATTTCCGAAAGAAAGCTAGGTGCACATGTGCAGGTCTAAGTTTGTCGCGGGAATGTATGCGTAATTTTTTCAGGCCATTAAGTGCAGTACTCGTAGACGAGGAAAAGCAGGCGGCCGATGCAGTCGATGATCAGATACAGAGTTCCGATAACGAACAGAATAAAGAGCACGCCAAAGAGCGCATACGCGATTTCAGCGCTCGTCTGCGAGGCATCGGCAGTGGCGATGGGTCGGCCTCCGCAGTCAGTCTCTCTGAAGAACGGGTCGTTGTCGAAGTCGGAGATCTCCACGCTGTCGACGTCCATCTCCTCGGCGGTCTCGAAGTCGTAGTCATCGAGGAGCTCAGTGGTGCAACAGGCAATGAAGCATTCGGCGCAGGTCTTCTTCTTAGCCATCGGCGCAGTCTCGTTAGTAGTGCGGGGCTAAATGAATATAACAGTTAGGCCGACCGAAAGTATAGTAATATATATGTAATAAGCATACCGGCGTCTCGTCGGAAGCTGAAGGCTTTCCTCCCGCTCCTCTGGCCAGGTCTGGATTGCGTCGGGATCCTCCCTCGTCCAGCTCTCTCTCGTCGTCGCCGACCATCGGACGAGCAATGGTGGTGGTGGAGAGGGTCGAGGCCGTCGTGTACTCCATGCTGCGGTCGCCGCCTCCCTCGATGTCTCCATAACCGCTTCCGTCCGTATCGTCCTGCTCGTCGGAATCGTCCTCGGTGCTGGAGTAGGAGGCTTTGGCGGTCTTGGGGGTGTTGCCGGAGGAACTCTCGATCTCGGCGCCGGGGTCGGCACGGCCTTTGACTTCCTCGGGGTGGGTATCGGAGGCTTCGGGCGAACCGCGGCGGATGTCCCTCGTCTAAGAACAATATAATTATGCATTGAATCGCTCTCATAATCGTAATTTTATGAGCGGCTACCTGGACATCCTTGCTTCTTCTGGCAGGCGGGTATACCCCAGCCCAGCGGAGGTACTCATAGTCTAGGATGCCGTTGCCCTCGGGACCGAACACCTTGACCGCGTCCACAGTGCACTGGTACACGTCCTCTTCTGTAAGCCAAAACCTGAAATCGAATTAAGCGGAGATTAATATACGTATAATGAAAGGTGTGTACTAGTAGTAAAGACAGTTCCCATTCGCTAGGTTCGTATTGGGAGTTATATTACGCTCATTCGCTTTGCCGTTTGTCGATCCAATAGGGTGTGTGTGTTTGATGACAAAACAATTCTCATTCGAACAACAAAAAGCAAGGAGAATGGCGTTACAGAGTATATAGAGCGATACTACATATGCAGCGGTTTTATTACAAAATCGCGCAAGCCAGGAAAAGACTCTGTCTGTTGGGTCGGTCGGTCGATCGATCGCTCGCTCGGACCAATTCAATTCTCCACGAGTCAGAGTTTTTTCCTGACTAGCTCGATAATGCAGATAACGTCTTCTTTTTTCAGGTTGATATGTACTAATTGCTTACGATTCCGCGGTCAGCGTCTTGAGGCTAAAAGCCATGACACAATAAACGTGGTCGGGGGAGGGGGGCTCCAGATCGGGCGCACACTGCAGCTGGTTGTTCTCCTCGGTGCCCTCGATCAGGGCGTCGTGCTGGTAGACGATGAAGGGAACCGTGCTACAAGTATAAATCAGTATAAATATTGTAGATTTATACTCGTAGTATGTACGTAGTTATTGCACTTACATTGCGGCGCACAAGTAGACACCCACAATGCGGAGGAAGATCATGGTGAAGCCTTTATGCGGCGAGTGACGCACCCGAAGTGACGAAACAATGGAACGGCTTCGCATTGTCTGGAGGCAAAAATATTGCGGAAAGGGAGGGTGTATGTAGAGCTAGCTGGCTGTCGCCCCGTCGTACGTACTGATGCCTAGCTTCGGTATGATCGTTCTTGATTCGATCGACCGTTAATCACTCAGCCTTTCGCCGTTTCAAGTTTTAGCAGGCAGGCATGCAGGGCGATTCTTTTTTGTGCGGTCTGCCTGGCGCGAGCGAGCTGGCATGGAGGGAGAGAGGACGACTTTTTTGCGCGGTCTTGCCTGCGGCGAGCGAACGGGCGCGGAGAGAGAGAGAGAGAGAGAGAGAGAGAGAGGGGGAAGATTTTTGCGCGGCGCGAACGAACGGGCTTGGAGAGCGGTCGACTTTTTTGCGCGGTCTTGCCTGGCGCGAGCGAACG
>JAAUYK010169406.1_pt1 | contig 10399 bp, 8 predicted proteins | sample 7278021 | NCBI WGS metagenome assembly JAAUYK01 (sample SAMN14350223, study PRJNA611818) | marine sediment metagenome | isolation source: surface marine sediment (1.8m) | place: French Polynesia: Moorea | collected 2018-08
AAATGGTCGGATCCCGTTCGATGATCTCAAGCACAAGGGGCTCTTCGGCTTCTACTGGAAAGGTATCGATCCGATCCACTTCCGCTTTAATCTCATCCAGCACTTTCTGAACATCAGTGCCGGATTCAAGCTCCACCACCACTTCACCGTTACCTTCACGCGCGGCGGATCGAATGCGGTCAATGCCCTCGACGCCTTCAATCTGCTCTTCGATTTTAATACAGATTCCCTCTTCCACCTCCTCCGGGCTGGATCCCGGATAGTCGACGCTGACCACAATCATATCCAGCGAAAACTGCGGAAACATCTCCCGGCGCATCTTCAACACCGTTACCAGCCCGGCCACGATGATAAAGACCATGACCAGGTTAACGGTAACGTGATTTTTTATCGACCACTCGCCTAGTTTCTTCATTTTTTCAGATGTCAGAGGTCAGAAGTCAGAGGACAGATAAGAAGAACGTGTTCAGCATGATGCAATCTGTCATCTGTCTTCTGTTATCTCTTGAGATTACAGTGACTCCCAACGATTCATTAAACTGTATAACATTGCATTTACTTCATCATATTTTCCATTTAGGCTGTCAAATTCGTCTTGTTTGATATAGCCACAACCAAGCGAAAATCTAACCAGCCCCGGGTCTCTTCAGATTAACGCATTGCATCATTGAGGTGTCTGATAAATAAATTTTCATATCTTCTTTTCGCGAATCCTTCGCGAATGTTAATCGGAACAGATCGAGATGATCTTCGAATTTGATCCGTTAGCGAATATTTTTCCTCTTTAGGAAACTTCTTCGTAAGTTCAAATACTTCCATTGCCAGGTCAAACGCGAGCCGGTATACTTCAAGATCCCTTACGCTTTTAATGCTCATCTATCCTCTATTTTCTGCCTTCTGTCCTCTGTCCTCTGTCTTCTGTTTGTAACCTGATAAGCATTCCGTCTGTAACATCTGAAAGTGGCGTTTTGATGATGCGCTCGCCGTCTGAGAGTCCCTGACTGACAATGACAGTATCTTTATGCGCTCTTAGGATATCAACGGTTTTTATTTTCAGGTGATCGCCGTCAACCGTATAGATCCTGTCTCCCGGGTAAACGACGTAGCGCGGGAGCACAAAGGCCTGGCTGACCTCTTTGCCTTTAATCCTGGCGGTCACAAACATGCCCGGCCGCAGCCGCAGCGCACTCCTGTTTTCTCCGGATGGTGCCGTTTCATCGACTTCGATGATCACCGGCAATGTGCGGGTTTTGTCATCCATTTCCGCTTTAACCCGGGACACTTGCCCCGTCCACATCATCTGGGTGCCTTGATTTTCAAAAACAACATCCGCCTCGATGCGACCATCGCCATTTAACTTTGATGGCAACCATTTAAAATCCTTGACGGGTATGCGCACCTCGATTTCCAGCTCACCGCTACTGTATATTTTGCCCATACTCTGGCCAATCGTCACATGCTGTCCGACCTCGATGGTTTTATCCAGCACCCAGCCGTCAAATGGCGCACTAATCCCAGATCTTTCCAGATCCAGTTTGGCGGTTTCAAACATAACTCTGGCCATGTCTCGCTGGGCCAGCAATTGTTCTTTCTGGGGTCCGGTCAGGGCCAGCTGATTCTCAAGGGCCTGCAAGCGCTCAAGGCTGGCCAGATATTGCTGCTCGCTTTTATCCAGGGTGGACTGGGCGATGACTTTTCTGTCGATCAGTTTTTTCAGCCTGAAGTATTCGTTTTTGGCGAGTGCAACATCGGATTTGGCAATTTTGATACGCGCCTGTAAGTTCAATATCTCCTGTTCAAGACGCTTGATTTCAGCCTGGGCCTGCTTGATCTGAACATTCGTCCGTTGCACTTCCAGATCGTAATTCCGTGGGTCAATCTGTATGAGACGGGTTCCTCGGGCGACAAAGCTGCCTTCTTCAAAGTTCGGATCCGTCGCCACAATCTGGCCGCGCACCTCAGCCACCAGCAGCAGTTCTTCGCGCGGTTTAACGGTCCCGTAAGCCTCAATCACCATCTGTACTTTTTCGGCTCGGGCTGGAAATACTTCAACCAAGCGCCCCTTGTCTTCAACGACACGGCGTTCGGCTTTGGGCCGCAGAATAACCAGAGCGGCAGCAATGATAATTGCGGCCAGAATAACACCAAACACCCGGATTGTTTTAAAGGTGGCCCCTTTTTTCATAGCCACACCCTTCCACTTAAACCGTTAACATATTGACAACGACGTCAACTATAAAATAGCGAGTCGGCAGTAATTCCGCAACCTTTGCGTTTTTAAATGCACCCTATTGATTGGCTATCCGAGACTAACTTGTTTTCGTCGCTGTTGAAACAATTAAATGACATTGACCATGCATATAACAAAATAGCCGTCTGTGAGCATTCATGACACAGACGGCTACATAAAGACTCCTTCAATTTTAGAATTAATCATTTTCCTTCTTGGATTTTTTCAGTCAGCACCGGTACGAAATCAAGAAGGTCTTCGACGATCCCGACATCTGCGATCTGAAAAATGGGGGCTTTAGGATTCTTGTTTACTGCGACGATAAAGGGATTGCCTTTGATACCGCCCATGTGTTGAAAAGAGCCGCTGATGCCCAGTGCCATATAAACTTTGGGTTTGACCGTCTGCCCAGAGGTGCCGACCTGACGCGGCTTTTCAAGCCATTTGGCATCCACGATCGGTCGGGAGCAGGACACCACACCGCCCACGGCCTCGGCCAGTTCATCAGCAATCTCAATGTTATCCTGATCTTCGATACCGCGACCCACAGATACCAGGATATCTTCTTTGGTAATGTCCACATCACCAGCCTCAGCTTCGACAACTTCCAAAAAACGGCGGCCAACAGTCAAATCGCCAACTTCAGATGATTTATCGGTGACCTGCCCGGCGGCCGCTTTGCTTTCATCCGGCTGGAAGGTGCCCGGTCGAACGTTAATAACAGCACCGGCGGCGATATCTGCCAACAAATGGGTGCTCACCTGCCCGCTATACTCCTGCCGAATCACTTTAAGGTTGTTTCCGTCCAAACCCTCGAATCCGGCCGCATCGGACACAAACACCGAATCCATTTTAACTGCAAGGCCCGGCGCAAGGTCCATGCCGAAGGTATCGTGCGGGACGAGCACAACTGCATCCGCCGGCAAAACAGTCACCAGCAGTTTTCGAATCGCTTCAGCATTTGGATAGGCCAGGGCTTGGTCGTCAAATTTCCATACCTCCGCAAAAGAGGCCGTTAATTCATTGCACAGTGTATCCAGATCGGCTCCCGACCCGGTGACTAACGCGGTAGGTGACGCATCCGGGTAAATCGCGCGGGCTGCAGAAATGAGTTCTAGAGCCGTATCATCGACAACACCATTTTTATGAACGATATATGCGAAAACCTGTGCGGCCATTATTTTATTCCTCCTTTGGCTTTTAATAGGTCAATCAACTTTTCGGCAATCTCTTCATTGCTGCCCTCAAGTATTTCAGCGCCTTCGCCCAGCTCCGGCACGTAGTAATCAACGCGTTTAACCCCAGCGCCGGAATCACCCACGCTGGCGGCGTCAAGACCCAGATCCGAGGCACCCCAGACCGTGATGTCCACTGAAGCCACTTTGCGGATACCGCGAATACCGACATAGCGGGGTTCGTTGATGCCGGTTTGAATGGATAACACGCATGGCAGCGCGATTTCATTCAATTCCTGGTTGCCGCCTTCGATTTCACGACCGACTTTGAGCTGGCTGTCGTTGACAACTTCGATCAGGTTGACAACGGAGGCATAGGGCAAATCCAGCATGGCAGCCAGCATACCGCCAATCTGGCCAGCGCCATCGTCCGCCTGAGCGCCGGTCAGGATAAGGTCATAATTGCCCTTTTCGACCACCGCTTTCAAAATAGAGGCTACCCCTTTGCCATCTGATCCTTCGAAGACATCATCGGAAACCAGAATGCCGTTGTTGGCACCCATGGCCATCTCCCTGCGGACGACTTCTTCGGATTCCTCGTCTCCCAAGGAAACGACCGTCACCGCGCCCCCGATCTTGTCAACAATCTGGATGGCCTCTTCGACCGCATAATTGTCCCACTCGTTTACCGAATAAACCAGATCATCGCGTTCGATGTCCGAGCCATCCCGATTGACTTCGATCTCGTTTTCCGCAGTGTCCGGAACCCTTTTGACACAAACCAAAATTTCCATATTTTTCCTCCGAAGTATCGTTATTCGTTATTAAAAGCTATCTCAGAAATGCATCTAACCCGCCAGAGGCGGACAGGCGCCCAATGGTCCGCCAATATTCGTGGCGGATTACAAACCGATTCAAAATGCTCGAATAATAATCCGCCGGAGGCGGACTCCACTTTTGAACCGGTTTGCGCCTTGCCCTTGAACATGATCTGCTATTTTTGAGCCAGCTTTTGTATATTTAATTCTTTATTTAGGATCAAATACAAGTAGAATTGTTTAAATAATAGTGTTTTCCGAAATCTGACCTCTGTCTTCAGTCATCTGACATCTGACCTCTGTCCTCTGTAGAAAGTTGCTGCGCAATGAGCTCGGTCAGGTCCAGCGCTTCCATTTGCCCTTCCAGACCGCTGACTTTAATGGCGTCTTCGATATTCACCAGGCAAAACGGGCAGGCGGTCACGATCACATTGGCGCCAGATTTTTGGGCCATTTCCACCCGCAGCACGCCCATGCGCTGTTCTTCTTCAGGCTCATAAAAAAGCATCAATCCACCGCCGCCGCAGCAAAAGGATCGATCCCTGCAGTTGCCGGTCATTTCAACTCGTTTGATGCCCGGTATTGCATCAATGGCGACCCGGGGATCATCGTAGATATTGTTGTGCCGGCCCAGATAGCAGGCATCGTGATAGACGTAAATATTAGCGGGATCTTCGACCGCTTTGAGTTGAATTTTACCGGATTGAACCTGGCGCGCCACTGTTTGGCTGATGTGTTCCGCCGGCGGCAGCTCGGTATAGTCCTTTTTCAAGGCATTGTAGGCATGGGGATCAGCAGTCACAATGCGCTGCACACCCGAATGTAGAATGGCTTCCGTATTCTGATCCCGCAAATCCTGATACAGCATCTCTTCACCGAAACGTCTGGCTTCATGGCCGCTGTCCTTTTCAGCTTTGCCCAGGATGCCAAAATCAATTTCAGCCGCAGTCAGAATCTGCGCTGTGCAGCGCGCAATTTCCTGCATGCGATCGTCAAACGATGAAATGCTGTCCACAAAATAAAGGGTTTCGGCCTCAGCCCCTTTTTCAAGAATCTTTATACCATTGTCTTCCCCAAGCGGTTTGGTCCAATCGGCCCGCTTTCTTTCCATCTTTCCCCAGGGATTGCCGCGTTTTTCAAGTGAGCCCAGCGGCTTTTGCAGCGATTGGGGCACCAGGCCGTCATCGACCATTCCGCGACGCAGATCCACCATTTTATCGACGTATTCTATTCCGATTGGGCATTCCTGTTCGCAGGCCCCGCAGGTGGTGCAGGACCAGATTTCATCTTCATCATAAATATCACCGATCAGCGGTTTGGTTTCGGCGCCGTTGCCGCCGATCAGGGGATACTGTTTAAAGGCATAATCGCGCCCCTTGATGGAGATAAAACGCGGCGAAAGAGGGCGACCAACGGCATTGGCCGGGCAGTGGTCGGAGCAACGGCCGCAATCTGCACAGGAATAAAAATCAAGCATGTGTTTCCAGGTGAAATCCTCAAAGACCTTGACGCCAAAAGAATCCAGATCATCGAGCTGCTCGTCGCTAACACCATAACGCACCGGTTTGACATTTCCCTTTTCAACCCGCATGAAAAATACGTTGAAAAGCGATGTGACCACATGGAAATGCTTGCCCAGTGGTAAAAAGCACAGAAAAAAGAAAAAAGTCAGATCATGAATAAAATAAGCCGTCAGATGCGTATTCTGCAAGGCCGCCTGGGACGTGCCGCCCAGCATATAGCTGTATAACCAGGCCAGGCTCAGGGGGGCTGGAAATTCAGCATGCAGGCCTTTTTGGCTGTTTGCGGCCACCAGACTGGCCTCAAATAAGCTTTCGGTAATCATCAGGGTGGAAATCAAACCCAGGACAAAAATCGCCTCGCCGGTGTGGTCTTTTCCGTAGCGCGACGGCACCGCATAGCGCGCCGGTTTAATAATCCCCCGGCGAACAGCGGCAATTACGCAGGCAATTAAAACCCAGGTGGCGGCGTAATCTTTGAGCACATGGTAGATTTGCCCGAAAAACCCGCTGAATCCGGGCAAGACAAAATTTTCGGAAAAACCCAGTATGACCAGTTGGATTGACCGGGCCCCCAGGATAATGAAGCCTGCAAAAATAAAAATATGAATGATTCCGGCCTGCATATAACGGGGCTGGCGCCACTGGGCCAACCAGATTTTGAGCGTCTGAGCGAGTCGCTGCCCGATACAGCAAAAGCGCTCATCAGGCGCTGCCCTGAGCAGAGGTGAGATCCGGCGGACCATCATGTAAGCAAAAATGGCAACACCGATCAGCGGTATGAGGATCGAAAAAACGATGGTCGGAATACCGGCAATCGAAGCAGCGGCCGGTGACATCAATGCGGATTCCATTATAAGGCGTATTCCTTTTTCGGTTTTAACTTGATCGCTTTTTTGGCAACGTTTTTCTTGGCAAGTAACAGCAGCTAAACCAAGGGAGCATGCATATCAAAATTTTCAGCTTCGGGCAATAGCCCTCCGCAGGTTCTGGGTTCTGGGTTCAGAGGTTCAGGGTTTCTGTTTTTCGGCCTCGACCATCTGTCTTTGGTTATTCAACCTCTGAACCCTTGAACGTTGAACCTTGAACCCGTGATTACTTACCCCCAAAAGCATCTTCCGAAATATCGATGGTGGCGGTGTTGGCTGTCAGAATCACATTCATTTTGCCGGTACTGATCGGTAAAACGGAATGTGTAAAAAATTCAGCGCTTTTAATCTGGCCTTCGTAAAAAGCAACATCCTTTTTGCGGGCGCCGTTTTCCAGCCTTTGGGCCGCCAGGGTCGCACGCCGCAGCAACTGCCAGGCAAAAACCACATCGCCGCAGACTTCCATAAACGAATAGGCGTGGGCAAAGGCGCCCATGCGGGTATCAACGGACATGGCTGCCTGGCCGATATGCAACATCACCTCTCCCAGCTTATTGACCGCACCTTCCACTTTAGCGGCCATACCTTCCAGACGTGGAAGCGCTTTGGCAGCCGCCAGTGCCTGCTGGATCTCACCCAACAGATCCATCACCGGCTTGCCTTTATGCATGCCAATCTTGCGGGCCAGCAAATCCATGGCCTGAATGCCGTTGGTGCCTTCATAAATCTGCGTAATGCGGCAGTCGCGCATCAGTTGCTCCATGGGGTACTCTTTGATATAGCCATAGCCACCGTAAACCTGCACCCCCAGACTGCATACCTCAAAAGCCTTGTCGGTCACATACCCCTTGGCAATGGGGATTAACAGGTCGATCAATCCCTGCAATTTGGCCTTTTCGGTCTCATCATCACTGATGTTATATTTGTCCTCACAATGCCCAATAAAATAAAGCAGGCTGCGCATGCCTTCGACATAGGCTTTCATGGTCAGCAGCATTCTCCGAATATCCGGATGCTCGATAATGGAAACGGGGGCAGCGCCATTGTTTTGCGCATTTAAAAGATGGCGGCCCTGCACCCGCTCGCGCGCATAGTTGACGGCATAGATGTAGGCGGTGCTGGCGCAGGCCAGGCCCTGCAGACCGACCAGCAGTCGCGCCTCGTTCATCATTTGAAACATGGCCCGCATGCCTTTGTTTTCCTCTCCCAGCAGCGTGCCGACACAATTGCCCTTGCTGCCCAGTGACAGCGAAGCGGTGGCATTACCGTGAATGCCCATTTTTTCCTCGATACCGGTGCAGATCACATCATTGGGCTCGCCCAGGCTGCCGTCATCGTTAACCCGGATCTTGGGGACCAAAAACAAGGAGATCCCTTTGGTACCCTCCGGCGCACCTTCGATACGGGCCAGCACTGGATGAATGATGTTTTCGGCCATATCGTGTTCGCCGGAGGATATAAAGATTTTATTGCCGCTAATTGAATAGGTGCCATCGTCGTTTTTAACTGCGGTGGTCGTCAGCGCCCCCACATCAGTACCGGCTTCAGGTTCGGTCAACAGCATCGTGCCGGTCCACTCACCGGTGAACATCTTTTTTAAATACAGCTTTTTTTGCTTGGCCGTACCGAATGTTTGTATCAGCCTGCCGGCTCCATGGGTCAGACCGGGGTACATCATAAAGGCAAAATTGGCGCCGATAAACAGGTCATTGGCCGCCAGAGACAGGGTGACCGGCATACCCTGACCGCCCCACTTGGGATCATCGGAAAGGGCCACCCACTCCCCTTCTTTAAACAGCGCCCAGGCCTTGTGAAAGGACTCCGGAACGGTGACGCGGCCATTGTCAAAGCGAGCGCCCTCACGGTCACCATCAACCCGGATGGGCAAAAGCTCTTTGACCGCCAGGTTGCGGGCTTCAGATATGATCAAGTCAATGGTTTTTTTATTGAATTCTGCATAGCGCGCGTGCGCGCTCAGGGCGTCCACCTCAAGCAGTTCATGCAGAACAAAATCAATGTCCCTTCGATCGGCAATCGTTTGTGGCATATATGATCTCCTTGATTTAATTCATTTATCGCTTGCCGGGGGTCCTTGTTCGATCCCCCTTATAAACAGCTCAACCAGCGGATCGGCCATCGACACCAGATCATATTCCCCTTCGGCATGCAGCCAGGTGTTGATCACTTCATCCACCGCGCCGATGATAAAGCGTTTGACCAATCCGAGGTAAAGATCCTTGCGAATGGCACCCTCCTGCTGCCCCTGTTCGATGATCTCCGAGATCAAGTCCCGATACATCTGCGACATTTCTCTGATTTGGGCTTCCGCCAATCGGCTGCTTTGATGGGTTTCAACCTGATACACAATGGCCATGTCTCGGTTGTTTTGAAATTCTTTCAGATGTCTGCGGATCAGATACCGCAGCTTGTCCAGACTGGAATCCGCACGGTCGACTTCACTGCGGAACGAGTCAAACACCTGTTTGGTTTTATAGTTGAAAAACTGGACCAGAATATCGTCTTTATTTTTAAAATACAGGTAGATGGTGCCGTCGGCCACACCGGCTTCTTTGGCAATCTGAGCAACGGTCGATTGATGAAATCCCTGACGCGCAAATACCCTGATAGCCGCTTCAAGAATCTGAAAATATTTATGATTTTTTTCGGTCCGATCGTTGACTGCCTTCACCTTATAATCCTTTCAAAAAATGAATGAATACTCATTCATTTTATCAGAGATTATTTCCCCCTGTCAAGCACAAAGTCGCAAAATTTTATGATATAATTATTATTTAATTACAGAGTTTTACACTAATAAAAGGATACATAATCGGAGTGCATAAGGCTTTATAGGAGAGTTCAATAAAAATGAGCATACATTCAGCACATATGGAATATTGCATGTTATCATTAAAAATCCACAAGAAATGAGGAGTTGAGATTCATAGCCCTAGCTAAAATTCAGCCAGAGATGCGGTTGCACCCACCAGTATAAAATTTTGGAAAGAAACAGAATTAGTAGATTGAATTAGGCTTGTAATATAAAATGAATATCGCAGGTTCTTCTGAGATTCAAAAAATTTGATATGTTGGAAATATTGCTGGTCTTAGAACATTAAGAAAGTCCGCAAAAAGACCATCCCTCTTATTTCTTACCTCTAAGCTTGCCTGATTTACTGTTCCCGCTATGATTTAAAGATGTCAGGATTTAAAGATTTAACGAGCTCATTATGGGGGTAACTTGCGAAATCATGTAGCTCAAACTTTTCCACTTTTTCGTTAAAAAAGTCACCATGGGCATACATCTCAATGGAGCTTATATAACCATCTTTACCAGCGCATCGACCCCCTTTTGATCATTGGCAAATGTGATGATGTCTTTTTGAGAACCAATAGCAACGTCTAAACTGTCTTTGCTGACATCAACTCCAACAAATACGTTTTCTTCCATGGCATCCTCCTGTACCCGGTCTTGCAACATGCGGGCTTCAATGCCCCTGCAACCGTTCGGGTTAAATGGGAGGTAGTGTAGCGACCCGCGCTCCAACACGGTCTTTAAAGACCGGATATTTATCAGTCTGCTACACCACTGTTGATTGTCAAACAGACTCTTACACGTTGCTTAGATTTTTAGAATAGTTCGGGGAAACATACAAGATATCACAATTTTGAATACGCACTATAGGCATCAATTTGCTATCAGTGACGCGAGTTTCACCAATGGGCGCCACTATTAGTAGCTTTTGGCTGCAATCCCTTAATAACGGTAAAGATCACAAACCAAGAC
>JAAUYK010019186.1_pt1 | contig 10396 bp, 21 predicted proteins | sample 7278021 | NCBI WGS metagenome assembly JAAUYK01 (sample SAMN14350223, study PRJNA611818) | marine sediment metagenome | isolation source: surface marine sediment (1.8m) | place: French Polynesia: Moorea | collected 2018-08
CACGATGATCCTGGGCCAACTAGAGATAATATTATTGAATTTAACGGTGAAGCTCCGCATTGGGGTATAGTCGCCGAAGAATCTAATTATTGGCGTAAAGGTGAAATTCGTAAAGGCGCAAATGTTTTTATTACAAGAAACAATAAAAAGTTCTATGAAATCCAAACAGGATCAATGAGTTATGGATTAGCAAAAGCACAATATGTTCTTGCTCAACTTCAAGATCATCCTTGTAATTTTAGTTCTCGTAATTGGAAAAAAGAATTAGAAGGTCGAAAAGTATGGTATAATGACGTACCAGCTATAACATATCATGTAATGGAAGACCAAGGTTGCTTAATGCTTAAACCTGATCCTGAAGTTGGTATTCCATTTAATCCTGATCCATATATGGTTGATAATGGTCAACCTACATTATATTACGAAGATAAAGACGAAGTTAAAGTAGAATATCTTTATCACAAAATTAATTGGTTTAGGGATGACAAAGATACTAAAGCTTTTATTGAATTAAGAAATAAAGGCAAAACAGCATGGTTGGATCATTTAAAAGTATTATTTGATAAGGGAGAAATTGAGGAGAAAGCATATTACGAATTACAGAAAATTATGTTCCACGTATTCTAGGGAGGTTACATGGTTCAAGATGAAACAGGTCCAGTTAAAGCATTCGAAGAGTGGGTTAAAGAAAACTTTCAAGGAAAAAAGATGTCAGAACCTCCTTCTAATTGGGATCGTTCTAGGGAACTATATTACAAGATGGGAGACTTATATTATGGACCAATTCTGTTCGACCAGATTCCTAGTCGACTCCGATAAAAATAATGTGTCAGAATACTTATGGAAACTCGGGACTCTTTTATCTGAATTAAACGAACAAACAAGAATGAAAGATCCAGTAAGATATATTCATATGAAAGGTCGAATTTCAAGGTTTAAAATAAGAATATCCCGAAACAAAATACCCCAACCAGAAAAGTGTATAGCGATGCTAGAAGCTAAAATATTTAACAATATGTGAGGATGTATGACTGAACTACATCATAGTAGAATAGACATATATACTGATGGCGCTTGTAGTTATAATCCAGGTCCAGCAGGTATAGGTGTCGTATTAATGTATAGAGGACATCGTAAAGAAATCTCTAAATATATTGGTGATGCAACAAATAATATTGCAGAGCTAATGGCGATTAAGATAGGTTTGGAAGCTATCAAAAAGTCCCATAGAAATATTCCTACTGTAGTGTATACGGACAGTCAATATTGTCACGGTATGTTTACAAAGGATTGGAATCCAAAGAAGAACGTTGAATTAATAATGGAGATGAAAAGATTAGTAAACGAATTTAGATATATTGGATTCAAATGGGTTAAAGGACATGGTAACGATCCTAATAATATTCGAGCTGATGAATTAGCAGTTTCCGCAATAAAAGGAAAATAAAATGAATTATGAATTGGAAACTTATGCTAGAGAATTCTTGAGACAAAATTTAGAGAAATGTACACCAGAGCAATTTATGATATTTAAAAGGATGTATTCGGTTAAGAAATTAGATGCAAACATAAATCAAGTAGTTGAGAAATTACCGAAAACACAATTAGATTGGGCAATGGAGCAAGTTAAACAAACACTTCTTAAACAGGAAATCGAACTATGGACCTTCCAAACGACTTCTACAAATTAGTCGAACAGAAAGGGTTTATGGATTACATATTATATTCAGATACAGATTCTATTTTTCTTACAATACCTGTAGACAATGCTGAAGAAATACCAACTGATAAACGATGGGAAATAGCTGAATATAATGCCGAAGAAATCAATAAACTGATTGTAGAATATGTTACTGGTACATTATTACCAAGATGTAATATTAGTCCTGAACATAACAAAACTTTCTTTAAAACAGAACTACTAATCGACGCCGCTATGTTCATGGAAGTTAAAAAGAATTATTCCTATCTGCTCTCATGTAAGGAAGGGGTCATTTTAGACCCACCTAAGGTAAGTCATACTGGTATTCCGGTTATTAAATCAGATGCCGCTAAACTAACACAAGAGATGTTAGGATCAATGATTAAAGATGTAATGTTGAATAGTGAGATTAAGAGAATAGATAGATCAAAAGTACTTGTTCAACTTATATCAAAATACAAGCAAAAATTTGAAGAGGATTGTAATAACTTTAATTTTGATTATATGGGTTTCCCGGCAAAATGGTCCAAAAAAGAAATTTTTATACACGCAATGAAACTGTATAATTTCATTATGAATGAAGAGATATTTAATCTTGGATCATCCGGAAAATTTATACATTGTACATTTAACAATGTGTCATTATTACATCCTGACTTTAAGGCAATGAAATCACCAGGAATAGTTGTACCTTATGAATATGATAAAAACAAAATTCAACAACTATTTAATCAATATCAAATATTAGTGAACAGAAAAACCCACTGGATTAAGCTCTTTAATACATCTTGTCAACGAGTTGTGGACTTAGCTAAAAAAGAAGCTAAGAGTATTTTATAATTTCTCAAAGTATAAAGAAATAGTACACATGAATAGGTGACTGGTATCCACGTGAACTAGAATGATAGCTACCATTCAAATTGGACTAAATATAAAGCCTATCATTTCACGGTTGTCTGGTCACCTTTTTCCTTTTTTTAACGGGAGGACTATTGGAGAATTTATTTCTAGATATCAATTCTTATCTTAAAGAATTAATGGATAAACAAAATATCAAACTTGAAATAAGAATGATTACAGATATATTGTTTATTGAGAAAATAGAATTCTTAATAGCAGAGGAACATAAATCTTATGAAATTATGATGGAGTTATTAGATAGAGAAGACTTGACAAAACTATTAAAGTCGTTTAGTGCTAAATATCTAAATGATAGTTTAGTACCTATATACTCCAGATTTTTCTTTAGAGTGAAAGAAGGTAGAGCTCTAATATATGTTCTTTGGAAGGATGGTAATGGTAACATTATTTTCGTCGAAGGAGGAGGATTAGATAAGATTAAAATTCTGAACGAAGGTGACACTTATACACTCCAATAGATTTTATATTTTTATACTTTATATATAGAAATAATATAGTATAATGTTCACCAAAAAATCAAGGAGGTTTTAGGTGTATTTGTTATATTTGAGATATAAAGCCTTCTTAGTTATAAACCGTACCAAACTTCACAAGATTGGTAAATTAGTAGTAGCCATTGTCTGTTTGTCATTAATTAACTTGATAGTAGCAGACTATATCGGTCATACAAAATATCATTTTATATCAACGTTAGCTTTCGCAGGATTATCATTTGGTTCAATAATACTTGTTACCATATTTCATGATAACATAAGCGATTTAGATAAAAAGATTCTATGTCAAAATCTAAGCACAGGTTATAAAGAATGTGACCAATTAATTGAGGAGATTATTGAATGTGCAAGAAAAAGAAAACGATTTACATTTAAATATGGGTATACATTCTTGGTAGCTATGGATAATACTATTGATGAACCGTATATAATCGATAATAGTATGACACATATCAATCGTATCATATACCCGTGTACGTCCCATGAAGGAGTAGTTTTCCTTCGCGAAATACTTTATCAAATTGTTGAGAAACAAGATGACTATTATAAACTAGAAAGAATCCTAGTTGAGATAATATAGTTGTGAAATATGTGGGGGTGAATTGGGTTCGACGGGGTGTAGGATGGTGATAACTCGACTCGTACTGAGCAATTACGTTATAGTGCTCGCCTAAACATAATCGCAGACGACTATGTTTATGCTCAGGCTGCTGCTTAGTAGTCTGACAAGATAAGGGTGCGCCCTTATCCGTCCTACCTTTGATTCCTTCGACTTAGGATAGGGCGTTGACTAGAAGGTGAGTCCTTGGGAATGCTGTTGAGCGCGGCCCAAGGCAATAATAGGAGTGCTCGACTCGGCCTGTATGGTGTTTGCTCCTTCGTATGTACAGGTGACGCTACCAGAGGAGATATAGTCGTAAGACCGTTATCATTTGAAGCATCTCGGACGCGCGTTCAAATCGCGCCACCTCCACCATTTTCACAAAAAAGGATCAATAATGCACAAGTGCAACTGTGATACTCCAACCTTTAAAAACAATTATCGTGTAAAAGATTTTACTCACTACAAATGTGAAGTTTGTGGTTTAGGATATTGGGAGTTCAACAAAAAGCAGAGAGCTAACGAAATGTATAAATGTTTATGTGGTCAAAATTACGAATTACCTCAAATAGTTGACGATATAATTGGATTAGTATCTGAGGAAAACCCAGTAATTGAAACCGTTATCATATGTCCTGGATGTAAAAAAAGAGGCATAAAAGGCGGTGAATACATGTGGGACATTTATGATAATAACGGAAAAAATGATATAAGAGATGCTATTATGCTTTTTGGTGCTGACTTCATATTCGACAAACATAAAGAGAAGGTCGAAATTAATGAAGATGGAACTATATCAGTTCAATATCCTGTATTTATGGGCATTCCTACTGATGAACCACTTTATACCAAATTAGGACAAATGCAAGCTAATAACCCCTAGCCGAAACTCCAAGAAGGACCTCGTGCCTTCGTAAGAAGACGCATATCAAAGAAGCCACTAGTGGAGGCTTTAACGCTTGGAGTGTATAGGTGAATCTGGTGGTAATTCGGGAGCGTACACGATGGACCTTCTTTCAAAATAACTTTTCAAACGCCTGAAAAGCTATTAATTCCTTCGCGGGGATTAATGTGGTCCTTCCCGAGGTTGCACTAGAAGGGGTTTCCAATTTTGGGGATAGACTCGCCTTGGGCTACCTGCCGGCTGGCCCTAATAGAGTTGAAAGGAGGCGCCCTGCCTCTTTCCCCATGTCCTTTTTAAAAGAGGTATTATGAAAGATTTAGTTAAAATATTTCTAGAATGGATTACAAAAGAAGATCCGTCTGGACAATTTATTCAAGCGGATGGATCTATTGGTCCTGATTATCCTAATTCTAAAGAGGGATTACTCTTTCTATTAAATCATTGTTCGTGTGTTAATGCGGTTGTTGTAAATAAAATGATGCATTTTCAACACGGAGATATGAGAGTAATAAAGATAAACTTCTTTGATGTGGAATCTATGTTCGACGAAGATTACTCCTTCGAAGAAATACAAGAACTAATAAAAAATGACCCACTTGATAAAAGATTTGATGCATTAGAACTTGGAACATTAGATCATAACTTTGTAGTAACTGATATGGAATTAAGTAAGTATCAAAGAAAAGACGGAAGTGTTGTTGACACATTTAATCCTGTTCCTATCTTTGATTTCCGACCAATGTTAACAAGATTTACAAAACATGTATTTGGACGGATTCCACGACATAAGATTGAAAGATTTTTGATAGAAAAGATAGGTTAAAAAATGCCGTATGATACGTGCAAGAGTGGCGGAATAGGCAGACGCCCGGCACTTAAAATGCCGTGTCCCAAGGACGTGAGGGTTCAAGTCCCTCCTCTTGCACCATCAATTTTCTCGGGCCCTTAGCTCAGTGGTCAGAGCAGCTGACTCATAATCAGCCGGTCGATTGTTCAAATCAATCAGGGCCCATTCCCTTTTAGGAGGCGTCAATGAATGACATGAGTAAAATAGATGTTTTGTATAATGCATTCGTTGCTTGTGGAATGAATCCACAAAAAGAAAGCGATGCAAAATATGATTATGTCATTCATGATGTTTTTGTCTATGTGTTTGATAAGGACACAGGTAAATATATAGATACAGCAGTTAAGAAGCATCATGTGACTAGAATAATTAAGATATAAGGATATAATCATGCCCGGATTTGATTGTCCCGTATGTAAAAAAGAAATGGTTCAACTTAATTCGACCAATTGGCGTTGTAAGGAACATGGAACTTACAACACACCATATTTAATAGGTCGAATTCATGCTAAACACGAAGGACCATTTTACATTACATTAACAACCGAACAAATTGATCAATTGGTTGATTTATCCGAAATTGGAATAGCATATGATATTGTGACTATGGCTGAAAAACAAGGTTATATCTTACCTATAGATCGAGGAGACAATAATTTATGAGATCAGACTATATGGATGAATTAGTTGAAGTTGTTCCACAGACTTTCGGCGAAGCCGTTATGTTATATCCTTGGTTAGATGAAGAGTGTAAATCACACGAGTGGGACAACCGTACAACTATTCAAAACGCCATATGGTTGATCATTCATTTATCTACAGGGAGGAAATGTGATGAAGATTGATTATTCGCATCCTTTAATGATTATTTGTATAGTTATCACTGTGGTCTGAGAATTTTGTCTACTCGCTTTAGGATATATGAAATGGAAAGGTAAGATATAAAATGAGCGGTATCTATACAATAATGTTAAATGATGAAGACTTGGAACTATTACATGAAGACTATTCATGTGTAGAACCAGTTATTGACAAAATAATCGAACAAGCTAAACATCAAGGTTATAAACCACCCGAAGAATATAACGACGTTTAGTTTGGGTTGTCTGAGGAATCGGCGTGATTGAAATAGGTGCCCAAAGAATCCTGCGCCCCGGGATGGCCGCCTTAGACTTCCCAAAACCTGTTTGGGGGCATGCGAGATTGACTCCGAAGTTTGTGTAGACGATCAGAGGCGAGATTGATACCTCGTTCGCGTGTACCCCCAAAACCTTTCAATTGTGGGAGAGAAAACATGGAAGCAGATTTAAATCTTATAACGAAGTTAGCAATTACCTTCGGCAGTATAGTATTTGCGGTAGCTCTTTCGATGTTTATCGTTAATTATTTCTGGAAAAGAAACGAAGTCTCCATAGTTAAAAACAGACGTAAAGACGAGATTACAAACCACACAGATTAAAGATTATGTGCGCCTGTAACTCAGTTGGATAGAGTACCGGTCTTCTAAATCGGTCGTCACTGGTTCGAGCCCAGTCAGGCGTACCAATCAAAAAATTAGGATTAAAAGATGGGATCAGCATTTAAAGGTATATTGAAAATTTTAGCTGAATGCGCTGAGATATTGTTTGGCTGGTTAGCAGTTCAAACTTCAAAACTTACTATTCAAGGTGTGTTTACTATTGCAGCATTATTTGCATTATTAATGATTGTATGTGCAATTATATACTTTATAGGAAATAAAGATAGGTTTTGAAACATGCTTAAATCCGGTAAACTCAATGTGTTGATCGATGGACAGTTTGGATCAACTGGTAAAGGTTTAGTTGCTTCATATCTTGGTTGTTATAATCATGTAGATTTAGCGATTACTAACGCCAGTATGAACGCTGGACATACATTTTATATAGATGGTGAAAAATATGTCACAAAACATCTTCCTATCACCGGCATACTTAATAAACGATCCACTATATACTTGTGTGCTGGTGCTATTATTGATCCAGTTTATCTTCTCGACGAATTGGATAGATTTGGTATTGCGCATGATCGTGTTTGCATTCATCCCCGCTGTGCTGTTATTGAAGATGTGGATAGACATTACGAATCCAAGGGATCAGTCAAAAAGATAGCATCAACTCAAAGCGGTGTCGGTTCTGCATTAATAAGAAAAATAGATAGATCATCTAAACTAGCTGGAAACATTCCAGAACTAAAACACATGATTAAAGAGCTAGATATAGATTGGCACTTAGATCAAGGTTGTATTGCTATAATAGAAGTTCCTCAAGGGTTTAGTCTATCTATTAATTCTGGATATTCATATCCTCACTGTACAAGTCGAGAGATCACTGTTCCCGCTGCTATATCAGATGTCCAGATACATCCCTCATACCTTGGTAATGTATTCTCCGTCATTCGAACCTATCCAATTCGGGTAGGACACATTGTGGAAGACGGTAAGATAGTTGGTGACTCCGGACCGTTTTATCCTGATTCAAAAGAAACAAGTTGGGATAAGATAGGTGTTCCGGCAGAATTCACAACTAATACTAATCGTATGAGGAGAGTAGCTACATTTTCGTTTATTGAATACAAGAAAATGTTAAATTTCTTCAGACCAGATTATGTATTCTTAAACTTCGCAAATTATTTAACTCTTAAAAAATTGCAAAGACTATTAAAAAGATTACCGGAAGTAACACACGTTTGCTTCGGCCCTGAAATAGATGATGTACTTGAAAGATATGAGGTACCAAGATGATTGTTGGTGTTAACTTAACAGATAATCAATTGACGTTTATCAAACACAACGATGATACACCTCAACAAGAATTAATAGATTGTATATGTGGATATATAAAATGTTATGATATGATGTATCGTAAATTAGATTGTTCTATGATTGCTTTCGCAACCAATAATCATGTGACAGCAAATGAGAACGGATTCATATTTCTAGACGGTATAGAAATTGGTCATCTAGAAATACAAAGTCAAAGATTAACAGTTTATATACCATATCATGGTAATGCAGAATTTCCAGAGGTAATAAAATCAACAATCGAAAAGTATTGGGGTGAAATTGAACCATTACACCAAGCTATTATTGAACGTATGAAGTTCGAATTTGCTTAAAGGGTCCGTTATGATTAAAGAAATAACTATACTTCACATGGATGATATGGATCTTAGTAGATTGGCAAAAGTGGTTTCCGGATTCCAAAGACACCATTATGTAACACGAAACGAATTTGATAATATATTACTTAATCCCTTAATAGATAGTCATATGACTATAGATCGGATAGGTAATATAACAAAAGTTCGTGGGTTAGGTGGGTATCTAAAACTTTTACCTGATGGAATCTTTGCAATATCCGAAGATAAATTAAGAGTTGTATCTTTAACAAATCTATTAGAGGAAATATTTGAAAGTCAATTGCTAAAGATAAGAAAATTATATAATCCAACAATTGAACGAATAATGTTTGAGTTATCATGAAAGGGTATTGGTTTTGGTTCAACACAAGATGGGCGTGTGGTGCGCTCGTGTGTAACGAAAATGGGATAGTAATTGATTCCTGTCCTATTTATCGTAAAAAATTCATGGGTAGGCATTTTAGAGAAATAGAAAGAGAACTTAAATCAAAAAATCTTTTGAAAGGATATAGGTTAATCTATGTCTCACACCCGTGAAGAAATCATTCCTTATAGGAATGGAGAAACACCGGCGATTAATTGTAGTCCTACTGGACTGTTTAAATTCGTTTTAACTTCTAACGAACAATGTGAAATGGGCGAAGGATTAGCAATAGGTATGTTGTGTTGCTATCCTAGATTCATTCAGCAAGTCAATCATTCCATAGGAGGTAGTCCTTATGACCTTCAAGCTAACCTAGTTTGTTTAGGTAGGTTGGTAGGTATACAGGTAAAAACTACTACCGACAATTGGGTCCAGCTTAGTGGAATGTATTACAATTCCAGACGTGGTGTTAGGACTGTTCCGAATTTTGATTCTATACACGCTATATTTGTTTCGCATTCGGACTCTAGGTATTACTTTATACCGATGAACGAAATCCGAAAGGATAAAAGGTTTGTCAACTTTATGAATACTCATCAGAGTAATCCTAGTTCAGTCCTAAAGATTGATTTGAAGAACTACCACAAATTCGAACTAAAGTTCAACGGTAATATACCGGAGGCTTTTAAATACAAAGACTATTGGATATGAGGTAATTTATGGGAGGCGTAACTAACATTATTGATTTCTTAAGAAAGAAGTTTTCGGACTTTGAGCTTATTCCTAAGATTAAAGGAATAGAATTACAACCTTTATATAATAGGGATATGGAAAAAGTGTTTGAGGATCTAGATAAAGATGATGATCTTAATGAAGAAGCCCGAGACTTCCTAATTGGAGAAATCGAGAAAGTCATGAGAAGAAAAGTTGATTTCCAAAACACTTTGGAATTTCGAGACCAACTAATCTCATGTAAAGTGTTGGGCGACTCCGTAAATTTAAGTTGGATGACACCGGTAGGGGATAAACACTCCATGCCTGTATGGTTTGATGGAGATAAACCTTATCCCTTATCGGTGTGGTTAAAAGAACAAATCTTAACGAATATTGATGTGATTGAACTTGAAAAAGGTTTAATCAAAATGCTTTAAGGAGGAAAACCGTATTATGGAAGAGAATGGTAGTGTGACAAAGTCGGACCTTATTGCCAAAATCCAAAAAGAAACGGGGTTATCATCCAGAAACAAAGCAGAAGATGCCTATAAAGCAATAGTTGGTGGTATTATGTCTGCGATGACTGACGGTGAAACCGTTAACTTAACAGATTTTGGTACCTTCAAGAAAATTGCAACGGCCGAAAGGCAAGGCCGTAATCCCCAAACGGGAGAACAGATTACTATACCC
>JAAUYK010029359.1_pt1 | contig 10396 bp, 9 predicted proteins | sample 7278021 | NCBI WGS metagenome assembly JAAUYK01 (sample SAMN14350223, study PRJNA611818) | marine sediment metagenome | isolation source: surface marine sediment (1.8m) | place: French Polynesia: Moorea | collected 2018-08
AATTGTGCAGGCAATCCCTGGTACTGTGCAAGTTTTTCTTAAAGTTTTAATAAGTGAAGCTAATGCCATAAAAAAGCGGTAGCAATTGCCCGCTACCACTTTTTTGGCTCCCGAATCTAATCGTCACTATCTGGAGCATTTGCCCAGAATTTGGCTGTTTTGCTGCCTTAGCTAGCCACAATATACTCTCGTACATTAGAACGCCGCAGGCGAAGCTGGTTAAGAGCTTGATGTTCCAACTGGCGCACCCGTTCGCGGCTGATGTTCAATCTTTGACCGATTTTTGCCAGAGACAGCTCATTGCCATCTTCTAACCCAAAGCGAAGGGATAGCACTTCTCGCTGTTGAGGGGTCAGTTCCGCTAGCAGCTTATGCAGATCCTGCCGCATCAATTCCTGGGTAATGTAATGATCTGGAGAAATCCCTTCATCTTCTAGGAGATCGGATAATTCAGTATCCTGGTTATCACCAACGCGCACGTCGAGAGAAATCGGCTGGCGAGCGATACTCAAATATTCCCGAATCTGAGAAGGTTCTAAGTCCAACTCTTGACCAATTTCACTGGGAGTAGCGCTGCGACCCAATTTTTGTGAGAGTTCTCGCTGTGTCCTCTTGATTTTATTGAGCTTTTCGGTGATGTGGATCGGAAGGCGAATGGCACGAGCTTGTTGAGCGATCGCCCTGGTGATTGCCTGGCGAATCCACCAGTAAGCATAGGTGGAAAACTTAAAGCCTTTGGTGGGGTCAAATTTCTCCACGCCCCTTTCTAAGCCTAAGCTTCCTTCCTGAATCAGATCGAGGAACTCCATGTTGCGCTTCTGGTATTTTTTGGCGATCGCTACTACCAAGCGCAAATTTGCCTCGATCATCTTGCGCTTCGCTCGCTTTCCCTGCTGCAAAGCTCGATTTAGTTCATCTTCGCTGAGCTGAACTTCCTTAGACCACTGCTTCAGATTTGGCTTCTGTCCTAACTTTTTCTCTAGTTCTTCTTTCTTTTCCAACAGGAGCATCATTTTCTGCACCTGCTTGCCATAAACAATCTCTTGCTCGTGGTCTAGCAGCGGCACCCGACCAATTTCGTGCAGATAGGTGCGAACCATATCTGCCGAAAATACAGGCTGTTTGTTTTTTTTATCAACTTTGGCTGTGGGCATCTGTACAGTTGTAACTCCTTAAATCAGCAGAAATTCCGTCGCTAAGGCTATTCTCCGGAAAGATTTCTACGTTCTTCACTTGCGTCCTGAGCAGGGAGCTAAAAAACAGAAGTCGGTATGACTTTGACTTACTTCTATTCTATTACATATTTAGACGCCTGCGATTCAAAAAAAGTTCATCACTTTTTTAAAACTGACAAGAGTTTTTTCTTTTCCTCTAAAGTTCCTAACGAAAGTAATAGCGACAATCCTAACCCTAATACACCCTGCCTTGATACTATGATGACTGAGTAATTCTTAAAACAATAGGGAAGGGAAAGGCGGATTACCGAACTGATTAGCAGTTATAATAGAGCGTTATCCGCCAATTAACTTGGGGAATAAAGTAAGGACAAATTAAACGAAAGCAAAATTTTCCGAGCCTTGACCAAGGCTTCTGTCTTCTGCCTCCTTAGTATCTTAAGAGAAGTGGTAGACCGTAACCTCCTAGGTAAAAAAACCGTAAGGCAGCATCGGTCACCACCTATGCACAAACTCTTAATTGTTTTGAACACCATTGTTAACAAGGGTCAACCCTGGCAACCTCAAATCACTCACTGAAGTCCTTGATTTAACCTCTGATCAGAACCTCAGTGCTCAAGCTCTGATGTCAATTGGTTCTGACTTGAGATTTTTTTCGCGATCGCATTCTTGAAACATCGCACTTGACATTCAAGACAATCGCTGGCTTATTCAAGACCGATCCAGTCACTCAGGCAAATTCGAGCGAGCGAAGTCTCTAATTCGGGTCGCAATAAACTCTAAGTCTTCCTCAAGAGCAAAGTGACCCGTGTCGAGGATGTGGAATTCGATGTTCTGGAGATCGCGCTTGTAGGGGTGGGCTCCCTCTTCGGGAAAGATATAATCACCTTTTCCCCAAACCACAAGTGTTGGCGGTTGGAACTGGCGGAAGTATTCCTGCCACTGGGGATAGAGAGGAGGATTGGTGCCGTAGCTGTAAAACAGTTCCAGTTGAATCTCCTGGTTGCCAGGACGGTCGAGCAAATACTGATCGTAGAACCAGTTGTCTGGAGCAATGGCTTCCAGATTGCGAACCCCGTTAGTGTACTGCCACTTCGTCGCTTCGAGGGTTAGGAGATTATCGGCAAGAACCTTGGCATTTTCGGGCGTTTTGTCTTTCCAGTAAGCCTTGATCGGCTGCCAGAAATCTCGGAGACCTTCGTCATAGGCATTACCATTTTGAACGATCAGCCCTAACACCCTGTCTGGATGTTTACTGGCTAAACGATAGCCTACTGGCGCTCCATAGTCCATCAGATAGAGGAAGTATTGCTGCAAGCCCAGCTTTTGGACAAACTTTTCGATCACCGCCGCCAACTTATCAAAGCTGTACTCAAATTCATCGACACTAGGCATAGAGCTAGCGCCGAAGCCGGGGTAATCTGGAGCAACGAGGTGGAATTCGTCTGCCAGCGTCGGGATCAGGTTTCGGAACATATGAGAGGAAGTGGGAAAACCATGCAGCAGAAGGATGGTGGGCGCATTTTTTGAGCCAGCTTCCCGGTAGAAAATTTCGAGACCATCAATCTCAATTGTCCTGTGCATTGGGGTGAGAAGGTTAATCATGGTTATTAATCTCCTTGGCGTTAATTGATTAAGTGAGGGAGTGTTAAAAGCGGTAGAGATTGCTTGAAATCAATGGGACAGTTCACTTAGCTTGCGTTCCAATTCTTGAATACGAGCCTCAAGGGGAGCCTTCATTTGAGCCACTTCTGCTTCTGAATAGCGAATGGGGATGTGTTGGGGGCAGTTCCAATCCCATGCCTCTACTTGGATAACGATCGCCCGTTCTGAGGAGGCTTGATATGCGGGGACACGAAGTTGCTCCACCAGAGCAGAATTATCATACTCGACCCTGGCTCGCCCCCAAATCTTTAACCGGCGTCGATTGGCATAGTCCATCAAAAACAGGAACGCGCGATTGTCCACCGATAAATTACCAATGCTCAGGTATTGGCAATTACCGGCAAAGTCAGCAAAAGCAAGGGTCTTCTCATCGAGAATCTTCAAGAAGCCAGGGGGTCCTCCCCGAAATTGGATGTAGGGCCAACCGTTTTCGTTGACCGTCCCCAGATAGAAGCTATCGCGAGCTTGGATAAACTCCGCAACCTGGGGAATGAGGGTGTCGTTGTCGGGACCGCTTCCTTCCATACGGGTATACATTTCTCGCGAGCCGTAGCGGTCTTGAATCGCTTTGACAGCAGGGGTAAAGGCAATTTGGGTGAATTTACGAGGCATGGTGCTCAAACTCCTTGAATTGATTTAGTGAGGTGGTCAGTCTTGCTCTGAAAGCGAGTCGATATTCCCGCAGGAGGACAGAAAAACGGTTAATAGTGGCTAAACGGTAATGGAAGTAGGGGCTTCAATTTCCTGCATGTCAATAAATCCAGGCAGTTCTTTCACCCGCTCAATCCAGGCTAAAACGTGAGGATAATCTTCTAGACAAATCTGACCATCGGGCGCTAAGGCAATATAGGGAAAGGCAGCAATATCGGCAATAGTGGGGCGTTCAAACTCTAACCAGGTGCGATCGCTCAAATGATCGTTGAACAGTTGAAGAATCAGTTTTGCTTTCTGTGTTGCTCGTTTAATATTGATACTTTTCACGCCAAACAAGTGATACAGGCGAGCATTTTCCGGTCCCTGGCGAATTTCACCCGCTGTTATCGAAAGCCAGCGCACGATGCGACTGAGGGGTTCTGCATCGAGGGGCAACCAGCGATCGCCGCCATAGCGACGGGCAAGGTAGACTAAAATCGCCTGAGCGTCCTGAAAAACTGTTTCGCCATCAACTAAAACTGGTACTTGACCAAAGGGGTTGAGCTTGAGGAATTCAGGAGATTTGTGTTCTCCTTGGAGCAAATCGACTCGCAAGTATTGGTGCTTAAGGTGCAACAGAGCAAGAAATAGTCGAGCTTTGTAGCTATTCCCAGAGAGTTCGTGTCCGTAGAGTTTAATCATGGCTGATTTGAGCAATAGTTTTTGTACCGAACGTTTTGTATATCAATCTTGCTGTACTGAACATTCGGTTTAATTGTCAACTCCCCTCGCCAACTTTTTTATCCTGAACATTCGGTACAATCGCAAGAAAGATAACTACAGACCGAGGAAATGTCCAAAGAAAAAGCGATCGCTAATTTGATTCCGGTGTTTCGGCGGTACGGTTACGAGGGAGCCACCCTATCTCGCCTGTCCCAAGCGACGGGGTTGGGGAGGTCAAGTCTCTACCATCACTTTCCTAAGGGGAAAGAAGAGATGGCAACCGCCGTGTTGGAGTACGTCAACCGCTGGTTCGATCGGAAGGTTCTGGCTCCTCTGCGAACCAGTAACGATCCACTCCAACGCCTTCAGCTCATGTGCCAGAATCTGAATGAGTTTTATCACCAGGGGCAGGAAAGCTGCCTGCTCAATGCCATTTCTTTTGGAGAAGGAGATGACCTGTTTCATGCTTCGATAAAGCAGGCTCTCAAAACTTGGATTGGGGAACTAGCTCAGGTATTGGTTGAGGCAGCAATTGAGCCAGAAGTAGCACACTCAAGGGCAGAAGAAGCGGTGATCTTGATTCAAGGGGCACTGGTATTGGTTAGAGGGCTCGATGATACGGCTTCTTTCGAGCGGGTTATGGCACATCTTCCTGAGAGATTGTTGGAGGGCGCTGCACAGACAAAATAATTCAAAGTAATAATCGCTCACGATGGTTTATCTTGAACTGTTGCCACACCAATGAATCAATACTATACATAGTGATGGAAAGTAACCTTAAAGTTATCGATCTTGTCATCCGACTCTTCGTACTAGGCTTGTTGTCCGCTTGGTGCTTTGTCATCCTCCGCCCGTTCCTAGCGCTCGTACTCTGGGGAACAATCCTAGCTATTGCTTTGTTTCCAATTTTCCTTTGGCTCAAGGCGCGCATGGGTGGGCGCGCTAAATTAGCAGCGACACTCCTCACGCTGCTTTGTGTGGTGATCATTGTCGGTCCAGTTAGCTTTATGGCAACAATCTTCGCCGGCGATGCTCAAAGTTTCGCTAGTAATGTCGCAGCCGGCACACTAGCTGTGCCACCTCCCCCCGAAGGCATCGCCGCATGGCCTTTGATCGGCGAACCTTTGAACAACATTTGGCAACAAGCATCGGTCAACTTGGGAGATGTTTTAAGTAAGTTCAAACCACAGCTTCAGGAGTTTGCTAAAAGCTTACTCTTACTTGCCGCAAATACTGGTCTGACTGTTCTTAAGTTCCTCTTGTCGATTATTATCGCAGGCGCGCTTATGCTCAACGCAGAAGGACTTAAGCGTGGGTTGACTCGGTTGTTTGCCCGGCTCACACCGACTCAGGGTCAAGCCTTTTTGAAACTGGCAACCTCCACCATACGCAATGTCACCCGTGGAATAATTGGCGTTTCACTCTTACAGAGTCTGCTGATCGGTATTGGACTAACTGTTGCAGGTATTCCGGGAGCAGGCTTATTGGCGCTTCTATGCTTGCTCTTGACGATTATCCAGATCGGTCCTGGTATTGTAGTTCTTCCGACGCTGATCTTTGCGTGGTCAACAATGAATACTATTGGTGCTTTACTTTTCACCGTCTGGATGGTGCCAGCCATGCTCATTGATAACGTACTCAAGCCTATCTTAATGGCATCTGGACTGCCCGTGCCGATGCTGGTTGTTTTTATTGGCGTACTCGGTGGTACGCTTGCCCACGGCATCATCGGTCTGTTCGTGGGACCAGTTATACTGAGTCTCGGCTATGAGCTAATGAGAGCTTGGATTAGCGGCGATCCCGCCCCAGCCTCGATTCCGGCTGATGGAGAGGGCTGATTTTCAGTCTCAGCAGCTCAAAAAAGAGCCTAAACTACTGAGGGGGGAGCAGGGGAAGAAAGACTTTTTCTAACTCGAAGCACTGGTATAAAAACGCAAGGCAAACTGCCAAAAAAACTTAGAAGCTAATAGTAACCCAACTGCCAAAATACCAGCACCAATCACCCAAGTCATTTGAGTGCGACCAAGCATTGCTTCAGCGGGTACAGTCGTTAAAAACGCCACTGGAACGACAAAGGTAAAAAAGAAGCGATAAGCAGCAGGATAGGCAACCATTGGATAGCGACCAGCTTCGAGTAAGCCTCTGAGGACTTCAGTCACATTGTAAATTCTGACGAACCAGATACTGGTTGCCCCCAGCATAAACCAGAGGCTATAGAGGATAATCAGACCAAATAGAATCGGTATAGCACTGACCAGATAGTTCCTAATGCCCAAGCCAAGTTGTGTCCCAGCGTAGATAATGATAATTGCGCCAAAAAGCAGGTCTGGAAGTCCCCAAGGAGAAATTGTGCGAGCAGACAACCAAAATTGGCTGCTAATCGGCTTGAGTAGGACAAAATCTAGTGTACCTTGCTCGACTTGTTGGACGATGCGGTTGAGGTTAGGAACCAAGAAGGTGGTAGAAAATCCTTGCAGGAGAGTAAACATGCCTAGCACTACTATTGCTTCTTGCCAACTCCAACCATCGAAGGTATAGCCTGTGCGGTAGAACAAAAATAATCCAAAGATACTGCCGATCAGATTTGTCAGGCTGCTGAGGGTAGCAATGAGGAAATTCAGGCGATATTCTAATTCAGCCGCGATCGCAGTACTCCAAAATAATCCCAAGACCCGCAGATATCGTCTCATTTAATAACTTTTGAATAAAGATTGCAGATTGCAGATTGCAGATTGCAGGGTAGTTCACCTACTAAACTATTAATAAGAAGCGCTCAATCAAATCCAAAGGCTTCAGCAGTAGTTAGCTTTAATATCCTAGCGTTCCCTTAAGTCCATATTGATGATTTGGGACAGAGAGGAGGAGCTTCCCGAAGCAAAAGGAACAAGCTAGGAGCTTTGTGCATCCAAGAGGAGATGTAGCAGAGTTCTTGTTTTTCCCGATCTTGAGATCGTGACCAAGGAAGGGAAAACAAAAATGACACTGATTAAAACAATGCACGGGAAGGCACGGGGATGTTCATCCCAGGAGATTTATATGAGACTAATTCAGCACAGGATTCCTCTGTTGGTTCTAATTGCTATTTTGATCAGCCAAGTCCCTGCTTGCAAGACCAAACAGCCCTCAATCGAGCAAGACAAGGCTGACAGTAGCTATAATGCCCAAATCAGTGCTTTGAACTTTGTTCAACAAGGGATAGAAAAAGCTCAAAAAGGCGACTACAAAGGAGCGATCGCCGACTACAGTGAAGCCCTCAGGATTGAACCTAACTATGCCCAAGCCTACTACAACCGGGGAATTGACTACAGTAATCTGGGAAATGTCCAAGGAGCGATCGCCGACTTCACTGAGGCGCTCAAAATTAATGCCAACTTCGCTGAAGCCTACGACAATCGAGGAACTATCCGCTTACAGATGGGGGATATTGAGGGAGCGATCGCCGACTTTACTGAGGCACTCAAGATTGAACCCAACTTAGCTCTAGCCTACTACAACCGGGGGCTTGCCTACAGTCAATCGGGAGAAGGCAAAAGAGCGATCGCAGATTTCACTAAGGCGCTCCAGCTCGATCCCAACTCTGCCCAAGTCTATGTTAACCGAGGGAATATCCGTTTCCAAATCGGAGACAGCTCCGGCGCGCTCGCCGACTATACCGAGGCAATCAAGATTAATCCCAAGGATGCTCAAGCTTACAATAACTTATGTCTGGTCCGTTTAAGCCTAGGAGACAGCTCCGGTGCGCTCGCCGAGTGTACCGAAGCACTGAAGCTCGACCCCAACTTAGCTCTAGCCTACTACAACCGGGGAATGGCACGGGATAAACTGGGAGACACAGGCAGTGCGATCGCCGATTTTCAGAAAGCCGCAGACCTCTTTGAGCAGGAGGGAAACATGGATTATTATCAAGAGGCACTCAAGGAAATCCAAAGACTTTAGCAGTAGGTAGGGAGAAAATCATAAATCATTCAATGATCGATGATCAAGTATTGGCCTCAAAGGCTTGCATATCTCTTGAGTGGGATTGGCATTGTTACCTTAATCGTCCTAGCATTTCGTCCTGCTCCCATCCGAGTTGACCTGAAGCAAGTTGAGCGCGGCGAACTCAAGGTCACTGTCGATGAAGAGGGAAAAACACGGATACGCCGTCGTTTCGTTATTTCGGCTTCTGTGGCAGGTCGGCTGGCTCGGATTGAACTTGATGAAGGGGATCGGGTGAAAAAAGGGTCAGTGGTTGCCCAAATCGATCCCCTACCCCTAAATTCCCAGGTAAGGGAAGCTCAGGCACAGTTGCGGGAGTGGCAAGCCGAGCGTGCTGGGGTAGCAACCAGGCGACCGAAACAGCAAGCTTTATGGCAAGCTCAGGCGCGGATCAGGGCAGCAGAGGCAGCGCAGCGGGAGGCTGAGGCGAGAATTCAGCAAGCTCAGGCGAATCTCGAACAAGCAAAGCGCGATCGCCAGCGTTCCCAAAAGTTAGAGGCTGATGGGGCAATTTCCCGTCAAGATTTAGAATCTGCGGAACTGCTTGAAATTAGCCGCACCAAAGAGTTAGAGGCAGCGCAGCAGGCTGCTGATATGGCTGTCGCTGAGGTGGCAGCGGCTCAAGAAGCCCTCTCTATTCTCCAAGCAGAGCAGCGGGATCCCGATTACCTGCTCGATGTCTACGATGCCCGCATTGCCAAGGTTGAAGCCGAGCTTGCCAAGCTGATCGATGAGGCAGTTCGCACCCAAATCCACTCCCCTGTTGATGGTTATGTGTTGCGGGTGCTTGAGGAGAGTGCTAAGTATGTGGAGGAGGGAACGCCTCTGTTAGAACTGGGCAATCCTTCGGAATTAGAGATCGTGGTCGATCTGCTCTCCACCGAGGCTGTCAAGGTAAAGCCTGGAGCAAAAATGCTGATCGAACACTGGGGGGGCGACCAGACTCTCAACGCTCGGGTGCGATACATAGAACCCTCTGCTTTTACCAAGATTTCCGCTCTTGGCGTGGAAGAACAGCGCGTCAATGTTATTGCTGACTTCGTTGATTCCTCCGTTCCCCTCGGCGATCGCTACCGGGTCGAGGTGCGGATTGTGGTTTGGGAAGGGAAGGATGTCCTGAAAGTGCCTTTGAGTGCCCTTTTCCGCTGCGATCGCGATTGGTGTGCGTTTGTGGTAGAAGAGGGCAAAGTTCATCGACAGCGGGTTGAGATTGGTCCTCGCAGTAATTTTGAGGCGGCGATCGAAGGTGGACTTAGGGAAGGGGAAGTGGTAATTCTCCACCCAACTGAGCAGATTAAGGAGGGGATATGGGTTGCGCCTCGGTAACAGTTATACCAATTTCCTAAAGTAAATTTCCTGCTCTTATCCAGTCTTTATGAATCTCTTCATGGAGCTTCTTTAATTTTTCATTAAATGTTTATGATTTTCCTTTTTCGCTCAGAAAACAGATTCTTTTTTTCTCGTTATGTCTTAAGTATCCCATGGCATCAACTCTTCCTCTTCTTCTTTGCTCTTTCACTTTTTTCACTTTACTTTTTTCGTTTAAGTTCTCCTTCTAATCACTCTCAAACTAAATACACATTCATGCAAAAACCATACCTGGTAATGCTCTGGCTTATCTTGGGTTAATCTTAAATAATCATTTAATTTTTTTTTAAAAAGCTTTTAATAGTTTCTTTTTTTGCTTATATTCCAAACTATATCTTACGCAGATATAGATATAGTTTTATTTTTCAAATATTCTTTTTGCTTGTGATCAATTTAGTTTAATTACGGTTTCTTTTTCTAGATGCCCTGCCAATCTTACTCCTGTCTATCGACCTAATTTATATCCCAAATATTTCGGTTCTTGCTCCACTCTTTCTAAGAGAAACTTAATATATTTGTCGATGGCTTTTTGATGATTACCCTTTTTTCTGCCATCTTCTAAGCTTTCTAAATTCCTGGGGTCTCCATGGACACATCAATAAGGGACTGTCTTTCAAGTAGCTTAAGTGCGTTTTAGTTTATACAAGAATTGGTAGCAGTCCCTCTCTCGAAGAGCTTGGTTCTGCCGCGAGCGCCCCACGGGTGCGTGTTCGCTCCCGTGGGGCGCTCTTAAAGAGAAATGCAATTGGGAGAGGTTGGACTCCTCTTCCAATCACTGATTGGCTGGTGAAAATTCAGAGCAAAATTGGCAGAATCCGACGCTTCTACTGCCAGATAAAGCCAGGAGAAGTAAG
>JAAUYK010024493.1_pt1 | contig 10394 bp, 15 predicted proteins | sample 7278021 | NCBI WGS metagenome assembly JAAUYK01 (sample SAMN14350223, study PRJNA611818) | marine sediment metagenome | isolation source: surface marine sediment (1.8m) | place: French Polynesia: Moorea | collected 2018-08
CAAAAGTTGAGACGACGTGCGTGTGCCTGCCGCTTATGCCTAATCTCGCGTCCGCTGGCGAGTGGACTTCAGCTTGCAAAATACCACGGATTATGCCTTCTTTTCAAAATGCCAGCTTCGGCAGAGCTGAAGACGAAGAAGAGGCCTGTTGGTTTGCTCCCCTCTTCTTTCTCCTCCTCCTCCTCCTTCATTCCTGCCTAGCTGCCTCCCACTCAATTTCCAGGCACTTTGGAAGCCGGCCGGCAGCGACGCGGCATTGTGCCAGGAAAGCCAATGGATCTGTGACGGACGGACGGGACACGCTCCGCTGCCCGACCGAGAGCGATGAGTGGTGCAGGGAGAGTTGCTAAATCGATGTTTTTATACCGCGATTCGTAATGGTTACAAAGTTTATACGTATTTTGCTAAACCTAAATATATCAGCAAATAGGTACCCAGCCCTAAGAGGTACGTACACGTTGCGGTGGAGGAGGGCAAAAAGAGAGGGGGCACGACGAAAGCAGCAAGTATGTACTAGCAGTAAAAAGGTCCTTAGTACGTGTTAAAAAAAGGCTCTGTAAGAATTGTGTCCACAACACTGCATGTGCGCCCAAAACACATTAGAACATGGAAAAGGACGTCAGATCAGGTTAGGAATACCAGTTGAAGCACCTGTATTTATTCTTATTACCACAGGAATCAAGCGACTGAACAAGCAGAGATCACAAACATCAGGTAGGTAGAAAATGGAATGTTCGCACAGATTCACGTCTTTCCATAATACGGCACCGTCCGATTTCAATAAAATAGTACATGTTTAACACGACGTAAATGCCACCAATAATTAATTATTTGAAGACCCCCGCTGAGGCTTTCATTTGTCCTCCGGCGGCCCTTGCTGTTCGGGCGGTTGTCCGGGGGCAGAAACCAGGACCTCCATCTCACGCCTAAGCAAAGTCAAGGGGTTACAAAAATCTGACATGGGCCGAGCACAATCAAACACGTACCTTAACATCTCTCCCTTCTCGTCGGCCTTGTCGCAGTAGAAGAAAGCGGCCTTGACGTTCCCGCAGTCGAAGAGGTGGCGCGCGTAGGCGAGGGAGACCTCCTCGCGGAGCACCATCGAGTGACTAGTATCCGGCAGCTGTTTCGAAGGGATATACGAATGAACGCACAGGATGTAGAGATAAAACTATTGGCTTACGAGTTTCTGCTCCTCCGCAGCCTGCATGAACTGCGCCGCCAGGGAGATCATCTTAGCGGAGACGAGGGCGTCGATGCACCCGACGACGTCCCCGAGCGAGAGGTAGACGAGCACGGCTCTCTTCTTAAGCTCGCGCGACAGACACGACTCGGCGTACTTGGAGACGATCTCGCGGAACTCCTTGTTGCTACTGTCTCCGTCAGCGGCGACGGTCTGGTACGCGAGGCGACACTTTGCCAGCCAGAGCGACGCGTCCCACTGTCCGTGCGACTGCAGGTACTTGCAGGCGTCGTACACCTTGTCGATGAGGCAAAGCAGCTGCACGCCCTCCCAGAGCTTTCCCTCCGCGATCAGGTTGGTTGCCACCAGCTTGATGGTCGAGTGGGGGGAGCCCCTCTCCGACACGGACGCGGACGAGACGAGGCAGGCCCTTGGGGGAAAAGGAAAAAGTTCTTACTTCCATGCAACTAGCATCCCAAGAGGGTGACGTACCTCAAGCAGTCCTCAATGTAGGAGGAGGCTTCCGGATCGGTGGCAGACTCCAGCAGCAACCTAACTGCCGTCTCGTTCTCGCCGAGGCACAGCATCTGAAGAAAAAGGATGTCTTAAACAGCCTGCATGTGAAGCATATTCCGACATATTTACCTGGTCAACAACCTTCTTCACGCTGTCCCTGTTTGCGGCTCTTGTCTCGTGAAGTGCCAACTTCTCTCTTTCATGGCGCCTATTGGATATGGATTTTGTTAATACAAACGCTTTGATGTTCCAGTGGTTAATTTACCTGTATGTGTCATCGTCTCTGATGGTGTCGAAGCACGTGTCAAGGGTAGATGTTTTGCCAAGCAGGGCGCCCGCCACCTGCCAGAACTCAGACTCCCACGTGAGGCCGGTCAGCCTCGAGGCGAACAGGCACCGTTCGGCCGTTGTCACATTGACCGACTCCATGAACTCTTTCGACCCCATCGGCAAGAGTGCGATCTGAAATGGAGCAAAATGTGATAATGTGTGATTACTTTTGGATGAATGCTGCTGCTCACCTGCTCCTTGACAAACTCCACTTCCGAGGTTGAGAACCCGTCGTCGGCGGTGAAATCCAGCGAAAAGTTATTCTCTCCCTTCCACGGCTGGTGGCTCAGCAAGTTTCTGAGGTTGTTCCTGGCCTTGTTCGGTAGCAAGTGGTGGCAGGCGGCGGCCTCGTCCAGGCAGTAGTCGGCCATGGCCGCCGTGCAGGCAGACAGGCCCAGACCGACAATCCTCAAACTGCCGTCTGCAAATGAAAGGCTAGATATTGCAAAAAAAAGTCAAACGACAAACACCAAATGGCAAAACTGACCAGCCGTGGCCAGGACCGCCCTGTCCGAGGCCGCCCAGTCAATGTCGACGACCTTGGAGGTCATGTCCTTCGGGATCCTCAGCTCGTTGACCAGCTCGAGATCCTCCTTAACGTCCCATATGGACACGGCGTCGCCGGCCACGTTCAGCAGGAGGATCTTCAGGTTTCCGCGTCCTGGAGCGAACCTAATTTTCTTCACGGCGCCCCTGTTGGTCGCCACGTTGCGCGCCGTCCTCGTCCGCACGTCCCACACGTTCAGGTTGCCGTCGGAGTCTCCGCGGACGATGTGGTCGGACTTCCACGCGATGCACGAGATGGTGGCTGCTGACAAAGACGTAAAAATGAGAAAAGTCGAGAACATTCCCGAGTCTCCTGTTACCCAAGCTGGCCTCAGCGGGCACTTTAGTTCCATCCTTGATAGTGTTTCCCTCGACTGAGAAGTGGTACAGCTGACCCTCGGGATCGGTAAAAACGAAGTGCTCCTTGGCCACGAGACTCTGGGCAGAGGGCTTCGCGTTTTCCTTATCCTCATGGTCGGGAGACGCTGAATAGAACTTGCCATAAAATCAAGTACGCCAGCTAAAAGTAAATTATTTACCCGCTCCTTCTTTCTTCTCCTCCTGCATAGCGTTAATACGCCTCTTGAGCGATTTCAGATTGTGCAGCGGGGACCAGTCGAGGGCCGTGATGGGCGGGAACTTCTTGGGCATCGTCCTCAACAGGGTCATGGCTCGCAGGTCCCACAGCTCGAAGGGCGCGCCGGCGAAGGCCACGATAAAGTACTGCTTGAGGTGGGAGACGCGGAGCATGACGATCGGAGGCTCTTCGGAGCGGTGCTGCCTCAGAGACGTCGTTCGGCCGGTCCTACAACAAATGCCGCACGTTTAACGGGAATCCTTCCTTAGCTATTAAGCCAAAAGTCTTACCTGATGTCTGTCAAGACGAGTTCGTTTCGCACGACGGCGCTTCCCGCGGCAGCCACCTGCCCGGAGAGCGGCTGGTGGGCGTGGCTGAGCAGCGTGTGGAGGCCGGTCCACTCGATGCCGCCGACGGGGAACGTGTGGACGGCAAACTCCCGCTCCACCCTGCCCGTCGACATGTTGCAGATCTGAATGTTGCCGCTCTGCCCGCCGACGGCCATCAGCGGCCGGTACTCGGACATGTTCTTCATGGTGAGTGCCGGGCACATGCGCAGCACGAAGGGCGGCGACAGCAGCCCGCCGAGGATACCGCTCGTCAGCAGCTTGAGGGGCTGCGACTGCGGCGGACGGGACGGAGACAGGGTCGGGGGAAGGAGGCGGTCCAACGTGTCCAGAGGCGAGTCGGAGCACGCGTCGTCCTGGGAGACGGCGTCGACGAAGACCATCCTGCCGTCCGTGGTGACGATGGCAAAGTTGGACTCTGTGACGGGGTTGGCCGCCATGCCCAAGATGCGCGCGTTCTTCGGCAGCCGGACGCTCTCGCTGTATGCTCTCTGAGTTATGGTCGTAAACTTAAAATATTTTTCTAAACGTTGCAATGATTGAAGTTCTCACCGTGTCGTAGGCGATTTCCATGAGGCTCCCGCTTCCGGCATCTGAGGGTCCGTCGTGATTCTCCACCGAGCCCACAGAGGCCGTCGAGAAGGAGCGCTTTAGATCAAATGCTGGAGTTGCCGCGACGGTGTACAGACCTTGAGAGATAATTGGAGAAAGTTACGACTCGATCGCATTTCGGTAGCGCGCTTTTACCCCTTCGCGATCTCATGGAAAGCGCTCCACACTCGTTGAGCATGAACAGTGCGTCACGCTGCCTGCTCGGGTAGACGCTCAGTATCTGCGGCGAGCTCCGGTCCTGCGCCACGATGCCCACCGTCTGCCCGATGTCCAGGTCGAGGACGAGCACCTCCCTCGCGTAGACCAGCAGCAGGTGGTTCTTGGCCGACCTGTGGTACAGCACTTGGGAGCAGCCCGACAGCGTCAGCGGGTTGTTGCCCCCGGCGAGCGCCTGCAGCGAGGCGGCCGTGGTCGCAGACGGGGACAGCACAAAGTCCTTCATGAAACGCTTGATCTTGGTCCTCGTCGCCTTCGTCTTGTCGGCGTCGAGCGGCGTCACCACGTCCACCGCGGACGGTGTCGGCTGCTGCTGCTGTTGCTGCGTCTGGCCTCGGCTCGGACTCGTCTGCTCGGCCAGTGTGGACGACGCGGGGCCGAGGATGTAGAACTTTTTGCCGGACGAGGTGGGCGCCCTGAAGGGACTGAAGTCGTTCACGAAGAGGACGCACTCGAGGCAGCGGAAGGCGATCCTGGACGCGTCGAACGGGTCGAAGTCGAAGCCCTGCAGCGTCTCCGTGTACGTCTTCTTCCACACCTTCTCCCCGGAGGCGGTGTCCCAGAGGACGAAGGAGAAGGGCGGGTGGAGGGCGGCCAGCAGGTGTCCCGTGTTCTCGTAGCGGCCGTCGAGCCACTCCATATGTGCCACCGAGGACTTTCCCTCCTGCAGCACGGACTTCACCTCGCCCGACTTGACGTTCCAAATGACCACGTTCCCTGCGGCGTCGGCCGACGCGAGGGTCAGTCTGTCAGCCGGGTGCTTCGCCGTCGGCGTCCTCGTCCAGCAGAGCCTGGTGACGGCGGCGCGGTGTCTGTCCAGCACCTGCACGACCTGCATGGTGACCGGGTCGACGACCACGATGAGGCAGTTGGACGCGTGCGCGATGAGGCCGGAGCATGGCGACCAGTCGACCAGCGAGGATCGGGAGGACGACGCGGAGGACGGCGGCAGGGGACAGGGACCGGTCAGGGTGCGCAGCGACACCGGCGAGATGCGGACCGTCGGAGGCGGTGCAGACGACGATGACGCCGACTCGTCTAAAGCCCCGGGGGACATCGTGGACAGGACACACACACAGTCAGCAGTCACACTGTCTGACAGACTCTGACTGTCACACAGAAATCGTTGCGAGTTGCGAGACTTGCGACCCTTCGTTAACACGATTCACCAAGTCAGCTGATTAGAACTAGCACTCAACATAGCTGGATTCGAATTGAAGGCGCGAATCTGCAGAAGCCCGGGGTGCGACGTAGCTCTTAATTTGTCGACATGTACAAATTTTATTGGACATGCAGAAGTGGATACAGAATTACAGAGTTGATTCTGCGTAATTATAAGGGCCTGATAAAGGATACAGAACATGAGCACGTCCCTACCACGTACGGCACGTAGCAGGCTGAACCGCGATTTCGATGAGCTGACGTCCCCTCCGATATCAAAAAGTGTGGAGCGGGAACACACAACCAAGGAGTCAATGTACGCAGTACTAGGTACAACGTGGTAAGGTTACGTAAATTTGCGGAGCGAGGGGAGCTATGGGAAAGTTACTTAAAGTTACAATCAAATGAATCAATACATGTACGTATAATTCGTAGCAGATTCGTGTGTACAGATACAAAATATACACACGCTCGCATGCATTAGCTAGGCGTAGTATATTATTCAACACGCGTTCACTTAATAGGCAAAAAGGCTCTTTTTCACGATTTTACGAGTTCTACCTACATAAGAGCGCAATATCCTGCAGTGGGCTTGGACAGCGCCACGATGCCGACACCGCCGGAGGACGGATCTTCCACTCCGTGTCCTTGCCCCTCTTCCTCGCCCAATTTCTTCGAAGACTTTGAGGTCGCCTGTGCCTGTAACAAACCAACGGTATCGGAAAATCAATAGTAAGGGCACGCACGCAATACCTTTCCATTTAAGCGCTGCTTCAGCTCCTTCTGCACCAGGTGCGAGACGTCCGTCTGCTGCTGCGACGGCGTGAGCGGGCAGATCTTGCCCGAGAGGTAGGAGGCCATCACCGGGTTCGGCGTCTGACTTCCACCTGCGGTACTTGTGCTGCTCGAAGACCCCTTCCTCTCCGCGTCGTAGATGGACGGCGAGCGAAATACGGCGGCTGATGCCTGCTTCGACCTGTCCGCCTCCTCCTTCAGCTTATCCTTGCGTGAGGAGAGCGAGAGCGACTTCCACGCCGGCCGGATGATCTTCCTGCTCCTCAGTTTGACGCTGCTCTCGCTCGCCGTGTCGTCGTCGTCCACCTTCGGCTGTTGCTTCGGAGATGTCTTTGCCTTCGTAGTCGACTTTGGAGGCGGCGGTGGAGGCGCCGGCTGTTTCTTAGCTGAACGTCTCGGCGTCTCGTTCTCTTTCTTGGCGATCTTGCTCGGCGAGGATGAAGAAGACGCAATCTGGTCGGGGGTCGGCGGGAGAGGATCTTGCTGGCGACGCTTCCTAAAACAAGCCATGAATGCATCTTTTGCCATTATTTTTCCACCTGTTACGCACCTGGCTGCCGTTCCCATCAGCGGTGGCTTCCTTGGCGCGGCCGCCGGCGTGTGAGCGCTGGAGTTGTCGGACTTTTTTGGCCTCAGGGCCATCACCTTCTTCTTAGATGCATTGAACATAATCTGGCTGAGGCTGTCTCGCCTCATCTTGAGCATATCGACGCGGCGGAGCGGCTCACGCTTCACACTGTCCGCCTTCTGCAACGTAGCTGCGTCCCTGCAAATAAACGCACTTATTGAGCACCTACGAGTGAATACAGCCTTTTCTTACTTTCTATGCTTGTCGATCGTCTTGCCGATGATGTCGACCCACTCCTCGCTCCTGGCCGCCTCGTCCACCGAGTAGAGTATCAGCTGCTCCTTCTCGCAGGTCAGCTTGAAGACTCCCTTGCCGACCAGGCTCTCCACGGTGGTCGTCTTCAGCGGCATCACGAGGCCACACTCGAGCGAGTTCGCCTTGGGGAGGACGAGACTGCCCTGGTTGCCCGTAGCGATCCTGATCTTGCAGTAGATGATGATGTCGGAGAAGAGGACAAAATATCGGGGCTGAGCGGAGCCACCGGCGCGAGGCACCTTCATCAGATTGCCGTGCTTGACCAGCCTCCGACCCGCGGCGAGGATCTTGGGGTGGCCGCCCACGAGGCTCTTCTGGATGTCGATCATGCGCTGGCCCATCTCGTGCTCTTTCAGCTGGTCGTTGATGTACCAGGCAAGGGCGTCAATCTGGAAGGTTTTAAGTAATTAAATTAAGCATTAGTTACACTCTACAGCAGGGTATGTACTTGTTCGAGAGCTTCCTTGAGATTCTTCTTGTCCGGATGGCAGTCCGGAGTGTTCTTGATGACGTCCTCCAGCAGCATTTTGTACCGCGGTATCCTCTGCACGGGTGTGATCAGCAGGGCGTTGAGCCTCAGCTGCACCTCGGGCCGGGTCTCCTGTCCTCTTACAAAGGCGCCAAAGGACTTGCTCCTCGTCATGGCTCTCTCCACGACCCTGGCGGAGCCCTCAAAGTCCTGCGCGTAGGTCGAGTAGAACTTGAGGTAGGGCGCCAACTCAAGGAAGACCTGCCCAACGCGGTCTGTGGAGCCCTCGAGGGAGGCGAGCAGCTCCTTGTTGACCTGGATGATGGAGGGCAGGTCGCCGAAGACGGTGACGAACTCTGCCTGCGGCATCGAGACGCGGCCCTCCTTCACCGGCCGCATGAAGAACTCCTCGACGATCTCGAGGTGTCGCAAGTAAGAGCGCTCGCTCTCCACCAGCTCCCGGACGGCGTTGGCCCTCAACCGCTGCATCACGCGCTCCTCGCCCTCGGACGCCGCCTCATTCAACTCCCGGAGGACTCTGGATCGGGTGCGGCAGGTGAGCATGTTCTTGGCCGCGATCACCGACTCCAGCTCTCTGGAGAGCGACCCGAGCTGCTCGGGGGTGGCCGGGGCAAGCGACGACGTCGACTTGTTGGGCGACGAGGACATCTTGGCCACCACGCCCACTGCGGAGGCGGTCAGGACAGCGGATGCACTTGTTGCCGATTTGAATTTAACCAACAGAAGACGAACTGGCGAGCGAAGGCTAGACCGCAAAAACTACTGTTTCATCTCACAACCTCGAGCCAACTAAACGTGCAAAGTCCAATCAGAGGTAGCTGACCTGACAAAGCAGCCGGCCGAAGCGAGTGTATTGAGCTTATTACGTAGTCGATATTGTAGAAGTAGTATAAGTTCAAGAAGGTGTACGCCATGCTCTCCTCCTCCAAGGGCATCATCCTCTCTACAGCCTCCGTATGGAAGGCGACCCTGCTCCGTGCTTCCGCGGCGGCGGCGTCGTCATCCTCCGCGGCGCCGTCGTTGTCAAACCGCTCTAGCCCGCCCGAGATCCGGTCCGCGCTGGCCGTGCCCTCATTCCCGGTGGAGAAGCTCACCGAGCTGATCGACCACGACAACCTCGAGATGAGGAAGAAGTTCCGCAAGTTCATCTCAGAGCCGGTGATGATCCCCAAGTATAACATCCCGTTGGAGGAGGAACGCGAGCTGGCCCTTTCCAGGTTGCAGAGGATCTGCGACAATAAGTTCATCTCCGTCCGGGACTTCATCAACAACCCGCTGCGTATATTCGCCGCGCATGAGCTGGCCGCCATCATTGACCCCGCGATGGCCACCAAGATGACCGTCCAGTTCAACCTGTTCGGCGGCACGGTGCTCAAGCTGGGCACGGAGCGCCACCACGACAGGTACCTAGACGGTATCGACAACCTAAACGACGTTGGATGCTTCGGACTCACGGAGCTCGGGTACGGCAACAACGCCGTCGAGATGGAGACGACGGCGGTGTACGACGCCGACAAGCAGGAGTTTGTCATCAACACTCCAAGTGAGTTCGAGATTTTATCTGAAAGCTTTAGCACCTGACACATGAATTAACACCTGTCCAGGTATAACACCTGCCGTAGGTGCATAGGCATAGGCATGCATCACCTGACATATATGAATGTACACTTCACTTACGACCTAACAAATGACACTTTCAGCCACACTCGCTCAAAAGTACTGGATCACAAACGGAGCGGTGCACGCCAAGCACGTGGTCGTGTTCGCCCAGCTCACGGTCGGCGGCAAGAAAGAGGGCATTCACGCCATTCTGGTGAGGATTCGAGACGACAAGCTGAAGGTTATGCCCGGAGTCACCGTGGAAGATATGGGCTACAAAGTATTTCCTTAAATGCTTTAGTCACATGACATTTCCTAATGAATTCGAATGCAATCTTTACCTTAGATGGGCCTCAACGGCGTGGACAACGCCAAACTGTCCTTTGATAACGTCCGCGTCCCCAGAGAGAACCTTCTGAACAGATACTCGGACGTGACGCCAGAGGGAAAGTTTGAGTCCGACGTGGGATCCGGCAGGGCACGATTCCTTACCGTAGCGGATCAGGTGATTTATCAGTCCACAAATAAACTATTCGCTTCAATAACAGCGGTTACGTTTTTCATAGTTGTTGTCAGGCCGCCTATGCATCGCAGCAATGTCGCAGGGCGGCGCCAAGGCCGCCCTAGCCATCGCTCTTAGATACGCGGCCACCCGCCTGACAGTGGGCCCGACCGGCAAGAGCGACACTCCGATCCTCTTCTACCAGCTGCAACAGCGCGCCCTCATGCCCCTCCTCGCCAACACGATCGCGATCAATTTCGGGCTGGACTACGTCAAGGACAGGTGGGCCAACCAGAGAGCGGACGGATCGGAGCACGCCGAGGTGGTCACCATGTGCTGCGTCGTGAAGCCGATCGCGTCGTGGAACGTGGGCGAGGTGGTCGCGGTGAGCAGGGAGCGATGCGGCGGGCAGGGATTCCTCTCGGCGAACCGTTTCGGCACATTTCTGGGGCTCGCGCACGCCGCCATGACCGCCGAGGGGGACAACTCAGTGCTGATGCAGAAGGTTGCCAAGGAGCGGCTCGGCGTCGTCGCAAAAGAGGGGTTCAGCGTCCTGAAGGAGGAGGGAAGCACAGGTCAGACCGAAAAACTGTCGTTTCGATACAGATATACTCACCACAACTTACTTTGCTCTGCC
>JAAUYK010053980.1_pt1 | contig 10392 bp, 3 predicted proteins | sample 7278021 | NCBI WGS metagenome assembly JAAUYK01 (sample SAMN14350223, study PRJNA611818) | marine sediment metagenome | isolation source: surface marine sediment (1.8m) | place: French Polynesia: Moorea | collected 2018-08
AACGGCTTGTTTGCGGCGGGCGGCCCCATCCCATCTCCCATCGATCCCCATCTGCAACGCAACGACGGCGTTAACAAGCTGCTCAGAAACGTCCCGCCCTCCTTCTCTCCCTCTCTCGCATGTGCCGCTAATTAAGCGGTTTCCCGAAAATTGGAACCAGACGTGAATCGCACTTATCTCGTCCAGCTATTTACGGCCAACGCGAATCAAATACGGTGGGCAGACCATCTCTTATCGCATCTGTGTTGGAAGAGGATGAAATGGAGGGACTGCCAGAGAACTTTAAACTGTGTGTGTTTGCTCTCGTCTTTATCTAGGATTCGGAGCCATTTGCGAAAATGACGGGCGATGTGGCGCTGCACGTACTAGCTAGTAAACCGTTTGTTGGCCGAAGAACAACATATACGGATTATAGCGACTCCAGAGATCGAGTTCTGTGTTCTTGGCAAATTTAGCCATGGATCGCGTTGTCGCTACTGTCCGTCCGCCGCCGTTTCAAGGTTGGATGAGATGGACGGACGGACAGATGGAGAAAGTGTTTTAGCCCGCAGCGGAATATTTTCTGCCCGCATTTGCCTGACTGGGTGAAATGTAGGGGAAGCAAGGGTGGACTAGGTAGTAGCTGCTAGGGAGGATTTTAGCTGGATCGCTTTCACGGGGAAGGAGGGAGGGAGGGAAGGTTCCTAGATCGCCGCGGGCAAGTCCATCATTCGTCCGGTCGGCAAGCTAGCTGCATCCATCGACTGACTTGCGTTCGCTCGAATCGGTTTTGCCCCGGGTCCCGAGGAGGAGGAGGTGGTGGGAACTTCGAACTTGGTGATTACATATGGAATCGGACGGACCGACCGACAGTGGAGCGACCACTAATTAGCTATCTTCATTCCAGTTCCACGAAAAAAATGCCTCGTATTGTCCGACTTTTAATTGGCTGTCTCTGACTGGCCGCGCCGGCGAGAGAGCACTTGGAGCAACGTACGTACATGCGAGAACTGTCATTTTAGAACCTGTTTCGGGAAATGCGCGATTCCACCGATTGATCGATCGATTTCGATTCGTGTGACATGATGTTTGTCGTTTGCACCTGTGCGAAGCTAGCAACGTCGACAGCTAGGCTGCAGTTTTATTATCGATCGCTTGATACGGCGCCGGTAGCTATACCGCTATTTTATCGATGCCGCTTGCGAACATATCGCGGCAGTAGGATCGAGTTATGAAATCTCGAGTCTCGAGGCGGTGGGAGGGAGTGAAAGACGAGATTCTCGCATGAAGCAGGAGGTATACTCACTAAGTAGGTGGAAAGGATTTTTGCAAACTGTGCCAAGGTTATGTACGCAGAGGATGTGATTTCATTTTCTCGTGGGGGCCGAAAGAGGATACCTGCTGCATGACACGAGCTCGACGTACGTATGTATGTACGAGGTAGTAGTAGTAGTGGGGGGGAATTGTCCAAGCGTGACGGAGAGAGAAAGGCTTTTTTTCGCGGAAAATCGCCGAGCGAATTTCGATTGCGAGCGGCGCGGCGGTTTTGCTCTTACGTAGAAAACTTCGCAGCCGGCCGGGGTTTATGTGGCAATCAGACGGAAGGAGGAAGATGAGTCGACGAATTCGCCGGTCTTTGCTTTTCGCAAAGTTTCAGCAGAGCGTCTGGATTTTCCGCAAGTTTCCTCCTCGTCCGGTGGCATTTTCGCAGTGCCCAGGTATTTATTGTCTCTCCCCACTACTCCGACATTTTTAGGGGGAACCAGAAGACCATAGCTCTCTCTTCGGCTTCGAATGCGAGGCCATAAACCTTGTGCTGCCGTGCAAACGAGCCGAGATATCGTAGAAGAATTAGTCTTCTCACAGATCGATTTCAGGATAAGGAGAAGTTTATCTCGGTCAACCTGTATTACCCGTAGCTACAGCAATTAGCCTCCTCTCTCCTCTAGTTGGCCGTCAGTCAGCTAACCGGCCGGCCGAATGGCGTGCGGTACTATCTGCCCGACCAACGAACCCATTTGACTTGCTCATTAGCGAGTGAAATCATTTTAATCCAAAGTGCAAAGCGTTTCCAATTAATGGAAGGACGAGTTACAGGCCAATTGTAATATTTTGCCGGTCTTGCTCCGAGTACTCATTCCAGCACCCCTAAACTTGTGTCTATGGTTAAAATAAGCGCGCCAACTGCAGCAGCAACGATTTTTGTCCGTTGGAGAGTTGCGGCGGCGCGGCGGGGCGGAGCGCTGCAGCCGCCGCCGATTACTACCAGCAGCCGGCGGCGGCTACCGTTGCCGTTGGGTTGGTTGTCAACTGGGCGGCCGGGCGCGGCGAACGCGGGGCAGTCAACCGACGGACGGACGCACGCACCGTTTCTCCCAAACACATCGGGCGATCTCTCTTCTCCTATTTCTCTCTCCTCTCCTATCTCTTGTTTCTCCTCTCCTATCCGTCCGTACGCAGGTCATCATAGCTGCGGTGGGTGTCAGACAGTGCAGCGTATATACGGCTGGCAGGTCCCCGGAGGCGATTGAAGGAACCAGGAGGAGGAGGAGGATACATTGCAGTAGTCGGATAAGTTGTGGCACGCAGATGCTGTACTACAAGTTAATGGCGGCTGTGAGACTGACCTCCGGCGTCGTGGGGTTTGCTGGCTCGGCCGGCAAGCGATTAGAGATATGGTATGTGCGCGCTTTGATTTGATTTTGATTGATGCCGCCGCTGCTTTATCTACGAGGTGGGATCGAGCGGCAGCATTTTTGGCCGCCTCAAAAGGAGACGCGATCGCTTTTTTAACTGCGCATTTCCTGTACCAGTCTATCGAGTAGGTGCTCGATCGAGCTCATAAACACGACGGGTGAAGTGGTGTTTTCATTGTACGTAAAGGTCAGATTGACGCCAATGATAGCTCGCAGCAGCTCGCAACTATTTGCGCTAATTTGCTTCCGCCCTGTACTAGATATGATGCATATCTTAAGCGACGACCTAGGTGCACGCAAGCTTGAACTTTGTTGTTAGACGGAGCGTTGCCATGTCGCATATGTGCCAGTCGCTGCTGCAATGCATCCATTGGATTATTTCGTCGTCGTTCCGGAGAGCCGCTCAATCCTGCAGCTGTCGACGTACGTACGACAAAAGCGATGCCGTGCAAGTCTCTCTCTCTCTCTTTCTCTCTCGTCATCCACGTTGCTCTTCGGCTAACTCGCTGGCTGCCACGAATATCAGTATGGGGAGCAGATGTGTGAGGGAAAAGCTTACTTCCCCCTCCCTCCTCCCTCGATGGGCAGGAGGAGAAGGCGGGCGGGCCGGGACAGCAATACGCGCGGACGGACGGACGGGCGGCTCTATTTGCCACATTTGTTGGAAACGCGACTCGATTGCGCCGCTCGCGAACAACCGCGCCGCTGCGTGTATGTCACGCTCGCTGGTCTGGCTGCGTTTGATGCCGGCGAATGATTATTATTACATGTGACTTCATGGCAGGTGTTTCATGCAGATACTCTGTCGATTCGTAGGTCGGTGGGTTGCCTGCTTGATTGTACCGTATGCTATGGCTGCATCAAAAGTTCATCACCTGCTCGGTCGGTGGAAATAATAGTTGTTGGATGAAATGTCGGTCGACGATCCAGGCATCTAGCATGCAGCCTTGGCGCAAGTAGGGCACGCAGGGAGTTAGATGCATTCATCGGTTGGACGTGCATTAACCGTTGCGACATTCGCGAGGGAAGCGCGTGTGTATGCGTACGTAATTTCCATTTGCCAATTCGGCTCGCCAATATGATGCCAATCCGCGAGCGGTCTCGCTGCGATCGAGCATGCATGTACGTGGACGTGGCGCGTGCAAAACCTTTTACTTTTTAGCGCTCGCTCACTCACTTGCAAAACGAAAGTGAGTGGCTGAAATTGGGAGACTAGTCCCTACCGAAGAAGGAAGAGCTCTGGCTACGTGAAATTTCGATGTCACACGACCCATGTCGAGATGAAGAAGAGCTAGAGGCAAGTCGCTCTAACAAGAACGTTCTTTTCTGCGCGCTTTCAGTGCGTAACACAAGACGTTTATTGTCCCCGTACACATGCAGCTAGCTTCCATATTCGAACGAACAGTCAGCAGCGTGGGAACTGGCAGTAATGGCTCGTACGTCGTAAACAGAAAGAAAAGAGACTCAACCTACCTACAGCCGGCTTCCGCTCACCCCGGCCAATAATGCGCCATTATCGGATGTACGTATATGAGTTTAGTTAAACCCGAGTGAAATCGGCGCTATTAGCAGTTGTTGCTAATTATACCCTTTGCTCTCAACAGCGTCCTGAAGTGCCTAATGTGCATGTACTACAAAGTAGGTAGTAGGCAGTTTGAAATGCCAAATGTCGATCCCGACCGGCCGGAGAAACATTTGTGAAAGAAGAAGGAGGCGATCGAGAAGTAGGAGGGCTGAAATTTCTTCTCTTAGCCCACGCCGCGCCGCGGGAGGGACGGAAGGAAGACATCTTACTTTGAAGTCGGGGCTGCAGCATATAAACAAGTGAAAGTATTTCTACTTCTCGAGCTATCTCAGTCGAGCGAGCGAGCACACTCGATAGCTCGTAGATGGAAGGAAGTATGTGTGGACATCTCCCAGGTGTCGCACACCGAGCGAAGACACGCAGCCAGCCACGTTAGGATCAAATATGCAGTCTCATTACGTACTCCTATTTTTAGATCAATGCAATTCGAGCAGGTCTCAATCTGACAACGCGCTCGCACGTTTCGAGATCTAATTTGGAACCTCGGTTCACTCGCTCCTCCTTTTCCGGCTGGCGGCGGCGATAAGCGTAGATACCGAGTTAGCACATTCCTCGCCGAGTAAGGGGAGGGAAGGGTGGAAACTGTTTGAACAAGATCATAACGGCGGCGTGCGGACTGCGTTTTATTTGCCTTGGAGAACGAATTCTAAAAGGGAAAAGAAGGCATTACCGTACGTACAAGTCGTCCCGTCACAGGTTCATGTTTGCACTGGCGGCAGCGACATGGCTCGATCGAGACATTCCAGAGACAGACCCAGAGCTAACTTCGCTTTTCTAAACATCTTGGAAACTCAGGTTCGAATCAATTGAATGTACGAGTAGAATCTCCCTGCGCTTAAATTCATGTCCTCGTCATTGAAAAGCGCTTCTAACATTTTTACGAGTCGAGTTTACTGTTCGATCGAGCCTGGAATGTGTATTTCTGGCCTGCCGCGCGCCCGATCCACCTCCCGACCGCGGCCACTAGCTGTGGCTCCGCCGCGGCGGCTCGATCCCGTCTTTAATTATGCCTGAAATCGAGAGTGTTCCTTCCACATGCAGCCTTGGGAGGAGCTGCTGTGTTGACGTTAGGCGAAGGCCGAATCAGACTGAAGGAAGGAAAGAAGGTTGGGTAGAGCCAGACTGCTTCGTTAATGATTTCCAAATCTCTGGGACGGACTCCGATGTTTACCTTGCTCACTAGCTCCGAGCGAGCACGTGCTTGCGACGATCGATCCCCAGGCCTGAATCGTCTTCTTCTAGCTTCATTTCATTCTCTGCATAGATTCTTCGTGGAAACAATTTGCAAAGCCAGTTCTCGCTCGCGCGAACGCTCATTTCAGTGCCCCGTCTCGTCTTACTTGAAACTTTTTCGACCTCTCCCTCCGTCGGTCGGCGCTGCGACGTTCGCTCGTTGCTGCAAGAAGAAAGAAAGAGAGAGAGGCCCGAGGGAACTTGTTCGCTCGCCGCAGTTTGCTGCCCGTTGTTGGCTGCTTGACGGTCTAAAACGAACGGACTAGGATGTGGCAAAGGAGGAAAACTCTCCCCTACGACTTCCCACATCTCTTTGCGAATTTGATTAAATGGCTGGTTGGCTGGCGCCGCGGAAATTACACTCGAGGCTAGTCAGACCCTATTGCCCTTTCCCTCTCTCCCTTCAAGCTTTTCATTCGACGGGAGTCTTTATGGCTCGGCGGACTAAAAAAGGACCTAGATCGCCAGCACGAAGCCTTTGTGAGTTTTTTAAGGCCAAAGCCCTTAGCGTACTGCGTACTTGCAAACTAGTACGTTTAAACAAAGCAATACCTGCCCGCCTGTCTAGAGCGGTCGCATGCGGAAGCCATATAGTACGTAGCTAGACAGTCACTAACTACGCCCGTCTATCCTATCAGCCAGCAGGAAACCTAGGTCACTATCGCGTACTACACACACTACGTATAGCAAGTATTACGTGTGTGGGCAACTACGCTGAAGAATATTTTCTCTACTTTATGTACGACAAAATTACTTCCAGCAGTTAAATTTACGTATTAATACGTTACCCCAACTTACGTGCATTTACCACCGCCGGCCTGTGACATGCGAGGAAGGAAGGAAGGAAGGGGGTCTGATAGATCGGACACGAAAAATCGATTTTCATATCGCTCGATCCCCACGTACGTTCACATCATGATCGCTCGCGACACCGGATAAGGGCTGTCCGTTACGTAAACGTAGTTGCATCTGCCTGGCATGTCCTGTTCTGTTCGTTAATTCGGCTTTCCAGACGACCGACCGAACGGACGCTCTCCGATGGAGACAGAAAGCGGTTTTTCGTGGCGCCAACGATCGAAGTGGCGTCTGTCTTCATTCGCCTCTTCCTCTTCCGCATTTGCGGTCGGTCACACGTGTTTACTATGCTCAGACGACGACGTCGTCTAGCCCCGGTTAGTTCGAAACACATACATGAGAGAGTTGCGGGGGGTGAAATGCCAACAGCTGCTCGGCTATTCTCTCCACTATAACATACTATGCATCCACTTCTTCTTCACCTCTGTCGCGTCTCGTCTTGTCTCGTCTCACTGTCTGGACGAGGGAAGGGAACGGCGATCTTGCCTTATGGGCGGATAGCTGGATGGATGTGGAATGGGTGGAGAGACTGCAGGTAAAAACTCTCCTTAGGTGATATGTGGCATGCCTTGCACCTGCGACAACATACGAGTAGTACAGCTAGCCATCCACTCCAAAATAATCGTTTGTGTTCTGCTTACGTTGTTTATGTTAAAATGCATGATGAATTGCAATTAGGATGGAAACAAAAATACTGTTTCGTTTCTTCTGAAGCATTTCCTAGAGTCGTCTCTCTTATCGGGTGCCCCTATAGCTATATACTAGCTGAGTGCAGTCTGACTCACGACGAGCTATTGAATTTCAGACCGACTAGTCCTACTGATAACAACTAACTAGTCCGGCCTCTGTTTCTCCTTCCGTCTCCCGGTCAGTAGGTATTAATAATCTATGGAGTTTTGAGAGCTCGATGGATTGTTTGAAGCCTAGCTCGATCATCTTTCCGTTTCGACTGAGTCGACCCAGTGTCACGTTCCGCCCGTTTGTTTCGCAGAGATGACTCATCGCATGCGAAGACGGAGACTTTCTCAAACTCCACGCGCCCTTGCATCTAGCTCACAATTATATACCTCTTTGCAATTAACCTTGCGTCTCCTCTCGTGTGCGGCAGCGCAACTAGTTTTTAGAGTCCCGACCGACCCATCATCCTTAATTCTCGTGGGCGAAGTACGTGAGTGGTGCGGAGCGGAGGGCCAACTATTCGGCTAATGATGTTTTGATCCCACCTAGCTCTGAGCTGACTGACATCTGGAATAAAGGGCGTAGCTCGATCTCTCTCCCTCCAACGAACGAACGAACGAACGAACGAGTTGAGTGACGCGCTGCCGTCCGATCGGACAGGCAATGGATCGAAGAGAGATGAGAGACGATTGCACTTAGTCGACGATCGAGCTGGCTGGATAATTTCATCTAATGACAGTCCCTTCTTAAGTGAGTGCAAGAGATATACGTACGCGTATATAGACTGCCTTTTTTAGAACGCCATCACTCCTCCGCCCTCTCTCTGATCGACTCCTCCGTCTCTTCTTCTGCCAACAGAACGAGGAGAGAGAGAGAAAATCCTTTGTTGCCCGGCCGGCCGCAGACGATGCATTAATCACTCGGGGAGAAGGAGGGAAGGGGAAGGGGAGAGAGAGGGCAAAAAAGTGTTGATGCCGTCGCGTTGCGCGATTGACGCCCACAACTCTGACGGCTGGCTGGCTTCCACCCTCTCCCTCCGTCCCTCGGTTATTTACGCCAGATTTATGCCGGGAAAAACTTGAGTTTATCTGCTGCCGACGGCGTCGCGGCGTCCAACCTCCATACTAAAGAGGATGGAGGTCACCGGAAAGGTCACTCGAGGGGCTTTTAACCCGACTTACTCTACTGAACTTTTTTGTCTCGAATGAAGAATCAAGAGTTACTGCTAGAATGCACATTCCTCTCCGTACGTATGTTTCGTCCAATCACCCGTACATACTCGTACGTTTGTCATGCTGGCCGATCTCTGAGCTAGAAATATCTCCCCCAACACCCTTCTTCCATTCCTTCACCCCCGACTGGCTGATTTATTTCATTATTCGGGACTCGCCCAGCGTGGCGCCGCCGGACAAGCTGTTGCTATTTTCCCGTACGTGTCTCCAAGGAGGGCTTGCTCAAATCGCCATCGTTCCTGATTTGGCACTTAACCGAGAGGAAGGGGGAAGATCTAGCTCGGCCGTAGTAATCCCCATGTTTGTTGTCGCACATCTTTGCAAGTCGGTCGAGAGAGCAAAGACCTTGGTCTTTTGCACAGATCGTTGTCGAGATTTGCATCGGAGCTAGCGCCGGCAAACTGACGGACTACGTTACGTTGCCAGTTCGACCAACCGACACGCCATCCACAGCTCATTAAACGCCTCATGCGGCAGCAACGGCGGCCGGAGAGCGTTTTAACGCCATCGCACACGCGAGGAAAGAGGGAAAAAGAAGCGAGATGCATCGAACCGACTGTCAGTCTGTCAGAATTGATAAGTGTCAAATTGTCGCTCAAGAGTCGACCTCGTTGCTTCTGCAAATTGTCAGTCTTTCCATATGTTCCCAAGAAACCCCGATTTCCAAGGTCCGTGGATATTCTGCAATGAAAGCTACGTACATCGCCGGACGAATTGACGCCATTCGACATTTGTTATGTGTCGCTTGCTGGATCCCCGTGCGTACGTCGATCTCGTGGGACAACTTTGTTGCTGTCTGTTGCCGACAGTTTGAGCACTTTTCGTTCGGAAAGAGAGGAGGGGTCGGTCGGTCGGACATGCGCACTAATGCGCGATCGTCTTGTTTTCATTGCCCCGGCTTGAATGTACGAGTAAGGAGGATCGAGGGTCGATCGTCTAGCTGTCTAGTCGGTCGAAAAATACTTCTGTAAAAACAAAGGAGGGGGAGCTAGCTAGAGATCGAAGCATGTCTGTCTGACTTGAATACGGGGTGCCATCCATACATGCGCCAAACATTGGAAAGTGCAGCATAGGCATCTAGATGACTTCTTTCTTGCGAAATATGTATCACCTCTTTGATCTTAGTACAATTTGGGTGCACCCCGTGTATGGGTAGTTGCATGCAGTTTTCTAACTTTCGATCGTTTCGCGACAGTCTTCGACCCACCTACCTATCTGTCTACCGGCTACTTCTCCCCCTCCCTTTGAAGCGACGCCGTAAAATTCTGGGAACTCGCGGGAGAGCTCAGCATCCAGTTGTACGTAGTATCGTATTCGACTCGACAGTAGTAGTCCGTAAGACGAGTACGGAGAGCGAGTGAGTCGAGTGAGTCGAAAATTTCGGAAAATCGAGAGTCATGGCCGGGCGTTCTTCGGAATGTCCGCCTGCTCGCGGCTCGCCCCACGCGTCGCATAACAAGCGGCGACGGAGGCGGCGACACAATACCACAGATTTTCATCTCGTCTTTTTTTACGAGCGCCCCCTCTCACTCACTCTGCCGCGGCCAATTCCGTCTCTTTTTGTGCCCGTCCGTCCGTCCGCGTCCGTTCGTTCGTCTTCTTAATTCCACTCTCTTGATCCATTGAAATTCGTCTCTCTCCCTCCTCTGTCCGCTTGCTCGCTCAAAGAAGGGGGTGACCTCATCGCCGCGTGTGTGAGTGAGAGCAGGAGACGCGACTTTTTATGGCTTTCAAGATTCTGCCCCTTAGCCTCTCCGTCGAGCTGGTATCACAGGCCTATGGGACACCGTCACTTCGAATCACTTATGCGGTGACATTTTTCTCTCTCTCCCTCCCTCCTCCACCTCGAGCCCAAACCCCGACATAACTCTGAGCTAAACTGCCTCGCCCACGAACACGCATTCCGGAGAGTTGACAGAAAAAGATCCTCTTGCCAAATTTTGGTCAGTCAACTCGATGGTTCTGGATGTTCATGTTCTGCAAGTTAATTGTTTTTTCATGGACAGTTCGTAAAGGAGGTCCAACTTCAATGTGCGTGGTCAAGTGACTTCTCAACATGGCTATTAGACATTTACTGCTTTGACTGCTGCCGCCGCCGGCAAATCGAAATGACTCTTAATTTTCCCTCTTTGCG
>JAAUYK010005054.1_pt1 | contig 10391 bp, 11 predicted proteins | sample 7278021 | NCBI WGS metagenome assembly JAAUYK01 (sample SAMN14350223, study PRJNA611818) | marine sediment metagenome | isolation source: surface marine sediment (1.8m) | place: French Polynesia: Moorea | collected 2018-08
CTCTTTCCCCCCCCAGAATTGGGGGGTGAAAGAGTTCAAAGTCCCCCAAAGTTGGGGGATTTAGGGGGCTAAATTAAGTTCAAAACCAAACAGATAACTTAAGACATGAGTTGTGTGTACACCGCAGCCTTTGTAAAGGGGGTTGGGGGGGATCATAATTGCTACTCAAAAACTCCAGTTTTCTATTTGCACAGCTACTTATCTACTGTGTCATTTGTTCCAACACAGGATTAATATCGTACCAAGACCCTTGTCGATCGCGGTATTCAAAAACAAAGCGATTGTGAATCAGTTTATCGTAATCATCATCCCCTGCTAGCTGTTTTTCTTGCTGGACGCGGCGGATTAATTCCCATTCATTCTTAGTAATACCAGCCATCATCTCACTGCGTTGGTTAACGAGAACTTCTTCTAACTTCTCGCGGGAAAGAGGTAATTTTCTTGCTTTATTAATCCAGCTACGGAGAATAATGAGTAAATTTCGCACGTGACCGCCACTCATACTACATAGATAGTTTAACGTCTCTTGAGAGCCAAAAACTTGCTCGATAATGTCAGACTCTTTCTCTCCTTGTGAGTTAGGCACTCTCGCTAGGACCATCTTTCTTAACAGTTCCATCCCCTCCTGGTGAACTTGACCATCCCGCGACTTGACAGGAACCATCGGTAGAACTGCTGGATAACCCTTAAACCGTTGTTCGATGAGGTTGAAGTCATCTGAGTAGCGCAATGCCAGTGGCATAGTATATATGAGGTGACATTGCAAGCGAGTTAAATCGGTTCCGCGATCGGCAAAGATATACTGCGGCTGAAATCGCCCAGATGCTTTTCCAATCTTCAACAGGCGATCGAGATTATCTACAATAACAACTAATCCTTCCTTGTCTAGCTGCTTCAACTTCTTTGCAGTCGGTGCAAATAAACCCTGATTGAGAACAGTTAAAATTCCATCTGTTTTCGGTTCTAGATAAGCTCTCAGGCGATCGCGCAAGTCGCGATGTCTTTTGCTAGCGGCGCTAATTTCGCCGATCGCAGTAGAAAAACTCACCTTAAGATCTTCTTTATCGCCAATATCAATCTCTAAATCTCCAACTCCAGGGATATTTCCTTTGGCACTAATTTTGATTTCTCCCATCAACAGTTTTTTTGCCCCCTGAAGCAAATCTTGGAAAACCCCAGACTTTCAATCGTTATTTGAAGCCTCTAAACTTTGACTAAAGCGACGGGCGATCGCCAGTAAAATATCGCTGATATCAACATCACCCATATCTAAGTCTTCATCGGACTCAAAATAGACCACGTGAAAGCCTTCTGCTTCCAACTCTTTTTTCAGGGATAGTAACTCAGTAGATTTGCCACAGCCTACATGACCAGTAAATAGATTACAAGTAAACTCGTTCTCGTCCGCCCAAGTGATACTATTTTTGAGTTCTTCAATAATCTGACCTCCTCGCACGGAGGAAAAATCAATATAATACCTCTTATCTTCAGGGTTACTTATATCCAGCGTCTTGCTGGGATTTGTTGCTCGATAAAATTTTCGTACATCCAAGTTCATAGCAGACCTCTTGCATAAATACTTGGCGAATAGAATTCGCAACTATACAAACCAAGTCCGCCTACGCGGACTGTATCTGAAACCTGCGCAGGCAGGTTTTGTTTTTGTAGCCTCAGACTTCAGTCTGTAGGCGATTGATGATTTTTGCAAGAAGTCTAATATTTCTCTAGCCTTGCGTGACTAACATTTGGATAGAAGTCAGGAAAGCTGACATCCGCTGTAATCCCTTGTATGTATGGGATTCAAATGTTATAGCTTCGCTACAAGAACAAAAACCGATCTCTATAATCATCATTATTCCTCTAAAGTCAGTTGATAAATTTGGCGGCGGGGTAGAGAGGTTAATTGTGCTAAATGGCGGCTGGCTTGCGATCGCGTCATGCCCTGTTTCAAGAGTTGCTGCAACTCGGCTTTAATCTCAGCTTCGGAGAGGACTAAGGTTTCCACTTCCGAAGCACCAGCGACGACGAGAGTATATTCTCCCTTCGGTTTGCGTCTGGTGGTGTAAAGGGCGATCGCTTCTCCAATCGTTCCTCGCCAAAACTCCTCATGCAGCTTGGTTAATTCCCTCGCCAGGACAATTTGCCTGTCTTCTGGGAAAAAAACTGCCAAATCGGTTAAAGTCTGACGCAAGCGATGGGGGGCTTCGTAGAAAATCAGAGTTCGGGTTTCGCCTTTGAGGGAATTCAGGCGATCGCTTCTGGGTTTGCTTTTAGTGGGGAGAAAGCCTTCAAAAACAAATCGATCCGTGGGCAATCCCGACACCGCCAGCGCCGTCACAGCCGCCGTTACACCCGGTATCGGGATCACCGACACTCCCGCCTCAATACAAGCTTTTACCAACTCATAGCCAGGGTCAGAGATTCCCGGCATTCCCGCATCACTGACTAAGGCGATCGCTTCTCCTGTTCTGAGACGATCCAACAATTCCTCCAGGCGAGAAAGCCGATTGTGTTCGTGGTAACTTACCTGTGGAGTAGTAATTTGAAAATGCTTTAATAACTTACCTGTGTGGCGAGTATCCTCAGCCGCAATCAAATCCACCGCCTGCAAAATTCCCACTGCCCGAAAGGTAATATCCTCTAAATTTCCAATCGGCGTTCCTACAATATAAAGTGTTCCCGCTTTCAAATTTTCTTCTTTCATCCGCGCTCATTTGTAGATCAATTCTCAAATCGAATGAATGGACTATTTGTCGGAATAACGACTTTAGATTTAATTTATTTAACTGCTAGTTTCCCTGAAAAAAACCAGAAAATTGTTGCCTTGGAGCAAGGGATTGCCGCTGGAGGACCAGCCACCAATGCAGCGGTAACATTTAGTCATCTAGACAATCAGGCAACACTGCTAGCAATTGTAGGCAATCATCCCTTAAGTCAGCTAATTCGAGACGATTTGGAGGCGTATTCTGTAAAATTTATCGACTTAGACCCCTATCGCCGTGCCTCTCCACCCGTACCTTCTATCATCGTTACTCAATCTACGGGCGAACGGGCAGTAATTGCTATCAATGGGACTAAGTTTCAAGCGACTGCTGATCAATTACCACCGGATATTTTACAGGGAATTGACATTGTGCTGATCGACGGGCATCAAATAGCAATCTCTCAGGCGATCGCTCAACAAGCCAAGGCGAATAATATCCCTGTTGTTATCGACGGTGGCAGTTGGAAACCTGGGTTTGAGAAAGTTTTACCCTTTGTTGATTACGCTGTCTGTTCCGCCAATTTTTATCCCCCCCACTGCCATAATCAGAAGGATGTCTTTGCCTATCTACAAGGGGCAGGAATTCCTCATATTGCCCTTACTCAGGGTGAAAAACCGATTCAATATCTCAGTGAGGGGAATGCAGGAAAGCTGGAAGTACCCTCAATTCAAGCCACCGATACCTTAGGGGCAGGTGATATTTTTCACGGAGCCTTTTGTCACTACATCTTGCAACAGCAGTTTATCGAAGCTTTAGCAGCGGCTGCGAAAATTGCCTCTTATTCCTGTCAATTTTTCGGTCCTCGCCAGTGGATGCAACAAGGTGACAGCTTTGGGCATAAATCAATCTGAAAAGCGAGAAGAAATCTTGGCGATCGCACTCTCAACACAATACTGTTCGGTTAAGAAGAGTTATCGATAGTCTGCGACGCTGCGGAAGCAGTTGAGATAAGCAGAGGAAGCAGAGGAGGCAATGGAAGAGAGAATTAGCGCTTATCCGAACAGTATTGACTCTCAACAGACCAACTACTTTTGAGTGCACCCGTGCTGACAGTTTACCAGGGGTTGAAGCTACTCAATCTAGGCAAGTGTCGAAATCTCGAAAGAAAGCAACCAGGAACTCTAAATCGTAAGGGGATCAAACTTTCCGGGATCGGGCTCTCAACCTTAGGGGATTCAACACTGCTATCTACCGTACTCAAAATCGTTATGATTATGATATATTTGTAACAGTTCGTAAATATTAATTTTTTACAAAGCTTAACATTTGAGGAGAGTAACTGCATGACTAATCCAGCAGAAGGATGCCTGCGAGTAGGTCAGGGGGCTCCTGAATTCACAGCTACCGCTGTTGTCGATCAGGAATTTAAGACGATTAAACTATCTGACTATCGCGGCAAGTATGTGATCTTGTTTTTCTATCCCCTAGACTTTACCTTTGTTTGCCCGACTGAGATTACGGCTTTTAGCGATCGCTACGAGGAATTCACCAAGCTGAATGCGGAAGTTCTCGGGGTCTCCGTAGACAGCGAATTTTCCCATCTCGCCTGGATTCAGACTGACCGGAAAGAAGGCGGTGTCGGCGACGTGGCTTATCCCTTAGTCTCCGATCTTAAAAAAGAAATCAGCACTGCTTACAATGTCCTCGATCCCGAGGCAGGTGTTGCTCTGCGCGGGCTATTTATCATCGACAAAGAGGGTGTCATTCAACACGCCACTATCAACAACCTCTCCTTCGGTCGCAGCGTTGACGAAACCCTGCGCACCCTGAAAGCGATTCAATACGTGCAGACTCACCCGGATGAAGTTTGCCCCGCAGGTTGGCAAGAAGGAGACAAGACGATGGTTCCCGACCCAGTTAAGTCGAAAGTTTACTTCGCCGCTGTATAGATTTCCACCAGAGACATTGAACCTCTCCTAAATTATTTGCCAGGAAAAAATCCTCAAGGCGTCGCAATCCCCAACACAGATTAGCTAGAGTGTTGGGGCTAATCTTTAATTAAAACAGCTACGATTAGCGCCATATGCTAACTTCCACTGACTTTAGCGGCTTACTCAATCAGCGCTTCGCTCGCAATTTTTTCCCCATTCCAGCAACCAGTCCTTTGACATTGGGAAGCACTGCGCCAGACTTTGAACTGCCAGACATCTCCAATAACTGCACCGTCAAGCTATCTGATTACCGGGAAAAGCAGCCAGTTGTCCTCGCCTTCACCCGCATCTTTACAGAAAAGCAGTACTGTCCCCTGTGTTACCCACACATCAAACAGCTTAACGAGAACTACGAGCGTTTTGAACAAAAAGGGGCTGAAGTACTGATGATTACCAGTACTGATTTCCAGCAGAGTAAGCAAGTGGTCGAAGACCTAGGTTTAAAAATGCCTTTACTTAGTAATCCAGACTGCGATGTCTTTCGGACTTACGAAGTGGGTCAAGCATTGGGTGCACCCCTTCCAGCCCAGTTTATCCTCGACCAGCAAGGAAAAATCCAGTTTAGACACCTGTTTTCTTTCCTTTCTCCCAATGCCAGTGTCGAGAAAATGCTCCATGCCCTCGAAGCTTGCTTTTGTTTTCCTTAAAGCCTGACCTGCTGCAAATGACGGCGGGGATTGTAGCTGCGGCTGGCGCGGATTTTTTCGTAGTATTCTCGCTCAACAGCGCTGATATCTTTGGGAGTGGCGATCGCAATCCGAACTAACTGATCGCTGCGCCCCCCTTTAGGATTAGACCATCCTTTACCACGCAGTCGCAAGGATTGACCGGAATTGATGCCGGGAGGCACTCTCATGGTCACAGTTCCGTCCGGTGTCGGCACTTCAATAGATGCCCCCAATACGGCTTCATCCGGGGTGATCGGCACTTCACAGACCAGATTATCCCCCTCAAATTGAAAGAAGGGGTGAGGCTCTAGTTCCACTTTCAGGTACAAATCTCCTCTTTTTTGAGTGTGAGGGCTAAACTGCCCCTTGCCACGAACCCGAATGCGGCTGCCTAGTTTCGCACCAGGAGGAATGCGAACATCGACCGTTTCATTGCCAAGGTTGAGGCGTTTCTGAACTCCCCGAAATGCATCAGAAAAGCTCAGGCGAATCGTTGCCTCTCGATCCGCTGCCCCTTGGGCTGTTTGCCTGCCAAATCCATCGCCAAAGCCGCTAAAGTCGCTATACTCAGTTCGCCCCCCGCCAGTAGAAGTGCTGTAGGTGTAAGTCCCGGTTCTAGAACCCCCAGGTGTAGAAAAGCGACCGAGCAACTCATTGATGAACTCATCAAAGCTACCGTAATTGCTGAAATCGAAGCCGCCAACATCAACCCCTACTCCACCAGTTGACCATCCTGTTTGTCCAGCTTGTTTCCAGTATTGACCAAATTTGTCGTATTTTTGGCGTTTGTCAGAATCGGACAAAACTTCATAGGCTTCACTGATTTCCTTAAAGCGCTCTTCTGCCTTTTTGTTGCCAGGATTGCGATCGGGGTGATACTTGACAGCCAGTTTGCGGAAAGCCTTTTTAATTTGATCGGCACTGGCTGCTTTGCTCACCCCCAGTATGGCATAATAGTCTTTGAAATCAGTCGAAGCCATTAATAAAAAACTCCCGAGTAAGATTAATAATAACTTTTTTAAACATTTCTCCTTGGTATAGGTTAACAGAACCGTCAAGTTAATTGAGTTCGGTTCTCACTCACTGCTGTCAGGGTAATTTCCGTACTGTTTGCAGGCGAATAGCGAATCAACTGGTCAAGTCCATCGCCAAGGGCTGGCGGAGCATCTCGGAGTTGGCGCCCCATCCGGAGGATGACTGCCTCGGGAATCTGGTGATCGCGCCTGCGATTGCGCTCTAAACATAATTGGAGCGGCGTATCTACCCAAATCCCGATAATTTTAGTAAAACCTGTAGCGCGAGCCAAGGCGATCGCCTCCCGCCTCTGCCGCCGTGCGGCATTGGTTGCATCGTAGATTGCTCTGGGTATTTGTCCGAGATTGATTTGCTCAACTGCCTGGCTGAACTGATGCTGCACTTGCTTCCACACCAGCAGCCATGGTCCCTGAATCCCTTCATCTCCAAATAGCTGGGCGCGAATAGCATCAGTAGAAATTATTGCACTTCCAGGAGATTGGGCAACTAGCTGCTCTGCTAAAGAAGATTTGCCGCTGCCTGGAAGCCCAATTAATAGGATTAGTTGAGATTGAGTAGAGAAGCCGAGCCAATCTGGGTGATTAACCATAATTTATCGACTGATCCGAAGCAAAGGGAAAAACAAGGAGAAAAAGTTCCCCTTCATCCCCTTGTCTACTTTGTCTCTAAATCACTGTGCCATCGGGAATGACAGCATTTTTCAGCACGACGACAATCCCGCCGCGGATGTAGAAACCTTCGCTCTCGCGGTTGGCTTCTTCTACTCTATCCTTATTGATAATCAGCACTTTGCGACCGATACGGGCATTTTTATCGACGATCGCGCGGCGAATGGTTGTCCCAGGACCAATGCCAACGGGAACGCCCCCACTTTGCAAGTCGGATTGACGTTCGGCAAAAGGCTCGTAGAAATCAGCCCCCATCAGCAGGCTGTCTTCGATTGTACAATCAGCTTCGACGCGAGTGCGAATCCCTAAAACCGAGTGAGAGATCCGGCATTGCTTGAGAATGCATCCTTCACTAATCATGGATTCTATCACCGTGCAGTCTAGAAACTTGTTAGGGGGCAAGTGACGAGCGCGGGTATAAATCGGGACTTTTTCATCGTAGAAGGTGAAAGGCGGCTGGGGCTGCTGAGTGAGTTTCAAGTTCGCCTCATAGAAGGCTTGAATTGTCCCGATGTCTTCCCAGTAACCCTTAAATAAGTAGGCTTGAACATTATAGTCTTTCGCCGAAGCCGGGATAATTTCTTTGCCGAAATCGGTTTGGTCTGGGTTGTCTTTTAATAGCTTCCCCAGGACATCTTTTTTGAAGACGTAAATCCCCATGGAGGCAATGTAGGGATTTGTCTTTGCCTGTGCTGGCATCAGTCCCAGAGTAGTGGTATCCACCTGCATCCGTTTTAAGGCATCGCCTTTGGGTTTCTCGCTGAAATCGATTATCCTGCCCCTGTCGTCAATCTTCATCAAGCCAAAACTAGATGCCCGCTTCTGATCGATGGGCACGACAGAGAGAGTGATATCTGCTTCAGTCTCCCGATGGCGATTGATAAATTGGCTGTAGTCCATCCGGTAGAGATGGTCTCCTGATAGAATCAGGTACTCGTCAACGTCCCACTCTTGAAATAACCAAATATATTGGCGCACGGCGTCGGCTGTCCCCTGAAACCAGCTGGGGTTTTCAGCGGTTTGTTGGGCCGCTAGCACCTCGACGAACCCTTCCTGGAAACTAGCAAAGTTGTAGGTGCGGGTGAGGTGGCGATTGAGGGAAGCGGAGTTGAATTGGGTGAGAACGTAGATTTTGACAATTTCTGAGTTAATGCAATTACTGACGGGGATGTCAATCAGGCGATATTTGCCTGCCAGTGGTACTGCTGGTTTGGCCCGCAGCTTAGTGAGTGGATAAAGGCGTGTACCTGCGCCTCCTCCGAGAATGATCCCTAATACTCTTTTCACAAAAGAACCTCGCGACTGCCTATTACCTCTCAAGTCCAGTTTATGACTGTAGGGGACATCTAGGTAGGGGGGGGGAAACAAAAGTCAAAAATCAAAAGTCACTGATTGATAAAGAAGCCTAATTCAATTGGAGACAAATGCGTTTTCTGGGCAAATTGCCACTATTTCTAGTATTGTTCACCTTTTCTTACTTCTTGCCTTCTTCCTCCCAGTCCGATCGGTGTTCTTTGTCGGCTTGGGCTGCCGAAGTGAAAAAGTTTGGCAGCAACGGTCAAGATGGCACAGATGGAAACAATGGCAACAAAGGTCGGGACAGTGAGAGTCTAACTATTTTTGCCGACGGTTCTTCGATGACTCTGGATTTATCTGGCAAAGAAGGTTTGGCTGGCGAAGATGGTGACCTTGGTAGGGATGCCAATTGTAACGGCAAGCCCCAAGCAGCTAATTATAACCTGCGCGCCCCTAACGGCGGCAACGGTGGCGATGGAGGAAATGGGGGTGATGGGGGTAATGGCGGTTCATTAACCATTTATTCCACCGACCCAGCTAACCTGAAAAATATTTACGTACTCGCCCCTGGTGGAAAGGGCGGACAGCCTGGTAATGGCGGGAATGGCGGTCAGGGATGCCAGTGCATCGAACCTTACTGGAATCTAGAAACCTGCACTGGCAGTCCAGGTAGTGCTGACTATAATTGCACCACTCGCCAGTTCAATTGCCAAGATGGAGAAAATGGGACAAATGGGAGAAATGGAAGCTATGGAAGGGACGGAAGCTTAGGAAAACTGACTTTGATTAACCGCAATCAACCACTGACCTCTGACCGACCAATTGCCACTGTTGCCATGTCTGAATTAAAAGATGTAGGGTTTCTTCTTTCCAAGAACAAATGGGAAACCCGCAGCGGTGCTACTTCTCTTTTTGCTCCCGGATCGGCGATCGCCGATCAATACCTCGAATTGGTCGATCGGGTAGAACGCTCATTTTTACTGATCTGGAATGCACCGCAACCTTTTAATCATTTTGCTGACAAAATGGTCACCCTCAGTCTAGAAGGCGACCAGGGAATGGAAATTGACCTACCTGAAGAGGTTTGGCTTGAGGCGACAACCCAACAGCAAAATGGAATGACACAGTTTTTTGTCTACAATGCCGTACTCAAAAACGAAGTCACCCAGCTCAAAAGTACGGGAATCTCAGGAAGAGAGACTGCCCTGACCTTAAATTTAGTCGATGTGGCTGAAAAATCCGATTTGATTTCCACTGATTTCCAGCTCAAGTATCGCATAACCAAATCGGATCCTCGGTTTCGCCCAGTCCATGATTACAGAACCAGGTATGAGGGCAATGTGCCAGCAGAGTTGATCGACTTTAAAGATAATCGCTTCACTTTGTATCTCGGAAAGCTGCCGATAGAATCTCAATACTTCAAATCAGGACTAGGAGTAGAAATTGAATTGGTGGCAACCCGCTCTTTTGCCGGACAATCTACAGAGCAAAAAATTGTCGTCAGGGACGTAATCGGACCTTTTCGGTAACCGTTCTAACCGTTCTATATTTACTCACATTTGCTAACAAATAGGGCTCTACCATACTAAGTTCGGTAGAGCCAAAGTTGGTTATTGTAGTGATAAAATGAAGCAGAGATTTAGAAGGCATTTTATGCAAAATTCATTTATCCTTTTATGATTTAAATGATGGATCGGTCGATAAAAATAGAAAAAGAAATCAAAGAATTGGATCAATATTAGCCGTTTTCGAGCCTACACTTTCTAAGCGAATTGTCCACATTGTCCCCGCAGCAATGGCATTAAAACCTTTCTCATAAGGAATATTAAACTTGTAAATCCAAGTATCGCCAACTTGTCTCCCTTGTCCCCCTTGTCCCTCTTGTCCCCCTTGTCCCTTTGTGAGATGGGTTATCCTTCCCTAATCCGCTAGGCTTCGCTGCACTTCGGGTACGCTGAGATTAGGGACTGACGCGATTACGTTCATAATTCATAATGCCTTACACTTACGAATACCCAAAACCTTCTC
>JAAUYK010070530.1_pt1 | contig 10390 bp, 9 predicted proteins | sample 7278021 | NCBI WGS metagenome assembly JAAUYK01 (sample SAMN14350223, study PRJNA611818) | marine sediment metagenome | isolation source: surface marine sediment (1.8m) | place: French Polynesia: Moorea | collected 2018-08
AGGTGATCGTCAACCGGACAGTGGTCGCGCTATATGCTCTTCGACATGTTAAGCCGTAAATCGCTGTATGCGGATAAATGTGAGAGGTAATACAGATTACATCTCCTTGCCTCATAGTAATTTAATCTCTTTACATATGTACATTCCGCCGTGGGGCCGACGAGTATCCGCGTTTCCTACACGAAACGCGCGAGCATTTATGGTGAGGGGGGAATATATGTACACGTGGATGGGGATCGATTAACATGCGGGATAATTTTTCTGTCCATGTCTTTCCAGTTGTCACGCTATTTCATGCACTCTTAAATTTCTATGTCCTCCTATCTTGTTTCGCTCCTTCCAATGTTCACTTTGACCTGTCCACGAAGAATTTCTCGGTTGGGCTGTGCTCCTATGTCACTCTCCCCTTACTCGTTTTTGGTGGCCTCGACCTCCGCGACGTCATTGTCGGAAGCCAGGTACGACTCGTAGTCAACAAGCGTGTGCTCGTAGTTTTCGGCGTACCTTGCAGCCTCGTCCTCGTCGTCCTCTCCTTCCTCCTCCTCGGACGTCGTGAAGAGGGACTCGTCACGCCTCTTCCTCTTGCTCTTCACCGGTCGTCCCTCGGCGTCCAGCCGCGGCCTCTTGGCGACTTGCGACGCCTGGAACGCCACCCGGAGCTGCTCCTCCGCCTTCTCCGGGTTGAAGCCCCCGAACTTAAGGGACGCCGTCTGGGCGACCCCGAACAGGAACGTCGCGAGGCGCTGCGGGATGTAGAGGAGCTTGTGCATCAGCTGCTTACCCGGGTACGAGTACTTGATTCGGTACTCGCGGGTGCAAATTAGGTCGCACAGGCGGGGAATGAATTGGCTCGGTTCCCATGTGAGCTTGGAGAGCAGCCACCTCTGGAGTTCGTATGCACGCTCCTCAGACTCGAAGAACTTGTCCACAGACACCTGGTTGTCGAACGGCACGTAACCCGCGAGATATGGGTTGAGGTCCGGGTTCGCCATCATCTGTTCCTTCCTCATCTCGGGCCTGTCGTACCTCGTTACGATCCTCCTCAGGCTCTCCAGCTGCTCCAGGGCGAGCGCCAAGGTGTGGGACTGTAGGTCGATCTTCTGCAGGCAGGTCTGGATGCCGCGGGTGTTGCACAGACCAGCCTTGGCTGCGATGCGGGAGTTTCTGGCAGCGATGAGAGCAAGCTCCCTATCGGTTTCCTTCCCCGTGACCCCGACAGACTCCAGCTGCTCCTCCGTCTCGCCCATGGTCGGGATGGCCTTGGGCTTCGTCCCCGTCTTGGAATGGAGAAGAGCCTCGAGTTCCCTTATCTTGAGCTGGCCACGGGCAGTAAGCGACTCGTCCTGGGGCATGTTGGCGACCCGGTGCGCGAGTTCACGGGCCCTGCGGACCATGTCCTCGTCCCATTCCCATATGCGCCTGAGACCCGCGGGTTCCATTCCTTCGTCCGGCTCCCGGTCCAGCCCGCGAGCTTTGTCGGCTTTGTCAAGCTCAGCGTGCGCGCCCTCGGCCCATTCGCCGACCGCAGAGTACCCCGGGAGCTCGCCGGCGACATGGGTTTGCTTCGGTGCCTGCTTCTTGCGAGGCACAGGAGGAGCCGCGGGTGCATCTTGTGAGGCCTCCGACTCCTTATCGCCTAGACCCTTCCTTCTCCTCTCGGCCTTGGCAATCGCCGCCGCGCGCGCTGACCTCCTGGGCTTCTTCTGCTCCTCGCGTAGCTCGTCGTCAGCACCCTCGTCGCCGGCCTCCTCGCCTGCCTCCTTTCCCTTCTTGTCGCCGGTCACCCCCGGGTCGTCCATGAACTTCATAACGCCTGTGGCATCCAGCGGGCCGGGGGATCCCGGAGCGAGCTCCATGATGATGGACGTCATTTCCTTGCCGGCCTTCGTCTTGATGAGGATTGTGTCGCCCACCTCGTAGTCGTGTTCTCCGGCTATGAAGATCTGGTAGTGGTACCCCGACGCCAATGACTTGAGGATCACCTTCGTGTACTCCGTCCCTGGCTTCATGTCGCCCGCCGGCTTCACGATGATGTTTGCCTTCTCGCCGGCCGTCTCCTCCTTTCCGCCGGCTTCCTTCGCACCGGCCCCCTTCTTCTTCTCGCCGCCGCCGGACTTCTCCTTTCTGCCCGTCTCCGTCCCGGCCTGGTCGACCCTGGTCTTGCCGGCGGTTCCGCTGGGGCCAGCGGCCGCTGATTCCGTGTCGTCGGACAGCGTCACCACCTCAGGTACTCCTTGGCCGCCCGTCCACGCCGGGAGGTTGGGCCCCGAAGGGAGGGAATCCAGCAGCCCAGATCCCCCGAACTGGGGGGCGGGGGTCGGCATGACGCGCATCTCCCCGGAGACAGGGTCCAGGAACGTCGTCGGCGAGCCTCTGGCGCTGATGGTCTTCTTGACCGTTTGGGTCACGGAAATGTGGGCCTCACCCTTGGAGAGCCTTGACTCGGCTACGGATCCTGTCCGGGACGTGCGGCCGCCCGTCATGGCCGCGATCTTGGCCTGGGCCGCGGCGATCTTGGCCTTCTCCGCTTGGAGGGCAGCCCTGACAACCGGATCGTCTATGCCCGCGGACGTGCTGGTTTCCGCTTGCGACGGCGCGCCGTCTCCGTCCCGCTTTCCCTCTTTGCCGCACTTGGCGACGTCCTTGCCGCCCTTCCCGGACTCGTCGTCGGCCATGATGGCCCCTTGATCCATGGATTTGACCGGATTCGCGGTATAGGGTCCGTTGGCTTCTATTGCGTCCGGTTCCTTCGCAGGTAACTCGTCGACTGAAGCCGAACTCTGCAGGACGGGGGAAATTCCGGAAAATAGTTTTTCTGCGAACGGCGTAATTCACTCCCGGCCCTGAAACTAATTCTTATTATGGGCTAGCCAATGAAATTGCTCGGCGTCAAGTTCAGGTATCTTATGTTTACCTTAGCGTGGGGGCAGCCTACAGGTATGGAAAAGGCGGGTAATTCGAAAACAGTCCTTTATTACTTTCTTTTATGCCGCCTATCTTATGCCGCGTTCATCCGCGGATTGTGACCGGCAGTCGTTTCGGAAAATGTTTGCATGGTGGAATAGGTTAATACTTTTCGATCAATGGATTAGCAGCCTTGAATGTCTCGAAGGCTCGATGAATCAGTACATAAATGTTGATACACGTATACCGTCACACATAGTTATAACCTTTGTGTTTCACATGTTGAGGCCCAGATCTTGTTCCTCCCTCAACTTCTGAAGAGCGTCCTTCGTTTCGGCGACGTCGTTCTTCCTGACGCCGTGCAACAGCGCCCTAAGGGCATTCTGAAGGGGCCTGTTCTTTCCTTGGGGGTCTCGGCGGAAGACGGCGCTGCGGATGAGGCGCACGTTGCACGTGAACGATTTGCCACCTTTCGTGGCCACCTCCAGACAGTGCGCGACGACTTCCGCTGCCGCATGTTCCTGCGCTTGGTTGCCCGGTTCTGTGGGGGCGGGGACGTTTCCGGGAGGGGAGGGGCCGGCCTTGGCGGTCTTCGGGTGATCCTCAACTGCGGCGTCGACAGCCTTCGGTGCCGTTGCGGTGCTGCTTGGCTTGGCGGTCCTGCCCTTGGACCTCTTCTGCATGTTGCGCTTCGAATTGTAAAGTCCCACTTTCATTTTCTCGGAGAAGGCGTTCTCGTCGAAGTCGCACTGGAGATGGAAGTGAGCGACATTGTGAGCGGCGGAGGCGTAGCGCAGGAGGTACACCTCGAAAACCCTCGGCAGGGAAAGACCGCTGTCGTCTCGGGCAGACCTGCATGTTACAGGTAAGAAACCTCCAGCTTTCTTTTAACGTCAAACATACACTAACCTGGGCTTGGGGATGCCGTACGACCAGAAGACGGCCTGCTGTAGGTCAGGGTGGAGCAGGGCACTTATAAGGGTGGCGGCGTACGTCTTCTCCACGTAGGGGTGGAAGTTGAGCAGGTAGAGCGTGAGCTTCTCGACGTTGTCCGGTTTCGTCATGAACGCCGATATCTCGCGAATGGTCTTGAACGGGAGCCGCCTCAGCAAGGGGTCGCTGGCGAGGAGGACGACTTGGTTGGCCTTCTTCATCATGTTCGCCGTCTCCTTGTCCTTCTGGACGTCTCCGACGACTAAGGCCTTGACATCGTTGATGAGGGTCACGCAACGAGCCAGTGCGAGAGAGTGTAAGTGCGTAATGCGTAGTTGAACCTCCTGCTGCATGAGCAGCTGCTGAGTCATGCCCAACACCGGGTCCGGCCCATCTTGGCCCGGGGCCACGAGGTCGGCGGCGTCCAGGGGGGTCGCCCAGTCGTTGGTGAGCAGCGCCTCCGGCCTGAGGCATTCCTTTAGTTGGGTCTCGTGGACAAACTTGCAGTCGTCTGGTGTGTCAGCGCGTCCCTCGTCTTCCGCCTCTTCGCCATCCTCAGGATGTTCAGTGGCAACGCTCGGGTCATCCATTTCCTTCCAATCCTGGACGTACTCGGCGATCTGCCTAGCAGCCATCTCGAAGGCGTCGTCGCGCATCTTTGCCGGCTTCGAGACGAGCCTGGTGCGTTTCATCGGCGGGTCAGTCGCTTTGGGGGCCGACACCTTGATCCTCTGTATGGGCAGGAGTTGCTGGGGCGCCTTCTTAGCTGGCGCTCCGCCCTGCCTGACCTGCTGCACGTATGTCGAGTAGTTTTCCTGCGCCTGTCTGATGTTCCGCAAGTGCGCGAGCTCGCGCATGTCTGCCGCGTACTTGTCCCTCTCCAGCTGCGTGTCTCCGTCAACGGGCTTCCTTGTCTCCGAGCGCTTAAGGTACTCCATGGCGCGGAACTGGGCAAACTTTGCGTTAGACGCGGACTGCATAGCGCGCGACTCCTCCTTTTCTTTTGCGTCCTCGTAGTTGCCCATGAATACTGACCACTTGCGCTTGCGGGCGGCCAAGGCGTCGTCGGCGGCCTTCGCCTTCTTGTCCAGTTCCGAGGCGAGCGCCGCCTTCTTCTTCTGCAGCTTGTCCAGCTTCAGCCTGAGGTCCGTTTTGCGTGCGTCCGGTGTGTCGCTGCTGGCCAAAGCGTTCTCGATGGCGGCTTCCCTCGTGGACGTCGACTCCTCCAATCGGGCCCGCTTGTCAGCCAGGGAGGCGACGGTGGACGACGCTTTCTTCTCGGCGTCGCGCATCAGCTTGTTCTGCTTGGCAACGGCGTTCCGATTCTGACGGATGAAAGACCTCAGCTCCTTCTCGAAGTAGTCCTCGTGTCCCATGGAAGATGTGGTGGACTGGGCGTCGTGAGAGGCAGGGGCGTCAGCCCCCCCACCATTGGCGGCGGAGTTGTGAGTCTCGCTCATGTTGGACAACGGAACGAGAGATTACGAGGCAAGTTTTGGTACGAAGCACGTGCAACGGTTCGGCTACAACAAATGCTGGCAGCTGCGCTGGGCAGCAGGCAGACCAACGGTGGGTCAGCTGTTATACGGGGTCTTAGGCGAGAGGACGGCACGTCAGGTGCATGCAGCTGACGAAGTTCAAAGTCAACATTGCCAGACAGCGTGTACGTTTGCAGCCGCCCGCTTCACTCTTCCAGGACATCCCACTCCACGACGGAGGCGAACCCGTCCACGACGACGCACTTCCCGACAACCTCGGCCATCTCGTAAGTAGTCGGTAAGCCGTATGTAGTGGGCTCCGAAATTTTGAAGGCCAGGACGTCGTTAAAGTCCAAGTCGGGCAGAAGGCGGTTTTCATTGTCAGTGGCAATTCTCCTACCCAAGAACTGGCTGCCCATTACCTTCGATACCTTGATCACCCCCACGTCGGAGACGTAGCACCACGAGTCGTCGACCTTGCGCGAAACTTTGCCCGTGATTGACCGGCGTTTAGCACACGTATGGCCATGGCGTGCGGAAACTAGCAGAGCGGTTAAAGCTTGCTGACCCATGGAAGCCGTGCCAGCCCTGTAGCTCCTCTTGAAGAAGTTGTAGTGGTTCTCGAAGGCATAAGCGGCAGTATCCGTTAAAGGCGCCAGTTTCCTGACTAGGGGCAGGTGGTGGAAAGTATGCGGGTTGTACGAGCAGTTTTGCGTCCCGTACACGTCGTCGAAGTTCACGTACCATTGGCGGAACAATTCTGCCTCGTCGTATTTCGCTTGCCACTTTGCGTACGACTCGTCGTTCAGGAGGCACGCCCTGTACGCAAAGACGGTCATCAGCCACACGTTCCTGGCGACTGCGGGAACTGTCATTGCGACCGCCGGCCAGTACACGATTGCCAGGTTCCGATACTCTTCGGCCTTATAGTTGGCTGTATCGAGTGGCCTTGTTCGGCGCGAGAATTGGGGAAGGGATGCTGCAGCCTCGAGGGCCTTGTTCAACTCCGCGTCGTCGGCCCTCTGGAACGGGACTTGCTGCGCCTTGAACTGGGGGCACTTGAAGGAAAGCTGGACCATTTTACGCACGATTCCCAAGTCGCACAAATGCATGTGCTCGGCGGGTATATGGCGAATTATGTCCAAGGTAGCTATAGACCGAAGAGGACTGGGTTTCTTCACTCCGTCGTCGCCTGCCCCGGCCTCGGCGATCGCCCTCGTCTCCGCGTCGGACCGGGGGGGGGCCGCGCACGTGTTCCAGGGAAACGCTCGCTCCACCTTCTGTGCTTTGCAGTATTGGCATGCTTGGTTGGAACTATGTTGCTTGAGTCCGGACAATGCTGCTCGTTTCGGTGCATCAGCGATCACGTAGCGCAAAGGTATGCCGGCGGCGGGGTACTCACGGAGGAAGTGGGTGAGCGTCAGGTCATCCGAAAGGCTCATGCCCCTGCGATCTGGCTGGAGTATGGCTATGCTGTAAATGGTGCGGCATCCGGCGAACCTGATTGACAACACGTCCACACTCCTCCCGCCGGACTTACTCTCCGGAATGCCGTCGACAGACAAGTCGAAGAACGCGGGCACGGGATCCTCTGGGTGCAGCTCCATGTGGAAATTTATGACCGCGGTCAGCGAGACATAGTACAGCACGTATTGCCTCTTAAGCTTCCGGTTTGCTACCTCCTTTTGCGGGTATGCACGAAGCCCTTGGTAGGACACGGTAGACCCGTTGGTGTCCTTGAAGACGGCATCCATGCGGACGAAGGGAACACTGCGTGCAGCGCGGTCTCGAAGGGTACGAAAGTTTTGTAGCTCTCCGGCCCGGAGTGCACGGGCGACGACATCTCGGTTCTCGTTGAAGTAGTGCATCAGGTCCTGGAAGACGGCAATGGGAACCTCGCGTTTTGCCTGCAGGCCAGCCATGAAGACGGCGACGTCATTAGCGTCAGTCGCAGGAGGCCAACGGCTCCTCGGCGTATCAGTCTCTTGTTCTTGGACGGTTTCCTGGGGATCCCCCTCGCCGTACGCGGCGTGTTCGACGTCATAGAAATCTGCGTCGCCTTCTCTCCAGTCATCAGCCGCGCCTAATTCCTCGCCACAAGCGCTGCCTTCCACAGCCTGAGCAACGTTGGCAACCTCCTCGTGATCCTCTTGCTCGACGGCGACGGTACGCGCAACGTCGTCGCCTTGGGGCTCGCCGTCTTGGACGGTCATGAAGGCGGTACGCAAGGTTTCAAGCCGGACACGGCCGCGCTTGTCAGGTTTCTTGACCTTGAACATGTCGGACAAGCTGAGATCGATGACGAAACGTTGGCAAAGCGCTGTCGAGAAGCAGCTGCGCACGGCTGTATACTAACAACTTTGTAAACAAACTTTCAGACAACATGGCTAACCGAGTGGCCTACGACCGCGTTCTCCTCCTGGATCTGTACCCCGGGCCGAACTACCCGCACGTGACGGTGGTTTCGTTCCACAAGACAGGGATCCCCGTCGCGTTGTTGGAAAGCGCAAAACTGACACGTGAGCTGCGGATGGCGGCCAGAGATCTGCCCATCTATCCCGACCCAGGACATGAGTATTACATCGTGGCCAAGATGGAGGTCAAGTGCGACAGGACGGAAGAGGCGCGGGCGGTGCGCGCCGTCAACGAGTTCGTCCAGGAACTCCTCCGCGCGGGGCGTGACCTACATGACCTACAGGAGGAGATAGTCGACAATTTCAAAGGCCGTGTTCAGCACCTCATTCCCTACGTGAGGAAGGACGAGCGCGACGAGCAGCGTACGTTCAAGTCGTCGTCTAGGAGGCGCGAGGCCATCTCTTCCTCGGACCCCGAAGGTACGCCAGCAGCTAAGGCCGCGAAACTTGGCCAGATCAGGAAGGGGACGACCTCGGCGGCGAACGTGGCCAAGAAGCAGGTAAGGGTTTGGTGCGGGGAGAACCAGAGGGGAAATAAGTACGTTGCTGGCTCGTCCCAATTTACTGCATGTAGAATCGCGTCGAGAAAGCAACGCCTAAGCCACGCTCCCTTGGCCTGCCCCGTGTTGCAACTCCGGCCCTTGAGCAGGAACAGGAGGAACGTGGATACCAAGACCTGGCCGACGAACACCCCATTCTCCAACCGTCACCTGAACACCACTCGTCGCAACACACTATCTTCAAGACCCCGAGCAGGCACGGGTCAGACTCGCAGCGTTCCTCGGGCCAGGCCGCCTCTGGACCGTCCCCGGCCGACTTGTCTGTTACCGTCACGAAGTGCTTGTCTCCGGTCGTCGAAAAATTCGAAGCATTGAACTCGAAGGTGGACCGAACGCACGCCAAGTTGGCCACTGGCCTACGGGTTAACGTCACGTTGCTGGAGAAGATGGGCAAGGACCTCGCGGAGATGAAAGAAGCCGTGAAGGCGCTGACGGGAACTTCGGCGGTTCTGAAGGCACAGAAACTGGAGCATATGTTCCCCCTAAAGACAACCGCCGAGGTAGACAGGTACCTCAAGGACGACCCGGAGGCAGCCCTCGCCATGGAGAGGTATACTTTGATACTACTTAACATTCCTTTGCATGTGCCGCCTACGACGTTCTCTTTGAAATACGCAGGCTTAGTCAAGTGGACTTCAGCGAGAAGTCATACGCACGACAGATGCTGTTGTCCGTACTCGACGAAGGCCTCTTTGCCATGACCTACACGTGGCCGTCCGACTGCAACCACGCCTCCGACAAGGACGTACTACCGGAACAGTTGAAAAAAGCCTTTCTTGCTGTGGCCAGACTGACGCTCAACACTCCGGGTAGGCGAATGACGGTCGCGGAGTTCACCGCTGGCGTTCGGAATCAGTTCAGCGGCAACAGACTGCGGGTAAGCGGCCCAGCAACTGCGACCCTGGAACACTTTAATGTCATACTTGTTACACTTTCAGTACGTGCGCAAAATGACTAAGCTCCTCAACGCTGGAAAGTTGCCCGCTCATGTCGACCCGTCCGCCATAATTAACGCGCCGCCATCCAAAATGCCGAGGATCGGGCCCGCCAAAGCCAACGACACAGGGGACGCCCACGTCTCCGACGCTGAAGATGCCCTTGCAGCCAACGACGGACCAACACCCGATCTTGACCCCGACGATCCACGAGTCGAGGACGACGCCCCCGCAGACAGTGCTGTTCCAGAAGGAAACAACGAGGCAGAGGAAGAGGTACACGACGACGACGTGTCAAAGCCCAGCCGCGGGGTGGCTTTTCAAGACAGCGACAGTGACATGTCGTCCCTGGACGACATCATTTCAAACTCATCGGAAAGCAACAGTGGCGTCGATTGCGTCCGCTCTTCCTCTCCATCCTGCGATGCAAGGCAGGACTATCAGTAAGGCAACAGCTGACCACAACAAAACGCAGGTAAACGTCGTTCAATCGATCGCTCACGTACTTCGTCCTCTCGGCACCCGCGTTAATTCGTCCTTCGTCATGGATTCCACAGCGACTTTCTACGTCACGAAGACCCTCCCCATCGCTCACGAAGCCTACCTATCCATCTACCTGAAAACCGCCCGCGCCCTGAGGCTGCGCGGCCAAATCATTGCCCAAGGGGGCTACCGCTACCACTTCCGCATCGACGGGCCGGCCCCGGCCCTCAAAGAGTTCGTCGCCTTCGCGGCCGTCGGCGGACCAGCGTTGGGATTGGTGAAGGGGCTGTACTTGTGGATCGGCGACGAGCTATACACGGAGGAGGAGGCCATTGCGCAGACCCGACAGCACATCAGACCCGCGGACAACCCGGCCAAGGACCATGTCGTCCCTGAATCCTACGTTTAAAGCGGTGAGCGTCCAAGTACATGCCGCCTAACCCCGTCTCTCCCACTACTGCACGCACTGCTCGCCCCCTCCATACATTCCCCGTGCACCCTTTGGTCCTCCAACTTGGGTCAACTCCTCTGCCGTACCCCGCCTGCCTGCCCCTCCATGGTCCTTGGCCCCGTCCTTTTCGCGGCTTCCGAGCTGTTGGCCTCGACCACGACGACCAACGTCTCTGCCGCAACTGAACAAACAGCTCGGAAATCGGGAAAAGTGCACATCATGCTATTCCCCC
>JAAUYK010089689.1_pt1 | contig 10389 bp, 8 predicted proteins | sample 7278021 | NCBI WGS metagenome assembly JAAUYK01 (sample SAMN14350223, study PRJNA611818) | marine sediment metagenome | isolation source: surface marine sediment (1.8m) | place: French Polynesia: Moorea | collected 2018-08
GATGCTTCGGCATCGCTTTCGCGCCGCGCGCAGCGCCGGGCCTACGCCCCCCTAGTCGGACAAGCGCCTCGGCAATCAGACGGCGCACCTAATCCTGATAGTGGGTACTAGGACCAAGTGGGTCAGGACAGGGAAAAGACGGCCATGCAGACCTACCAGCACTACATCAACGGCGCCTGGGAGCAACCGGACTCGGGCGCCTGGTTCGACACGACCAACCCCTACGACGGCGAGGTCTGGGCCCGGATCGCGCGCGGTGACGCGGCCGACGCCGACAAGGCGGTCACCGCGGCCAAGGCGGCCTTCGAGAACGGCTGGGGCGACATGAAGCCCTCGCAGCGCGGCCGCCTGCTGATGAAGCTGGCCGACCTGGTCGAGCGGGAGGCCGCGCGCCTCGGCGAGGTCGAGGTGCGCGACAACGGCAAGCTGATTGCCGAGATGGGTGCGCAGACCCGCTATCTCGCCGAGTGGTACCGCTACTACGGCGGTCTCGCCGACAAGATCGAGGGCGCTGTCATCCCGACCGACAAGGACGGCGTGTTCAACTTCACCCGCTACGAGCCGCTCGGCGTTGTCGGCCTGATCACGCCCTGGAACTCGCCGCTGCTGCTGCTCGCCTGGAAGCTGGCCCCGGCGTTGGCCGCCGGCAATACGGCCGTGATCAAGCCCTCGGAGTTCACCTCGGCCTCGACCCTGGAGTTCATGGCGCTGATCGAGGAGGCGGGCTTCCCCGCCGGGGTGGTCAACACCGTGACCGGCTTCGGCGCCGAGGTCGGCGCCGCCCTGGTCGACCATCCCGACGTGGCGAAGATCGCCTTCACCGGCTCGGACCTGTCGGGCCAGAAGATCTACGAGTCCGCCGCCAAGTCGATCAAGCACGTCTCCCTCGAGCTCGGCGGCAAGTCGCCCAACATCGTGTTCGAAGACGCCGACCTGGAGGCCGCGGTCATGGGGGCGATCTCCGGCATCTTCGCCGCGACCGGCCAGACCTGCATCGCCGGCTCGCGTCTGCTGCTGCAGCGCCCGATCCAGGAGCGCTTCGTTGAGCGCCTGGTCGAGGTGGCCAGAAGCGCCACGATCGGCGACCCCATGTCGCCGGACACCCACGTCGGCCCGGTGACGACCGAGCCGCAGTACCGCAAGGTGCTCGACTACATCGATATCGCCAAGAGCGAGGGGGCCAACTGCGTGCTCGGCGGCGGCCCCTACAAGGGCCCAGGCGCCAAGGGCCACCAGTTCGTCCAGCCAACGATCTTCACCAACGTTTCCAACAATATGCGCATCGCCCAGGAAGAGGTCTTCGGGCCGGTGCTGGCGGTCATCCCCTTCGAGGACGAGGCCGACGCTGTCAGGATCGGCAACGACGTGAACTTCGGCCTGGCGGCCGGCGTCTGGACCCGGGACATCGGCCGGGCGCTCCGCATGTCGGAGAAGCTCCGGGTCGGCACGGTCTGGGTCAACACCTACCGGGCGGTCAGCTACACCTCGCCCTTCGGTGGTTACAAGCGCAGCGGCATCGGCCGCGAAAGCGGCCTCGAGGCGATCAAGCAGTACATGCAGGTCAAGTCGGTCTGGATCGCCCAAGAGACCAGCGTGGCCAACCCCTTCGTCATGCGCTGAGCCGGCGGCCATGGGCTACGCGCTGGATCACGCCGAGATTCGCGAGGGGGTGGCGCGGCTCTGCGCGGACTTCCCCGGCGCCTACTGGCGCGACTGCGACCGCGCACAGGCCTACCCGAAGGCCTTCGTCGCGGCGTTGACCGAGGCGGGCTACCTGGCCGCCTTGATCCCCGAGGACTACGGCGGCTCCGGTCTGCCGATCTCGGCCGCGGCCGCGATCCTGGAGGAGATCCATCGCGCCGGCGGCAACGCCGCCGCCTGCCACGCCCAGATGTACACCATGGGCACGATCCTCCGGCACGGCTCGGAGGCACAGAAACGGAAGTATCTGCCCGGGATCGCCGAGGGGCGCCTGCGGCTCCAGGCCTTCGGGGTGACCGAGCCGACCAGCGGCACCGACACCACGGCGCTCCGGACCAGCGCCCGGCGCGACGGGGAGCGCTACCTGGTCTCCGGGCAGAAGATCTGGACCTCCCGGGCCGAGCATTCCGATCTCATGCTGCTGCTCTGCCGCACCACGCCGCGCGACAAGGTGGCGAAGAAGACCGAGGGGCTCTCGGTCCTGCTGGTCGACATGCGCGAAGCGCCCGGCCAGACGCTGACGATCCGGCCGATCCGCACCATGATGAACCACGCGACCACCGAGGTCTTCTTCGACGAGCTGCCGGTGCCGGCGGAGAATCTGATCGGCGAGGAGGGCCGGGGCTTCCGCTACATCCTCTCGGGCATGAACGCCGAGCGGATCCTGATCGCCGCCGAGTGCATCGGCGACGCCAAGTGGTTCATCGAGAAGGCCTCTGGCTACGCCAAGGAGCGCCGGGTCTTCGGCCGGCCGATCGGCCAGAACCAGGGCGTCCAGTTCCCGATCGCCGAGGCCTACGCCCGCGTGCGCGCCGCCGAGCTGACGCTGCGCGAGGCGATCCGGCTCTACGACGCCGGCGAGAACCCGGGCGAGGAGGCAAACCTGGCCAAGCTGCTGGCAGCCGAGGCCTCCTGGGCCGCCGCCGAGACCTGCGTCCAGACCCACGGCGGTTTCGGTTTCGCCGAGGAGTACGACGTGGAGCGCAAATTCCGCGAGGCCCGGCTCTACCAGGTCGCCCCGATCTCGACCAACCTGATCCTCAGCTACATCGCCGAGCACGTGCTCGGCCTGCCGCGATCCTATTAGTTCGCGACGGACTCGGCTTGAGCCCAGTAAAGAACGGCGAGTGATGCGAATCCAAGCAGCGTGAATCCGCCAATCAGCGGCAGCACCGTGCCGTCATAGGCTTGACCGATGACCGTGCCGAGAAACACAGAAATGAAGGTCGTGAGCGAGCCGACGACGGCAGCGGCGACGCCGGCAATGTGGCCCAGGCGCTCCATGGCCAAGGCGTTGAAGTTGCCGAACAAGATGCCGATACAGAAGAAAGCCGCCATGAAGTAGGTCATGAAGGCCCAGAGCGGCGGCGGGCCATTCGACGCGGTGGCCACCGCGAGGAAGGCGAGGGACAGTCCGCATTGAATCCACAAGGCCCGATTCGACAGGTACTGCATGCCGAATCGCGTGACCAGGCGGGCATTCACAATGGACGCGCCGCCGATCGCGAGGGCCAGCGCAGCAAAATAGACGGGAAACAGAACGCCCACGCCGTAGAGGCTCTGGAAAACCTGCTGGGAAGAGCTGAGATAGCCGACAAAGGCGCCAAAGATCAGGCCCGCCGCCAGCGTGTAACCCAAGGCCTGCCGATCGGCGCAGGTTTCGATCACCCCCGCCGCGACGCCGCGAAGCCTTAGAGGCCGCCGCTTCTCCAGGGGCAAAGTCTCGCCTTGGCGAAGGGCGAACCAGGCGAAGGCGATCGAGGCCAGAACGAAGAAGCTGACGAAGATCACGCGCCATTCGGCAATCAGCAGAATCACCTGTCCCAGCGCCGGCGCCAGAGCCGGCACCAGAATGAAGACCGCCATGATGAACGACATGATGCGGGCCATCGCTCGGCCGGAATAGCAGTCGCGCACGAGGGCGATCACCACGATGCGCGGACCCGCCGCACCCAACCCCTGAAGGAAACGGCCCAGCAGCATCACCGTGTAGTTCGTCGCAAAGATCGACAACAGGCAGCCAAGCAGAAAGATCAGCAGGCCGGCAAAGATGGCGGGCTTGCGTCCCGTGCTGTCCGAGAGCGGCCCGTAAAGCAGTTGGCCGACCATCATGCCCAGAAGCAGCACCGTGACGACGAGCTGGTAGTGGTTGCGCTCGACCACCCCGAGGTCCTCGCCAATCTGCGGCAGGGCCGGCAGCATCGCATCGATCGACAGCGCCACGAGCGAGGTCAGGAGCGCCATCAGCGCCACGAACTCGCGCGTCCTTCCGCCCGTCTCGGCCTGCTCTGCGCGCAAGATCCAACCTTTCCGGATGGGGATCAGCCGGCAACCCGCTCCGCGATCGCCACGATCCGATGCATCTCGCGCAGCACCGGCTTCTCGATCAGCTTGCCGTCAATCACGACGAGCCCCGTGTCGGCCTCGGTGAAGGCCTCAATAATCCGCCGGGCGCGGGCCACCTGGGCCTCGTCCGGGGTGAAGACCCGGTTCAAGCGCTCGATCTGCTTGGGATGGATCGCGCCCTTGCCGCAGAAGCCCAGGTCGCGCGCCCGTACGGCCTCGCGGGCCATGCCCTCGGCGTCCTCGAGGTCCAGGTAGGGCACGTCGATCGCGTCGATCCCCGCTGCCGACGCGGCGTGGACTAGGCGGGAGCGGGCGTAGAGCAGGGGCTCCCAGGCGTTCTCGCAGCGCAGCTCCGCCGCCATGTCGACGCCGCCGAAGAAGAGGGCGTCGATGCGCGGGCTCGCCCGGGCGACCTCGTAGGCCGCCTCCAGGCCGGCGTTGGTCTCGATGATGACGTGCAGGCGGGTCGCGTGGCCCCGCTCGGTCAGAAGGTCGTCCAGCCAGACGATCTCCTCCGGCCCCATTACCTTGGGCAGCATCACGGCCGGCGGCGGCGTATCGCTCGCCAGGACGGCCTGGACGTCGGCGAGGCCGAAGGCGGTCCTGAGACAGTTGATCCGGACGATCCGTTCCACCCCGTCGTCCGCCTGCGGTTCGGCGAAGAGGGCGAGCGCCTTGCTTCGTGCCGCGTCCTTGTCCTTCGGCGCGATCCCGTCCTCCAGCTCGACGCAGACGATGTCGGCGCCGGAGGCCAGCGCCTTGGGGTACATCTCGGGCTTCAGGCCCGGTGCGAAGATAAAGCTTCGGCGCGGCCGGACCGCGCGCTTGTCGTGAAACGGCATCTCTCCCCCAGCTTCATCGACCGCTCTGGAGGTCGAGGTGAGCCTTGCTCTCCACCTCGGCCGTCCACTTGCCGGCGCGGACCCATCCCTTCGAGGCGTCGGTGACGGGTTGATAGTCCCAGACCGGGCGCTTGCCGATGCCGTGGGCGCGCTCGACCAGGCGGCGCCGATTTTGGTCGGCGATGATCTTGGCCTTGATCTCGCCCGCGTTCCAGAGGCGCCGGGCCTGTTCTGTCAGTTCAGCCAGCTTCTCCCGGTGCGCTTGGGATCCGGCCAGGTCTTCGAGCTCGAGAGGATCCGCCTCCAGATCGAATAGCAGCGGCGGATCGATCTCGCTGTAGAACAGCTTGAAGCGCTCGTCGCGCAGCATGAAGGTCGGCTCGAAGACGCCCTCGGCGAGAAACTCGCCGGCGACCGCGGCCGGCGGCGGGGCGCGCCCTTCCAGATGGCCGACCAGCGACCGGCCGTCGGTTTCCAGAATTTCCTCGGCCGGTCCGCCCGAGAGCTCCTGCAGGGTCGCCAGGAGATCGACCAGCGAAACCGGCGCCGCGACGCGCCGGGCCTGGTAACGCGTCGGCGCGTGGACCAGCAGGGGGACGCGGGCCGACCATTCGAAGAAGGTCTTCTTATAGTGCAGGCCGCGCTCGCCCATCATGTCGCCGTGGTCCGAGGTGAAGATCACCAGGGTGTCCTCGGCCAGGCCGGCGCGGTCGAGCGTCTCCATGAGCTGGGCGACCTTGTCGTCGATGTAGCTGATCGAGGCGTAGTAGCCGTGCCGGGTCCGGCGCAGGATCTCCTCGGTGACGGTCGCCTCGCCGATCGAGTAATGCTCGTGGATGCGGGCGCTGTGGGGGTCCATCCGGTTCTGGGGAATCGGTCCAACCTCGGGCAGGTCGATCTCCGAGTCTCGGTAGAGGTCCCAGAACTCTGGCAGGGCGACATAGGGGTCGTGGGGCGAAGTGAAGGAGACGGTCAGCATGAAGGGCCGCCGCTCCGGGTTCCGTGCCTGGTCGTAGAGCCAGCGGACGGCCTGGAAATTGACCTCGTCGTCGTAGTCGATCTGTAGCGAGCGGGCGCAGGGTCCGGATTCAACGACGTTCTGCATGTCCTGAAAACGCACCTTGGCCTCGGGCTCGGCCCAGTTCGGAGTCCAGCCGAAGTCCGAGGGGTAGATGTCGGTGGTCAGGCGTTCCTCATAGCCGTGCAGCTGGTCCGGTCCGGCGAAGTGCATCTTGCCGCTCAGGCAGGTCAGATAGCCGTTCAGCCGTAGGTAGTGGGCGAAGGTCGGTGTCGAGGCCGGGAACTCCGGGGCGTTGTCGTAGGCGCCGACCTTGTGGGGCAGCAGGCCGGACAACATAGAAAGCCTGGAGGGTCCGCAAAGAGGCGAATTGCAGTAGGCGTTCTCGAAGACCACGCCCTCATCGGCCAGGCGCGAGAGCGCCGGCGTGCGGACCACCCTGTGCCCGTGGAACGGCAGGGCCTTGGCGCTCATCTGATCGGCCATGATGAGCAGAATGTTCGGTTTCTTCATGTCTCGCTCTACATCCTAGATTTAGAGCAGATACACCGGATTTGATGGATCGCCTCCGGCGATTCAGTCAAACCCGGATCTGCTCTAGCGGCCTGAGCCGGCGAAAACCATCGACATTGTCGATAATCCGAAGTCTCGGGTCTAGGAACCAGAGCGAATTCACCGGCCTTGAGGGCTCGCCGGTGGCGCTTCGCGCCCTACTGCCAGTGGTCGAGGTTCTTGCCGAGCACGCGCGAGAGCCGGGAGATGTCCTCGGAGAAGGCCTGGCGCAGAAGGGTCCGGGTCTCGTCGTCCATGGTCTGGCGTTGTGCCGGCACCCGTGTCATCTGCTTCACCTTGCGGCGCATGGGGCGCAGGAAGTCCGGCACCTTGTGGTGGCTGCCGGTCGCGACCGCGATCATCTGCTGCACTGGTCGGGGCGGCCGCACGATCATGCCGTAGAGCCAGGAGTGGCGCAGCTCCTTGTTCGCATTGCGTTGCTCGATCGAGATGTCCTTGGCGTCTTCCAGGCCGAGGAACTCGATGACGTCCCGGAAGGCCGCGGCCGAGTCGCGCACCACATCGTCGAACAGGACGATCTTGCAGTTCTCCTCGCCGACCATGTCGAACAGCCGCTCGATGTGCTGCCCCAGGCTGCCGATCGTGGCGTACTGCAGGACAAGCGGGTCGCGGCAGCGGACCGGGACACGCTTGCCCTTGGCCCGCTCGGCCTGCATGTCCCAGGCGGTGCGGAAGTCCTCGATGTCCTCGTCCATGTGGCTGATCAGGCGGGCGTGGTAGGAGTAGACCATCTCGATCGGGTTGCGCACGCAGACGATGTACTTGGAGCCCGGGAAAAAGTGCTGGGTGCGGCGGATCGACTCCGGCACGTAGAGGTAGGAGACCGAACCCTCGCCCATGATCTTGTGCTCGGGCGAGAGGTGGGAAAAGAACAGTTTGAAGTAGGTGTCCAGCGTCTCCTGATCGTCCTTGCCGATGTTCTCCCGGCTGAAGAAGTGCGGCTCCTTCGGCTTCGACATGCAGATTTCCGGATGGCGCGCGAGGGCGCGGCAGAGCGCGGTCGTGCCGCAGCGCGGCGCGCCGACGACGAAGAACATGGGTCTCTTGGCTTCGGGATTCATGGTCCAGCAGCTAACAGGGTGGGCCGGGGCGCGCAAGCTTCGCCGGTCTTCTCGAGTCTTCCGCGATGGGGGCGGCGCCCAGAAACCGTCTTACTCGGAACTTGTCAAGCCGCTCGCCTTCGGGGCCGCCTCCGCTTCGCCGCGCGCCTCGGCGCCGTGCCGGGCCGGGAGACGCCCTGGGCCGGCGGCGGTTTCCGGTTCCAGGCCGTGGGCTTCCCGCACCAGGTAGAGCGGGCGGCGTTTGACCTCGATATAGGCCCGCCCCAGGTACTCGCCGATCACCCCCAGGCTGATTAGGTTGATCCCGCCCATGAAGAGCACGACGACCATGAGCGAGGCGTAGCCAGGGACGTCGACGCCTTGCACCAGCGTGCGGGCGATCAGGAAGGCGGCGTAGGCGAAGGCGCAGAGCGAGATGGCGCAGCCGAAGTAGCTCCAGATCCGCAAGGGGAGCGTGCTGGACGAGGTGATGCCGTCGAGCGCGAAGTTCCATAGTCGCCAGTAGCGCCACTTGGAGCTGCCGAAGGCGCGCTCTTCGCGCCGGTAGAAGACTCCGGTCTGGCGGAAGCCGACCCAGGCGAAGAGCCCCTTCATGAAGCGGTTGCTCTCGGGCATGGCCCGCAGGGTCTCGACCACCCGCTGGTCCATCAGGCGGAAATCGCCGGTGTCGTTCGGTATGTCGACCTCGGCCATCCGGTTGTGGACCCGGTAGAACCAATTGGCGGTGAGGCGTTTGGTCAGGCTGTCGCCGCTGCGTTCGCTTCGCGTGGCGTAGGCGACGTCGTAGCCTTCCAGCCACTTGGCGAAGAGCGCCGGGATCAGCTCCGGCGGATCCTGGAGGTCGGCGTCGATCGGCACCACGGCCGCGCCGGTGGCGTGGTCCAGCCCGGCGGTCAGCGCGACGTCCTTGCCGAAGTTGCGGGACAGGCTGATGACCTTGACCGAGGGGTTCCGGCCGCGCGCAGCGGTCAGCTTGGCGAGCGTCCCGTCGCGGCTGCCGTCGTCGACGCAGATGATCTCGTAGCCGGCGCCGAGGTCCCGGGTCAGGCCCTCGAGGATCGGTTCGACCCGCTCCAGGAAGGTGTCGACGCCCGTCTCCTCGTTGTACATGGGAACCACGACGGAGAGGACGGTCCGGCCCGGGACCACACGGTGCTCGGTCGGGGCGTCGGCGGGCTGCTGGCCCGGCGGCCGCCCCGCGGCGTCGGACGGACGGCTGTCTTGCTCCCGGCGAGCGGTCATGCGTAAGGCCCCTCAAGCCTGCGGGCGGTGCTTCCCAAAGGACCGGCTGGAAGGAGGGTCCGGCCGGAGTCCTAAGGTATGAGGGCCAAAGATAAATCTAAGGCTAATACCGGCTCGGGCCGGTTCTCGCGGCTCGGCGAAAGGGGATGGCCCGATTCTCGGCGCGGGGGTAACGTGAGGACGCCTGTCAGGGCGCTCCGGGCCGCCGATGCCCGGCTCGACGCGAGGGAACCAAGGGGGGATACGGCATGATTTTCGACCAGCGGACCTACACCTGTCGTCCGGGCACGATCAAGGCGCACCTCGAGCTCTATGAGAAGCATGGGCTCGGGCCGCAGACCCGCAACCTCGGCCAGCCCTTTCTCTACGCCACGACAGAGGTCGGCGACGTCAACACCTACGTCCACGTCTGGGCCTACAAGGACGTGACCGACCGGGCCGAACGCCGGGCCGCGCTCTGGGCCGACCCGGAATGGATCGCCTACACCAAGCTGAGCGCCGAAGCGGGCTACCTGATCAAGCAGGAGAATCGGATCCTGGTCGCGGCGCCCTTCTTCTCGCCGAGAGGCTGACCAAGCCCCTCGTCGCCGGGGACCTGCCGTGAAGATCAGCGCCGTCGTCAGTCACGTCCTGCGGTACGAGCTCGACGAGGAGCTCGGCTATTCCCAGCAGTACTACCGCCACCGCTCCGCGCACATCGTCGAGGTGCGCACCAACGACGGCCTGACCGGCTGGGGCGAGTGCTTCGGGCCGGGCAACGTGGCGCTCGCCAATAAGGCGATCGTCGAACAGGTCATCCAGCCGATGATCCTGGGACGGGACCCCAGAGACCGGGAGGTCATCTGGCACGAGGTCTACAACCTGCTGCGCGACCACGGCCAGAAGGGCATGCCGATCCAGGCCCTTTCGGGGGTCGACATCGCGCTCTGGGACATCGCCGGGAAGCATGCCGGCGAGCCCTTGTGGCGGCTGCTGGGTGGCCGGTTCCGCGAGCGTCTCCCGGTCTATGGCTACGGCATGATGCTGCAGCGGCGCGGCGACCTGGCCGATGCCTTCAAGGCGGAGGCTGCGGCAATCAAGGCAAAGGGCTTCGGCGCGACCAAGATGAAGGTCGGGCTCGGCCTGCCCCGGGACGTCGAGCTGGTCGAGGCGGTCCGCGAGGCGATCGGCCCCGACATGGGGCTCATGGTCGACGCCAACCACGCCTACTCGATCAACGAGGCGATGGCGCTGGGCCGCCAACTCGAGCGCCTGGACGTCCATTGGTTCGAGGAGCCGGTGGCGCCGGAGGACCGGGACGGCTACCGCGAGCTCCGGTCCAAGCTGGGGGTCAAGATCGCCGGGGGCGAGGCCGAGTTCACCCGCTGGGGCTTTCGCGACCTGATCGAGGGGCGCTGCGTCGACGTTCTCCAGCCCGAGGTCTGCGGCCTGGGCGGTATCACGGAGTACCGCAAGGTCGTCGCCATGGCCCACGCCCATTTCATTCCCGTGGTGAACCATGTCTGGGGCTCCGGCGTGGCGCTGGCGACCAATCTGCATCTGCTCCATGCCCTGCCCGACCTGCCCGGCGGACTCTATCCGGCCCAGCCCTGCCTCGAGTTCGATA
>JAAUYK010024343.1_pt1 | contig 10388 bp, 6 predicted proteins | sample 7278021 | NCBI WGS metagenome assembly JAAUYK01 (sample SAMN14350223, study PRJNA611818) | marine sediment metagenome | isolation source: surface marine sediment (1.8m) | place: French Polynesia: Moorea | collected 2018-08
GCATGACCTAGGAAAGCGTCCCGGAGGGACAGGTCTCCCGCTCTTGCAGAGCCGCTGCCTCTTCCAGAGGATCTGGGCTAACGCTAACGCCATATCCAATCGACCAAGAGAAATAAATTTTTTCCTTAGCTTGTCAATCCTCTCCCTAAAAAGGAGAGGTAATTATCAATTATCAATTATCAATTATTTATACCATCTTTTAAATTACTAATTCCCCTTGATCAGAGTATCAATGCGAGTTTGACCCTTAACTCCGTTCTGACTTGCACCATTAATATTGAGATCAGAAGCAACTAAGGAAACAGCTTTAACTAATGCTTGCTTCCGATCCATCAACAGATTTTCTGAAGGTACAATATTTAAAACTCCCAATTTTTCTAACCGTCGTTTAACACTACCGGAAGCACCAACTAGGAATACATGACGACCTGTATCAACAGTTTCCTGAATCGCATTTTCTATTGCTAGAGCAGAAGTTACACCCATGTGAGGCACTTCAGCCAAATCTACAATCAAGACTTCATAATTATTCAGAAGTGTATGCTGGCGAGAGATTGCTTTAGAAACACCGAAGATCATCGGACCACTCAAGTGGAACAGTAAAATCCGACCCTCAGCTCGATCCAGTAATTCTTTCTCATCATTATCTAAAACAATCGCATCATCAGCATCAGTGATAGCCTTAACATCCTCAGATTTTAGCTGAGTCAGGCGATCGATAGTCAGAACATTAGCAATAAATACCCCAATACCTACAGCAGCAATCAAGTCAACAAATACAGTTAGACCAATAACAGCGTACATAATGATTGCAGACTTCCAGGAGATATAATGAGCACGCTTGAGGAAACCCCAGTCAATAATCTTAATCCCAACTTGAAGAGCAATACCTGCCAAAACAGCCATGGGAATTTGTGCTGTTAAACTACCAGCTCCCAAAACTACAACCATCAAAATCACAGCACGGGTAACACCAGATAAAGCAGAGCGAGCGCCTGTATTGATATTGACTACAGTACCCATAGTTGCACCAGCGCCTGGAATACCACCAAACAAACCAGAAGCTAAGTTACCTAAACCTTGACCAATTAATTCTTTATCAGAGTTGTGTTGAGTACGAGTCAAACTGTCAGCTACTACAGAAGTTAATAGAGCATCAATACAACCAAGCATCGCCAAGACTATGGCATCAACTATCATTAACTGTAACTGATCGGGAGTAAAGTAAGGTAATTGTAAACTAGGAAGACCACTAGGAATTTCACCAATACGACGAATATCAACATCTGAGAACAATACAACAGAAATTACTGTTCCTACTACCAATGCTAGCAATGGTGGTGGAACTAATTTCTTAATTTTAGATGGCACCAAGAAGAGGATGGCTACTGTAAGAACTGCTAAACCTGTCTCAATAGGATTAATATTTGTCAAAAGGTTAGGTATGTTCTGAATAGTACCAACTACACCACCCTTGGGACTAGCTTGTCCTAGAAACGGACCTATTTGCAGGATAATGAGGATTAGACCAATGCCTGACATGAAACCAGAAATCACATTGTAAGGCATCATGGTAATGTATTTACCTAGCTTTAATAAACCAAAACTGATTTGGAATAGACCAGCTAGCATTACCACTGTGAAAGCCATTGCCAGACCATTTTCTGGGTTTGCAGCAGTTAAGTTAGCAATTACTGCAGTCATTACCACCGTCATTGGTCCGGTAGGTTCAGAAATTAGAGTTGGAGTACCACCAAACAGAGCGGCAAACAAACCAACTAATACAGCACCATACAAACCTGCAGCAGGTCCAGCACCAGAGGCAACACCGAAGGCAAGAGCCATAGGGAGAGCTATGACAGCAGCTGTTAAGCCACCGAACATATCCCCCTTAAGGTTTCTGAAATGTATTTTGTTAAAAACTTGCGTAGCCATTGTTTTATGTTATTGATAACTTCTTTTTTTTATTTAACAGGACTTACATCAACTTCTCTGTTATACCGTTCTACTAAACTTACCCAAACTTACCAAACAGGGTTTTGGCAGCTCAGTTCCTGCTTCTGTGAGAATCACGCTCCCGCAATCTGTCACCTTATTCTTTCCACAGGCTTAACATCCGTGGGAACTCCACATAACGCACTTACAACTAGAGTTTCTGTGTAAGTTCTATTGAATTAAGTCAATGTAAATTAATTTAACCATTGACTATCATCTATGTCAAGATTATTATAAAAATTAATTGGGAATGCAATACCTGATAGTTTGTAATTGCTTATAGCAGTCTTAAGTTTTTCTTTATTTTTCTTATATTTTGGAGGAAAAGTCTTTGATTCAGGCAACCTTACACCAGTTGAGAGTGTTTCAGACAGTGGCCAGTCACGGTAGCTTTACTAAGGCTGCTGAAGAGTTATTCATTACTCAGCCCACTGTATCTAATCAAATGAAGCAACTCACCCAGACAGTGGGGATGCCTTTATTTGAGCAAATTGGTAAGCAACTTCACTTGACTGACGTCGGTCGAGAATTATTGGCCACTTGTCGGGGAGTGTTTGAACAGCTCGATCGCTTCGAGATGATAGTTGCTGACGTCAAAGGTACAAAACAAGGAAAGTTACGTTTGGCTGTGGTAACTACTGCTAAATATTTTGTGCCTAGAATCTTAGGTTATTTTTGCCAAGAACATCCACAGGTTGATGTTGCCTTAGAGGTGACAAATCATCAAAACATCACCAGGCGAATGCTGGAAAACCAAGACGATCTATATATATTGAGTCAACCTCCTGAAGACATTCTTTTGTGCAACGAATATTTAATGGATAATCCCCTAGTTATAGTAGCGAATAAAAATCATCCATTAGCAGGGAAGAGAAATATACCGATTAAATCTCTCAATAACGAAGCCTTTATTATGCGAGAAAAGGGTTCTGGAACTCGTCAGGCAGTGCAACAACTATTTGGCAGACACAAAATTGTCGTGAAAGTACGCTTAGAGTTGGGCAGTAATGAGGCCATTAAACAAGCGATCGCCGGTGGCTTAGGAATTTCTGTTTTGTCAGAACATACCCTATATAGTGAAAGTTCAGAATTGGAACTCACAACCTTAGATGTTAGAGGATTTCCGATTAAACGAAAGTGGTATGTATCTTATCTAGAAGGCAAACAACTATCAGTGGTAGCTGAAGCATTCTTAAAATATCTCCATGAGTACACTCAGAAAAATGGTGTTAGTTACCGTCTTGTCAGTTAATACAGTAGTTAGCAACTTGATGAAATACAAAATCTAAGGTAGTAGGCAAAAAAGTCGTGTAATCCCCTAACAGTAAGATACTTCAGGACTTACGCAAAGACACTATATATAGGGAAGTGATATTTCTTCATGTTTGCGATCCGGGAGCTGCTCAACAGCAGATTAATGATTTTGAATCTCAGTTATCTACTTTAATTTCTCAGTCAGGTTTTAATGTGAAAACAGCAATTAGGACTATTCGCCATGATGATGTTTCTAAAGTAATTACGGAAGAGTCAAAATATATTGATTTAGTTATCTTGCGTTCTATTCGCCGTCGTACTGCTGGTGGATTAGCTGTTAGTAATGTTACTATGGAAGTAATTCAAGATTTGACTTGTTCAATGCTATTGTTTGGAGAACCACATACTTGACATCCTCTGGACGCTGCTATATCTAAGACAGGGCGGGATTCCCTTTTTATGTCGCGCAGCGAAACATCACGCTATAGGGAGTTTCTGCTGCCTCTTTCCTCCTGGGTCGTAGCTGTGCTAACAGAGACATCATTTGTAACATTCTTTTTTCACGCTTGGTATTAATGATTCTTGTAAATTACTTTGAGCGTATTAGTTTAATCTAAATCTGGATAATTGTCATCCGTATTATTACTGGTTTTTTAGAGAATTTCAATCCCTTTAGTATCATTAGTATCACCACTAGACCTCTCCGGAAAAGAGGGAGTAGGTCGGAGGTAGGGACGTTGCATGCAACGTCCCTACAGAGCAGGGGGAAAGAATTGATGAAAAAGAGCGCGATAATTGATTTAATTTTTGATTATCACCAGATGTCTACTGTATAGTTGAGTTAATCTAAACCTGGATAATTATCATTCGTATCATCACCTATTTTTTGAGTTTTTTTATTGAAAAAAATATTGTTGAAAATCCATAATTATACTATTGCTACTGAGATAAAAGTTGTTTATCATAGTAAGTGTAAAGCAAACATAAAAAACTTATATTCCGCCTATCTGACACAGAGAGCTTAATTCCTAAAAGCCTTGCTATGTTATGATTTTAAAAATAGTCAAAATTATCATCAGAATATCCGGAATGTGGGATAAAACCATTGTAAATATTTCTGTATACACACTAACTAATGTTAGTGATTTGTATTCATGGGACTTAGAACGAATACATCCAAAAAATTGAACTATAAATATACCTGACCGCCCAAGTTATAGGTAAAGTGTAACTTTACTGCTTAATTTGCTGAGTATTTTTATTTTTTGCATAACTGAGATACACCCTAGAAGTATCTATTAGAACAACAAACAAAACTATCATTCTCACATCTACCTATGAACGAACTTCAGCTTGACCCCAACACTCAACTCGTAACAGTTAACGACCCTTCACCTACTATTTCAGTGCTATGGGACCGCGCAGTTCAACAAGCAGTCATTAATACCGCCCCCGGTCCAACCGTAGCTTCCCGTGCCTATTCTATGGTACACACAGCTATCTATGATGCTTGGGCTGCTTACGATCCATTAGCAGTGGGAACTCAGTTAGGAGACGATCTACAACGTCCTGAATCTGAAAACACAGAAGCTAATAAAGCTGAGGCAATGAGTTTTTCTGCTTACCGGGTGCTGACAGATTTATTCCCGGATCAAGTAGAAATTTTCAATGATGTGATGGACACTCTAGGATTCGACATTGAGGATCTTGACGAGGACGATGATGATGACGATGACGACGAATTTGATGAGGAGGATGATGATGACAATGATGATGATGACGACGAATTTGACGAGGACGATCTGTCCGATCCTGCTGTAATTGGGGAACTGACCGCAGAAGCACTATTAGCCTTCCGTCATAATGATGGTTCTAACCAAGAAGGAAATGACCCTAATGGTGATGGTACTCCCTACTCAGATATCAGTGGTTATCAACCTCAAAATCCTGCTGGAGACCCTACTAATATAGAGTTTTGGACTCCCGAAAATGTTCCTATTGACGATCCTAATGCTCCAGTCCAAAACTTCCTGACTCCACACTGGGGTAATGTAACATCCTTTGGCCTCCAATCAGGTGACGAACTACGACCAGTTGCACCAGAACCATTTTTGCTAGTAGATGGTGAGGTAGACTTGGACGCAGGTACAATTACTTTGGCAGACCAGTCTGTAGTTCCAATTAGTCAAGATATTATTGGCACTATTATCAATCCTGAATTTATTGCCCAAACACAAGAAGTAGTTGATTTTAGTGCCAACCTGACAGATGAACAAAAGTTAATTGCGGAATTTTGGGAAGATGGCGGTGGTACATCTTTCCCACCAGGAACCTGGATGAGTTTCGGTCAATTTGTTTCTGCTAGAGATGAGAATACATTAGATCAGGACGTCGAACTATTCTTTAATTTAGGTAACGCAGTATTTGATGCTGGTGTTGCTACATGGGAAGCCAAAGTTTTCTACGACTATGCTCGTCCAGTGCGCACAGTGCGGGAATTAGGCGAGTTAGGTTTGATAGGGGAATTTAATGAAGAGCTTGGTGGTTATGCTATTGAAGCTTGGGCAGGTCCTGGAGAAGGAACTCAAACAATTCTCGCAACTGATTTCCTCACCTATCAAACTCCTGGTAGCGATCCTTCTCCTCCTTTTGCTGAATATGTTTCTGGTCATAGCACTTTCAGCGCTGCTGGTGCAGAAATTCTCCAACGGTTTACTGGTGATGATGAGTTTGGTGCTTCGGTAACTTTTGCTCCTGGTGAGTCTCGTTTTGAACCTGGGGTGACACCAACAGAAACTGTAACTCTGGAGTGGGAAACTTTCAGCGAAGCTTCTGATGAAGCTGGTTTTTCTCGTCTTTACGGAGGTATTCACTTTGAGGATGGCGATGTCAATGGTAGGTCTCTTGGGCGACAGGTAGCAGGAGAAGTTTGGGAAGAAACTCAGTCTCTACTTACCCCCAATAAGATAATGGGTACAAATGGAGATGATGAGTTAATCGGAACTGATGCTAGTGAATACATACATAGTGGGCGTGGAAATGATATTATCGAAGGTTTGGATGGTAATGATTTAATTCATTCCGGCAAAGGTGATGATATAATTAATGCTGGTGGAGGTCGGGATATTATTGGTGCTGATAAAGGTAATGATATTATTACTGGTGGCACTGGTGCAGATATGTTTGACTTCCGGAATGATTATGGGGATGATATTATCACTGATTTTGAAGACGGAATTGATTTGATTCGTTTAAGGGGTGGTCTACAGTTCGAGGATTTGACAATTGCTCAGGTAGGCAGCGACACTAGCATTACTGGTGAGGAACTTTCTATTACTTTGCAGGGTGTAGCAGCAAGCGATATCGGTAGTGATGATTTTGTCGAGATTTTCGCTTAAGCAAGAATTTGAAGAACCTGCCAGAAGCAAAATTTTTTTTGAAATTAAAATTATCAAAAATACCGAGGTATAGCGCTACGCGCAAGTTGGAAGTCAAAAGTCAAAAGTCAAAAGTCAAAAGCAATCTATGACTGAATTTTAAGATTTACCAATGTCCTAACCTATTTGCCTAGTGCTATAGGTTTCATATTTGAATAAAAATACTGCCCTTGTAGGGACGTTTCATGGAACGTCCCTACTATGCTCTATGAATTATGAAAACGCCTGTAAGTGCAGGGAGGATTTGAAAGACTATGTTAAGTATATTAACGAAATCGGATGATAAATTGAAACACATGGTATTTTAGAAATAAAGTTCGTATGCTAATGATTTAGTTGCCATCCAGAACCTTTATAGGAGGCTTTTGATTCAGAATAATTATAGGGAATCAGAATATATTTTCTTACAACCTTTAATACTATAGGTATGATTACTATTCTAGTAAAGATTAATATAAAGTCAGCTAAAAACACTAATAAAAATTTTACTCACTTTTAGTATTAAGATTGCGACTAACGATTAGCAATAATCTCCTTTTTTCAGGTTGGGAGGCATCTATGAAATCTACAAGTAAACAAATCATAATCACTGATTCCTATAAGCAACAAATTTACAGAGAAGAAGAAAGAATTTATAATCACTTTTTGAAGTTGGTTTCGATTGAATCAATCGAGCAAATAATTGAGCGATTTCGGAAACTATTTTTGCAATCTTCTCCATACCAAACTCCAGAAATATCGACGGCACTGGAGATAATTGTACAATTCCCTGAATGTGAAGAAAAATTTAACTACATCCTGAACCGTTGCTGTTATATTTTAATTAACCATCAGCAACAAAATCAAGATAAAAAAAATGTTTTAGAAAAATTGATTCAGTTGTTTAGTCAAGCAACCTCTAAATCTGACTATTCTAATTATAGCTCTCGCCAAACACACAAAATATTAGAACTTGTCAGAGGTTTTACTCATAGTCAACAATACTTGAGCTTGAAACGTTTGGCAGCGGTGATGAATCAAGGATTTGAAAGTAAGAGTCGCAACAGCTTAAATCAACCTTTGAAAATTATTATTCCCCGCTATCCTTATCTATATAACTATTTGTTATTAACTCCAAATAGTAGTAGCGAATATCAAGAAGCAATCATCAAACTGCAAGAGCAAAAACAGGAAAAATTTGAAATTAATTTATCCCGGTATATAACTAATCAAGCTCGACTAGAACTTTGCCAATTTCCAAGATTACAATCACTTAAACAATTACAATCTATTAAAAATCCTACCCTGTTATCCAATGATGAACTCTTATTATCTATCAAACAATTTGTGGGTAAAGTAGAAGGTACGGAGACTTATCAAGATTATGCTAAACGATTTTTAACTTATACAACAATACCTCAACCATATCACTGTTTTAAAGATAGTTTTTATGAATATCTAAGCACATCCTTTGATGTTGAATCTCAACAAATTCGAGTTAGGTTGAAGCAGCAACTCTACAAGCATTTGCAAAATGTTATGTCTGAGAATGATAATCAGCTATTCAATGAATTTTTAATGAAGAAGACTTGCAGCAAAATGTTGAGTTTTTTAATTGTTAATAATCAAAAACAACTACAACATTTTTTGTTTGTTAACCTGATTGGTAATTTAGGACCAATTATAACAACAGGATTACTACTAAAAATATTATTAGTTTGTCAACAGGTCAGACCAGGTTTAGAACAACGATTTGCAATATTGTTTAACCACTACGAATCTTCTACGCAGAAAAAAGTTCAATGGTTAGTTAAAGCACTAGAAAATATGCAAATAGCCTTAAGTACAAATTTTGGTAGAATCGACCTTTCTTTTATTCATTAATTAAATAGCTAAGAAAGAATTGGTTAGGACATAGAATGACGATAAATATTAGACTAGGAAATGTTTTTCTAACCGTTCCCTGTTCCCTGTTCCCTGTTTCCTGCTATAAATCAAACAGATTTTTGAGACGATTTCTTACCCAAACTACAGGATTTTTATCATCTTCTTCTGCATCAACTAATCCCAATGTTCTAAGTTCATTTTGACGTTCAGATAATTCTTCTTGATGTTTACCAAACTCTTGCACAATTACCTCTGCTAATTCTGGATTTTCATGCAATATTTTTTCAAAGCCTTTTTTATGAATAGCAAATAAAATAGTATCTTCAATTGCTCTAACGGAAGCTGTACGAGGAATACCTAACATTAAAGCTAATTCTCCGAAAAATTTTCCAGCTTTTAGAGTAGTCAAATGTTTATTAATTTTTTCCACAAAAACCTCTACTGAACCTGAAAGAATAATATAAAAAGTATCACCAGGGTCTCCTTCATGGAATAAAAATTCTAATTGCTTGAGACGTTTTCTATATCCTACTTCTATGAGTTTTCTTAATTCCACATCAGTAAAATTTTCAAAATAAGTAACTTGCCTTAATAAATCCCTAGCTGATAGAGGTTTATTAGATATAGACTCATGATTTTTTAATCCATGAAGAACAGTATTTTGAGATGATTCTAAATTTTGGGAATTCTGTGGATGATGAAGATATATATTAAAATGATCCCAAGGAATTAAAATACCTTGTTTATCCAAATTATGCTGAATGATAAACCGTAAAGAACTCATATAAATCGGTTCATTATAGATTTCATTTACCCATACCCATAATTGAAATTTAAAGGCATTATCTTGAAACCCTAAAAACAAAACTTTTGGAGGTGGTTCTCGTAATACTGCTGGTTCCATATAAGCTGACATTAATATAGCTTCTGTAACTAATACTGGGTCACTATCATCAGACACAAAAATATCAACTTCAATCCGACCTTGAAAATTATCGTAGCTTAAGTTATGTATTTTCCCTTCTATTAACATTCCATTAGGAATAATTACATGACTATCTCTTAATGTTCTAATTCTAGTTGAACGCAAACCAATTTCTTCCACAAAACCTAAATTATTCTCTAATTCAATAAAATCTCCTATTTTAATAGGTCTTTCTATTAGTACATTCAAACCACTAATAAAATTTTTGGTAATGTTCTGAAATCCTAAACCAATACCTACACCCAAACCCCCAGCTAAAACTGCTAATGAGGAGACATTAAAGCCTTGTGTTTGGAGAATAACTATTATTCCTAGGGTGCTGAGTCCATAGCTAAATATTGTAGATATTGCCTCTCGGTTAGCTTTATCTATGCCTAGTTTTACTAAGAATACTTTTTTGAGTAAATTTTTGAATAGTCTACCCAAGAGCAGGACTATAATCAAATATAGACCTAATTGGAAAAGTAAACTTAAAGATATATAAGTATCCCCTATGAAAAGTAGAGGAGTTGCAAACATTTGAGTTAGATTTACTAATAATTTTTGTATTGCTTCAAGCATAGAGTTTTAAATTTTTATCTATAGCAACTATACCGTTTCACGGAAGTAAAAAGTCAAAAGTCATGCATTAAGACTTTATAGACTCTAAACTTTTATGCCACAGTAATTTCAGGAAATTATTTCACATTTAAAGTTTTCAACTATTTGTGACATCTTTAAAGTGAATTGGTATAGATTCTAATTATTTTATGTTATGGGGAGTGATATCAAATCCGGTTGAATACTTATTATATGGTTGGGGGAGATAGGGAGGTGGGGAGATGGGGAGATGGGGAGGTGGTTCTATTCAA
>JAAUYK010241488.1_pt1 | contig 10383 bp, 7 predicted proteins | sample 7278021 | NCBI WGS metagenome assembly JAAUYK01 (sample SAMN14350223, study PRJNA611818) | marine sediment metagenome | isolation source: surface marine sediment (1.8m) | place: French Polynesia: Moorea | collected 2018-08
CTTGTCGCAGCCGCCCATCAGCACCGCGCCGTCGACCGGATGGGAGCGCAGCAGCTCCTCGGTCTCCATGGCCAGCAGGTTGCGGTAGAGCATGGTGGTCGGCTTGACGAAGTTCTCCGAGAGCGACAGCGCCGGCAGCTCGATCGGGAAGCCGCCGGCCTGGAACACACCGCGCTTGACGTCCTCGACCCGCTGCTTGAAGTGGGCGTGGCAGGGGTTGATGCCGGACCAGGTGTTGATCAGGGCGATCACCGGCTTACCCTCCCAGTCCGAGGGGTCGTAGCCCATCTGGAGCGTGCGCGAGCGGTGGCCCGAGGAGCGCAGGTCGTCGGGCGCGTACCAGCGGGCGGACCGCAGGTCCTCGTAGGTCTTGGCCATGGCGACTGTCCTCAGGTGAACCCGGTGGCGAGGGCGAACATGACCCAGATCAGGCCGAAGCCCGCGGCCATGCCGACGATCCAGGGCCAGGGCCCGTAGGTCTCGTCCTGCTTTCTCTCCGGCGACTTCATGGTCCCCCGCCTATCCGCTCAAGGCCTGGGGCAGGAAGAGCGCGATCTCCGGAATGAACATCACCAGCAGGAGGCCGATGATCTGGAGCGCGATGAAGGGCAGCACGGCGATGAAGATCTCCTGCAAGGTGATGTCCGGCGGCGCCACCGACTTGAGCCAGAAGCAGGCCGGACCGAAGGGCGGCGAGAGGAAGTAGATCTGGATGTTCATGACGAAGAGCACGCCGAACCAGATGGCGGCCCAGGCCGGGTCGAGGCCCAATTCCGGCGCCAGGTCGACGATCACCGGGGCGAAGACCGGCACGGTGATGAAGATGATTGCGATCCACTCCATGAAGGTGCCGAGCACGACCAGGATCAGCATCATGACGAAGATCACGCCGAAGGCCGAGAGGCCGAGGCCGGTGAAGAGGCTGCGCACGTACTCCGCGCCGCCGATCAGGTTGTAGATGCCGACGAAGGAGACGGCGCCCAGAATTAGCCAGATGATCGTGCCGACCGTGTTCATGGTGCCGGCCAGCGCGGTCTGCAGCAGGCCCCAGTTGAAGCGGTTGCGCACCGCCGCGACGAAGATCGCGCCGAACACGCCGACTCCCGCCGCTTCGGTGACCGAAGCGATGCCGGCATAGATCGAGCCGAGCACGCAGGCGATCAGCACGATACAGAGGGCGACCGCCGTCCTGCGGTGCGACGAGAGGCTGGTCGGTTCGCCGCTCATCGCCGCGACCTCGGCGGCGGTCGGCGCCAGCGACGGCTTGAAGTAGCAGCGGATCAGAACGAAGGCGGCGTAGAAGGAGGCCAGCATCAGGCCGGGCACGGCGCCGGCGAGGAAGAGGTCGCCGATCGCCACGTCGGCCGAGAGGCCGTAGACGATCATCACGATCGAGGGCGGGATCAGGGTTGCCAGCGCCCCGGAGGCGCAGATCACGCCGACGGTCAGCTTGCGGTCGTAGCCCAGGCGCAGCATCTGCGGCAGGGCGACCAGGCCGAGCATGACGATCTCGCCGCCCATGACGCCCGACATGGCCGCCAGCACCACCGCCACGGCGACGGTCTGCACCGCCACCCCGCCCCGCAGCTTGCCGGCGAAGATCGACATGGCGTCGAACAGGTCCTCGGCGATGCCCGCGCGCTCCAGGATCGAGGCCATGAGAACGAAGAGCGGCACCGCGACCAGGGGATACTTCTCCAGCAGGCCGAAGGCGTTGGTCGAGACCAGGTAGAGCCCCTTGGGCCCGAAGAAGAGCACCGCGCAGATCACCGAGACGATCAGCGTGACGATGCCGAGCGGCATGCCGGTCATCATCAGCATGACCAGGGCGCCGACGATCACCAGGGTGACGGACCCGATGCCGAAGGCACGCACGTCGACCACCTGGGTCGGGTCCAGCGCCTCGCCGATCCCGGTGAAGAAGCCGTCGACCAGGCCCACGAGGCTGTCCGCGCCGAGGTAGTGGGCCAAGACGATCGACAGGATGCGCACCCCGAAGATCGTCGCGACCGCGACCACGAGCCACTTCAGGAGCGTCGAGACGAAATGCCGGTGCAGGTTGACCAGCAATTGCGACAGGTAGAGCGCCGCCCCGACCACCAGCACGGTCTTCAGGAGCATGGGTTGGGGCGAGTTGAAGCCGCTGCCGAAGCGCTCGACGATGTCGATCGAGGCGAGCGCGTGGGTCGTCGCGTCGGCGATCAGCATGAAGAGCGCCACCACGCCGACGGTCATGGCGAAGAGATCGAGAATCCAGCGAGTCCTGGCCTTCGCCAGGATGTAGAACACGGTAATGCCAATGTGGTTCTGCTTCAGGGTGACGTAGCCGGCCGAGATCATCCAGGCCGAGGCGCAGAGCACCATGACCACCTCGAAGGCCCATTGGGTCGGCGCGTTAAAGAAGTGACGCGCGATCACCTCGTAGAGCGTGACCGCGGCGCAGAGGATGTAGAGCTGCGCCACCGCCAGGCCGGAGAAATGGCTGACGTGATCGATGATGTTGTAGCGCGAGGTGTCGACGGCCTTGTGGCTATGGTCGGTCAGGACCTCGTCGACGGCATCGGCGATATTGCCGACCGGTTCGCTGGCTGTGCTGGCCATCGCGTCCCCTCAGGGTGACTGATGCGGCTGCCGCAGGAGAGCGGCGGCGCTCGGAAGAGCGCCGCCGCGGCAGGTCACTGCAGGAGGCCGTAGGCCCGCATGAATTTGACGTGGGACTCGTAGGCTTCCTTGGCCAGGGGAGACTGCTCGGCGAAGTCCTTCCAGGCACCCTCGGCGATGGCGCGGAACTTGTCGCGCTCTTCCTGGTTCCAATCGACGACCTCCTTGACCGGCCCCTCGCCGGCGCGGTGCTTGGCCGCCAGGATGCGGTCCTGCATGTCGGCGTGGCGCCGGAGGTCGGTATAGGCCGCGATGTACCAGGTCTCGAGGATGGTCCGCTCGGCCTCGGAGAGCTTGTCCCAGGTGGCCTTGTTGACGATGAACTGCAGCACCGCCTGGCTGTGGATGCCCGGGTAGATCGGATAGTGGGCGATCTTGTGCATGCCCTTGGAGTCGTTGTTCACGTAGGCGCTGGCGTCGGCCGCGTCGACGATGCCCTTCTCCAGCGAGGTGTAGACCTCGGAGAACGGCAGGGCGACCGGCGCGGCGCCGACCCGCTTGAAGACCTCGGAAGCGAGGCCTTCCGGCGAGCGGATCTTCACGCCCTTGAGGCCGTCGACCCCGGTGATCTTCTTCTTGGAGACCAGGGCCTCGCGGGCGTAGGGTCCGCAGCCGATCACATGGACCTTGCCGTTGGTGTACTTGTCGTAGGCCTTCTGCAGGATCTCCTTGCCGCCGCCGTTCATGCACCACATCTGGACTTGGTCCGGATTGTCGTAGCCGGCGATCAGGTCGCCGATGATGGCGAAGACCGGGTCGCGGCCCGAAAAATAGGAGACCGCGTTGAGGTCGCCGTCGAGAATCCCGACGCCCACCGCGTCGATGGTCTCGCGGTGCGGCACGACCGACTTGGTCGGCATGAGCTGAAGCTTCAGCGAACCGCCCGACATGGCCTCGACCTTGGGCGCCCACTTCTCGGTCAGATATCTGAAGGTGAAGTCGCCGGCGCTCTGGCTGGTCTGGAGCTTGAGGGTCTTGGCCTGGGCGCCAGCGGCGACCACCAAGGCGAGGGCACCGAACGATACGGCGAGCAGAGACTTCCGCAGCATATTCACAACCTCCCGTATGGCTTTTGTTGTTTGATCCCCCGATTCATAGCCCAATGGGCTGAAAAAGAACATCCGAACTCGCGACCGGCGCGTCTCGTCGCCCGATCCGTCGCGGCAGATGACGATGTTCTCGGCGCGCTTCGCTTCGGCCGGGCCGCGTTCAGATCCAGCCTTGCCGCTTGAAGAACTTGCCGAGCTCGGCCGCCAGCTCCTTGCCGGTGCGCTGCGTGTCGGATACGACGCTGGGCCCGACCGCTTCCGAGACGACCGTGGCCGTTCCGCCGATGATGATGCTGCGCTTCATCTGGCCGGTCGCCCCGCCGATCCCGAGGGGCATGATGAAACCGGGTGCGGAGCCGCTCGTGCCGACCACCTCGAACTGCTTGATCTGCTTCTGTCCTTCCGGCGTGGCGTAGCGGACCTGGCTTCTGGTGACCACCTTGGTCCGCCCGGCGCCGAAGCCGACCAGCATCCGCGCCGCGGCGCTGCCCTCGTCGACCGAGATAAACTCCCCTTGGATCAGCAGAGTGCTGCCCTGCGCGTCGGTCAGCTTCCCGGCCGGCTCGGTGGGGATGCCGAAGGCCCCGATCTCCTCGACCAGCACGGCCTGGAGCACATCGGAGATCGACTTGCCGAACTCGACCTGCTCCGGGGTCAGGGCCGGCTGACCCGCGCCGTCCCCGGCGGTCCCCTCGCCTGTCCCCTGGCCTGTCCCCTGGCCCGTCCCCTGGGCCGCGGACCCGCCCTGGCCCGGCGCGTAAGCGAAGCCGTAGACCACAATGCGGTCCGGCTTGGCCAGGGTCTCACCCTCGTAGGCCTCCAGCTTTGTGACGTTGGCCGAGGCGCAGCCGGCCAGCAGAGCGGCGGCCAGCAGCGCCGTGACCCTGCCGGCCAGGTTCCGGCCCAGTGCCGGTAAGGCACCCCTGTTGAAGCAGAATGTTCCCATGGTGCTCGGCTCCTTTCTCCGCAAGATCCCAGCTTCCGCGCGACCGGGCCTCGGCGCCAGCACGATCTGCCGTCGCAGGATGTTCGCGTCATTTTGCAGGCTCATGAGCTGCTGCCGCAACGGCTTGATCGCCGGGCGGCCGCCACCCGCCGCCCCGCGACGGAACCGGAACGCACGACAGGTGTGCACACGACCGGGCGGCCGGCCGGCTAGAATCCCGTCAACCTCTAGTGCCCTACGACTAATAATCATATCGGATTTGTGACAATCTCAAGAATCGGCTTGGGCGATGATTAATTTCCGGTTAATCTCTCGCCAGCGAAAGCTTAAATTTCAAATGGAGTCAGGGCTATGCGTTACTTTCTGGCAGTTTTACTTCTGGTCTTTCCCCTTGCGTCGGCTTCCGCGCAGTCGGCCGGGAACGTGGCCAAGGAGCTGATCGGCTACAACAAGATCGCGGTCAACTTCTCTGCGAACGCTGCCAGGTGCAACCTCACGGACGCGTCCATCCTCGAGGAGCATCTGGTTCAGAAGCTGGACGAGCTCGGTCTCAAGCAGACCGACGAGAGCCAGTCCGTCGTGATCCTCAACGTCGCCGGCACGACCCTGGGTCTGCTCGGTGCCCAGTGCTCTACCTATACGGGCCTGCAGATCCAGACCCGTCTGCGGGGCGATCAGGTCACCACCGACAACCCGCGGGTGCGGGCGGCGCTCGACCGCCTGGTCGAGATCCCGATCCTGCTGTGGAGCCACGGCGCCTTCTCCGTGACCACCCTGCCGGAGCCGGCGGCCGGCGGTGAAAGCCTCGCGGCCTACGATGCCGTCAAGAGCAACCTGAACGTCATCATGGCGCGCCTGAAAGAGCAGCGGAACGAGTAGTCTTCCTGTTGGGCGGCAAAGCGGGCGCAGGTAGCCGGCCCGTCCGTCGCCGAGGGTTGCAGCCAAACGGGGTGCCTCCGATGGGAGGCACCCCGTTTCGCGTCTAGAGCGGGCTCACGGCTCAGATTGACTCGATCTGAGCCGCTATTGCTCCGGCTTCCTACTCCGGCGTCGAGTTCAGCTGATAGAGCGCCTTGAGCACCCGCGGCGGGTTCTTGGCGACACGGCCGAACCATCTCTTATAGATCTGGGCGATCCGCCCACTCCGATTCAATTCGGAGAGCGCCCGGTTGGCGACCAGCTGGAAGTCCGCATCGCCCCGGGCCGTCGCGAGGGCAAAGGGCTCGAAGGAGAACAGCTCTTCGGACAGGTAGAAGATCTTGGGATCCTTGCTCGTGATGACCTGGCCGATCAGCACCACCTGGTCCGACGAGAAGGCGTCGACCTCGGCCTTCTCCAGCGCGCTCATGCCCTCGCTCGCCGAGGAGACCGGAACGACTTCGGCATCGACCAGGGAATTCTCCAAGGCGCCCTTCAAGGCGGTGATGGTCGTGGTGTTGTCGACGACCGCGACCCGCTTGCCTTTGAGGCCCATGATCCCCGGTACCCTTTCGGCGCTGAGGCTCAGCAGGGAGGCCCCGGTGACGAAGGTCAGCTGGGTGAAACCGACCCGCTCGGCGCGGCCCAGGGTCTTGGTCGTCGCGCCGCACAGGAGGTCGATCTTGCCGGACTCGATCGCGGAGAAACGGGTCTCGGCCGTGACCGGGACGTAGTTAACGGTGATATCCCGACGGTCCAGCTGCCGCTTCACCGCTACGGCGACATAGTTGCAGAGGTCGATCGAGTAGCCGATCGGTTGGCCGTCCTTGTCGAGGAACGACATGGGTGGCTCCGCCTCGCGGAAGCCCAGGTTGATCTTCCCGGTATCGCTGATCCGCTTGAGCGTGCCGTTGAGGTCGGCGGCGGCCGCCGCCGACAAGGGCGCGAAGGCCAGAACGACCCCCACTATCAAGTTCCGCATCGAATTACTCCCTGTTTCAATGCCCAGCCCGGGGCCTGCCCTTCGGCTTATCCCCGGGCCCGAATTCGCTGTCTGTTGCGGGTTTCCCCGGGCCAGGCCCGGAGAATTCCCCTGTTCCCTGTTCGAACGCGGGAGAGGGTAATGCAACCGACCCGTGAACGCGAGTCCCGGCCCGGGGCGGATCCTTGCCGGGACCGCACGACGGTGGCCAGGGGCGAAATCCGCCTCTAAGATCGCGGGCGAGCGGCGAGAGCGCCGCCGTCGACAACCCCGATCGCAAGGACGCGGACCCTTGAGCGAGCAATGGCAATACCAGTTGCGGGTCGATCTGGCCGATGCCTGTGCGGAGGCTGCCCGACGCGACCCCGGCGACCCGGCCCTGGCGCCGCTGCCCGCCATTCTGGGCCGGCACGACGCCGTGCTGAAGTGCCAGTACGACGCCTTCGCCGGCTATGTCGCCGAGGCCGAGCGGAACGGCACGGAGGGCTATCCGCTCTACGAATGGACCAGGGCGACGATCGAGAACCCGGCCAAGAAGGCCAAGTATCTCAAGTCCTTCACCCTCTATGTCGGCGGTGATCAGGTCTACGAGCGGGCCAAGGCCGAGGCGCTCGAGGCGGAGCTGCAGCCGCTGGTCGGGGGCGGTGTGATCACCCGCCTCGCCAAGCACGACACCAACCCGGCCAACAACCCTCAGCCGCCGGCCCGATATCGCAGGTAGGAGTTCCATGAAAGAGAACACGAAGGATAGTGGCGGCGGCGACGGAGCACCCCCCAGCCGCAGCCGCCTCGGCGCCGTTCTCCGCTGGACCGGGATCGCCCTGGGCGGCACGCTGGCGACCGTCCTTGCCGTCGTCGTCGTCTTCGTCGCCTTCGGCATCACCCTCGATCTCTCCGGATTGCGGCCCCGCGTCGAGACCGTAGCCTCGGCCGCCCTCGACCGCCCGGTCGTGCTCGAGGGCCCGATCGAGCTGGTACCCACCCTCCGGCCGACCCTGCAGGTCGAGGGCATCCGCGTCGGCAACCTCCCGGACTGGCCCGAGGCGGACTTCGCGACGCTCGAGCTCGGGCGGGCCCAGCTCGCGGTCCTGCCGCTGCTGCGCGGCGAGGTGGAGATCGAGGAGATCACGGTCCAGGGCCTGACGGTCAATCTGGTGACCAACGCCGAGGGCCAGCCGAACTGGCTGCCGAAGGACGCGGGGGTCCCGGCCGAGGCGGAAGGGGAGCCCGAGCCCGCTCCGGCGGCCGAGCCGGAAGCCGCGGGCCCACCCACCCTCCGCTTCATCGAGCTGAAGGAGCTGTCGCTGACCGACATCGAGGTGACCCACCGGAACGAGGCGATCGACCGCAGCGTGGCGCTGAGGCTCGACACGATCACCGGGGCCGCCGAGGACGCCAAGCCGATGAACCTCGCGCTCAAGGGCTCGCTCCAGGACGTGCCCTACGAGGCCACCGTGACCGCCGGCAGCCTCGAGACCCTGGTGGGCGGCGGAGCGCCCTGGACGCTGGATTTCGCGGCCGACGCCGCGGGCACCAGCCTGACCCTCGCCGGCGAGATCGCCGAGCCCCTGCGCGGCCGGGGCCTGGCGCTCGATTTCGCCCTCACCGGGCCCGAGATGAGCGAGCTCGAGGCCATCCTCGGCACCACGCTGCCGCCGGTGCGATCGATCGAGATCAAGGGCCGGATCGAGGATTCCGACGGCGCCTACAGGGTCACCGGCCTCGAGGGCGTCCTCGGCGGCACGGATTTCGCCGGCGCCCTCGAGCTCGATACCTCGGGACTGCGCCCGCGCGCGACCGGGAGGCTGGAGGTGCCCCGCCTGGACGTCGGCCCCCTGGCGGCCGCCGTCGCGGCGGTGGAAGAGGCCCAGGCGGCAGCCGGTCAGGAGGCGGAGGCCGAAGCGCCGGCGTCTGACCAGGCGGGCAAGGCCCTCGATCCCGACGAACCGATCCTGACGCTCGACGCGCTGGAAGCCTTCGAGGCCGATTTCACCTTGGCCATCGGAGAGGTCGTCAACTCGCCCTTCGCGATCAGCAATGCCTCGCTCCAGGTCCGTGTCGCCGAGGGCGCGCTGACCGGACCAGTAGGAGCGACCGTCGCCGAGGTGCCCTTCAGGGGCGAATTGAGGCTCGAGCCCCGGGACGGCGAACCGGCCGCCGGCGTGACCCTCTCGGCCGCGGGCAGCGACATCGGCCAGCTGCTCTCGCTGATGGCCGACGTCGAGGGTGTCGAGGGCGCTTTCCAGAGCGCCGACCTCTCAATCGCGGCGCGGGGCGAAACGCTGCGCTCGCTGGTCAGGACCGCCGAGCTGCGCTTCGCCATCGCCGGGGCCGCCCTGTCCTACGGCCACCAGACCGGCGAAGAGCCGGTCGAGTTCACGCTCGAGAGCTTCGACATGGTGTTCCCGGCGGCCGACGTGTCGCGCATCACCGCCGAGGGCACGCTCCTGAAGGAGCCCTTCTCCCTGCAGATCGAGGGCGGCACCTTCGTCGAGAACTACGTTCAGCGCGACTGGCCCCTCGATCTGAGCGCGACCGGCGGCGGCGCCGAGCTCCGCGTCACCGGCCGCGCCTCGCGCGACCCCGAACGCGCCGGCGCGGGCATCGAATTCTCCCTCGCGGGCGAACGCATCGGCGGCCTGTCGCGCTGGCTCGGCATCGCCCCCGAGGCCGATCTGGCCTACGCCCTGCGCGGCAGCGTCTCGCTGGTGCCGGGCAGGCTCGGCGCGCGGATCGACGAGGGACGGATCGGCGAGACGGCCCTTGCCGGCGACCTGGGGATCAGGGACGAGGACGGCAGCCGGATCGCGGTGCTCGACCTCAAGGTCGGCAACGTCGATCTTCGGCAGCTGGCCGGCCTGGCCCCGCCGAAGCCCGAAACGCCGGAGCTGGAAACGGAAGGCGATGCCTTCACCATCGACGTCCCGATACTGCCCCACGGCCTCGAGCTGGCCGACTCCGACATCGATATCGCCGTCGCGCGGATCAGGATGGATCCGAGCGACGTCACCGACCTGGCCTTCTCCGCTCGGATCCGCGACGGCCGGGTGGAGGAGGCCCCCCTGCGGGCCGCTCTGGCCGGCGCCGTCATCGAGGGCAACGCTTCGACCGACCTGCGTGGCGAGGTGCCGAGCATCGACCTGGCGCTGCTCTCCAAGGACCTCGACGTCGGCGGTCTCCTGGCGCAGCTCGGTGTCGCCGAGGGGCTGGAGATGACCGCCGGCCGCTTCGATATGAAGCTGGCCCTGCGCGGCGCCACCGCCCGCAGCATGATGAAGGGCTCCAGCTTCTCGTCCTCGATCACGGACGGCCTGCTCACCCTGCGCGACCCCAACACCCAGGGCAGCCTCGACATCAAGGTCCCGGAGGGCCGGATCGAGGCCGCCGTGGACCGGCCAATCGCCCTGACGCTCGACGGCCGCATCCAGGAGACGCCGATCGCCATCGTCATCGAGACCGACAGCCTGGCGAGCTTCGCCGAGCCCAAGGACAGACTGGGCGCCACGCTGAACGCGAAGATTCTCAACGCCGAGCTGACCTTCTCCGGATCGGCGCCGCTGCCGGTCGATAAGCAGAATCTCGACTTCGCGCTCGACATCACGGGCGACCGCTTCAGCGACTTCAACGAGCTGCTGGATGTCGCCCTGCCGTCCTGGGGCCCCTACAAGCTGGCCGGCGCCTTCGGCAGCCAGAACACCGGCTACTACATCAAGGACCTCGAGCTCGGCGTCGGCAGCAGCGCGCTGACCGGCGCGCTCGACCTCGACACCACCGGGGCCAAGCCGCGCCTGACCGCCAGCTTCACGGCGCCCAGCGTGCAGCTCGAC
>JAAUYK010120657.1_pt1 | contig 10382 bp, 11 predicted proteins | sample 7278021 | NCBI WGS metagenome assembly JAAUYK01 (sample SAMN14350223, study PRJNA611818) | marine sediment metagenome | isolation source: surface marine sediment (1.8m) | place: French Polynesia: Moorea | collected 2018-08
CAAGCTTCCATCCCTTCGCCGGTTCTGGCGGAGATGCGGATGACCTCAATATTCGGGTTCACGCGGCGCAGGTTTTCCTCATAGAGGTCTAAATCCACGTCGCAATGCGGGGCCAGATCGACCTTGTTCAACAGCGCCAGGCGTGACGCGGTGAACATGTCGGGGTATTTGAGCGGTTTGTCCTCGCCTTCGGTGACCGACAGGATGGCCACCTTGGCGTCTTCACCCAGATCAAAGGCGGCAGGGCAGACCAGGTTGCCCACGTTTTCGATAAACAGCATCGCGCCTTGGGCGAGGTCGAGATGATCCATCGCGTGGCCCACCATGTGCCCATCCAAATGGCAGCCTTTGCCGGTATTGACCTGGATCGCCTTTGCGCCGGTCTCCCGAATGCGGTCGGCATCGTTTGAGGTTTGCTGATCGCCTTCGATCACAGCCAAGGGGCGGTCGCCCAACGCGTCTATCGTTTTGCACAGCAGCGTTGTTTTCCCCGATCCGGGGGAGGAGACCAGGTTCAACGCAAGCGCGTTGATCTCGGTCAATCGGGCGCGGTTCGACGCGGCGTAGCGGTCATTCTTGGCCAGGATGTCGGTTTCGACCTCAATCAGACGGGCCTCAGACATGCCTGCGACGGACACTCCGGCGGCGTTGTCGCCAAAATGCAGGTCGCCATGTTCCCCATGATGGTGGTGGTGCCCGTGATGATGATGGTCGTGGCTGTGTGCCTTGCCTTCGACCGTGCTGTCCCCGCATCCGCAAACTGTGCACATTACGCTGTCTCCAAATCCTTGATCCGCATTTCGTCTCCGCCCGTGGGCATCAGTTTCCCGCCGCCGCAATTGGGGCAGGGCTGTAATCTGTCTTCGATCTCAACCTCTTGCGCGCAGTCAAAGCACATGGCTTTGCCGGGTAGGTCGATCATGTCCAATGTGGCGCCTTCGGCGACGGAGCCGCGCATCACGACCTCAAAGGCAAAGGAGAGGGCGGGTTTTTCCACGCCAGCAAAGCGGCCTATTTCCACGCGCACGCGGCTGATTTTCTGCACGTTATGCGCCAGAGCCTGGGTCTCAATAACCTCGCGGATCCCTTCGCAGAGCGACATCTCATGCATGGCTCACCTCTTTCACGCGGATGGGGGAGCAGGGATCAAGGATGTCGAGGATTAAAGGCGCGAGGCCCGCTTGGGTTGCGGGAAGGCTGCTCAGGGTTTGATCCAGGACACCGCCCTTGGCCTGCAAATGATCTGTGGGTGTGACGCGCGAGAAGGCTGTGACCCGGTCGTTCTTCGTCTCCGCACGCACGGTATAAAGGCCGCGGGTTGCGGGCACATGGGCGACGCCTGGAGTGGGGGAGCGTGCCAACAGGGGCGCGCCGTCTAGCAATGCTTGCAAGTCATAGGCGCGCGCAGCGACCCGCCACAAAGGGCCGCGGCCTTGATGGTTTTCAATGGTTTGTAGAACAGGGTGTTCAGCCACGCGCGCGGCGCAGGAATTCTCGACCAACGCAGTCGCGTCCCCCGCGGTGAGGTGTGAGACGAAGGGCAAAGGTGCGGCGCAGGCGACATCTGGTCCAAACAGCGTATCGATTTTACCCAAGAGCGCGGAGAGATTGGTTTCGCTGTCGAGATACGACGTAAAGTCATCATTCGTTGCGGGTAGCCGCCCGGTGGGTCCAAATAAGGCCTTTGCCAACTCAGTTGTGCCGTCTTGCCATCCATATGGCAGCGACGCGGGACTCATCCCGAAGTGACCGGGTAGAATGACTGTTAAGCGCAAAACATGATCGCGGATTATCTCGCGCCGCAGGGTTTCGGCATCATCTTTGACCGGCAGGCCCAGGGCCAACCGCGCAGCCATGCTTTGTGCAGACCGGCACAGATTGAACAAACGCGGAAGCAACTCTGCGACGTCTTCGCGCGCCTTGCCCAGCACCATCGCCTCTACCGGCAATGGGGCGGCCGGTTCGGCCACAAGGCTATGGACGCGCGCGTCCAGCATCAGCTGTCGACCTCGGAGGCGAGGCCGCCGCTGATCACTTTGCGGCGGGTGGGGGCCGCGTCCAGTTCAACCCCATCCTCCTCTTCAGGCGGAGCAAGCTCGGCTTCACGCGCAGCGCGGATGTCGACGGCGCGATCGGTTTCGGCGCGGTTGTCTTCATTAAACAGCGCTTGCATGACCGCAACCGCCACATCGACCGCTTGAGCTTGGGTGTTGAAATCGCCCATCGGGGAGAAGAGCGAGCAGGCTTTGTACCCGCCTGTCATCTCGCGCACGTTATGGATGAATTCATAATCGCCCGAGGGAAACGCCATGATTTCCTTGTGGCCCGGTGTCAGATCATTCCAATCTTCATCCGGGGCAGGCAGTTGCACCAGGTTCATAAACCAGGGGCTGATCAGAACGCCCAACGGACGCCCCTCATGCATTTGAAAGCCCACGGCCTGAACATGCAGCGTTTTGTTGACGATGGGCACGTCTTTCATCTTGGCGTTCCAGATTTCCGTGAAATCTGACACCAGAGCGGTGGTTTGTTCGTTCAGAAAGGCGACCTCCGCCAGGTGAGGCGCGCCGGGATCTTCGCGCACCAGGAATTGTGCGGCGGGGGCGCTGCAATTCGGGCAGGACCAGTCTTCGGGCAGGGCCGCAAACGGTGTGCCCGGGTCAATCTGTCGTGCCTCATCGCCCTCGGCCGGGTCATAGGGGGTCCAGCAGATTTTGCATTCCATGATGGCCAGCGGGCTGATTTTGTCCGCAGCGCCCAGATAGCTGCCTTCAAACGTGCTCATGCAATGGCCTCCATCACGGCTTCGATCCGCTTGGAGGTGTCGGTCAGATCCTCAGGCGCGGCGATGGCCACTTCGGGCATGGCGGTGACTTCGAACGTGTCGAGGATCAGCGTGTCCATGGAGTTGAAGAACTGCACGCGCCAGATGCCATTGGTCGCGGTGGCGCTGACCCGGCAGTTTCCGTATCCACGCGACAAAACAGTTACGGCGCCTTCGCCCAACGCATCATCCAGCCAAACCAAATCTGGCTCAGTGTGCGGCAGCAAGGTGAGGTTGATCACATGCGGCTCTTGGCCTGGTTGGTAGATCGCGGATTTATCCAACAGCTCCACAATCAAAGCAGGTGCGTTGGCCAAGCCGTCAATCTTTGGCGCAGCTTCGCCCTTGGCGGGCGTGACCGGGTTGAACGCCCGGCTGATGGCCATCTGCGGCACGGGGGCCACTTCCACCTGGTCGATGCCTTCGCCCTGCAACACCCAGACGCCTGCAAAAACGCTTTCTTGGGCCGCAATTGCCGGGATGCCGCGCATCCGGATCGAGACCTCGCCCTGGCCCAGCACTTCGGCGATGAGGGCACGGGATACCGCGCTTAGATCCGAGAGATCGAACGTGATGGGAGCCGCGCCGCTTGCCACGGTCTTCGCTGCATCAGCGATTTGGCCCAACAGCGCCAGTGCGTGGGGATCAGCCCCGTCATCCGTGTCCGGAATATGCGGCGAATAAGTCCGCATATCCTGCGGCATGGGCATATATTCCAGCGTCTCGTCTTCGGGTTGAGAGCCCGGGCCAAATCCGGTGGGAGGCAGGTGGAAATTCTGAACCATTACTCGGCTCCTTCCGGGATGAGGCTAAGGATATGGGTGACGCGGGCGAGGTAGTCGTCCCAGTCGCGCACCTTGGGGATGGTGCCGACCTGAACGCCGTCCCGGAAAAAGATCAGCAGTGGTGTTTTGAAAACGCCAGCGTCCTCGCGGGTCTGATATTCGATCTCATCCCCCACCACGGCGCAATCGAACTTGCCTTGGAAGGATTGAACGATTTCCGGCAAGATCACCGCCGCATCGGTGGTTTCCAGGTTCTTGGCCGGATCGCCGGGTACAAAGAGGCAATGCGCGCCCTCGCGTCTGGTGAACTCGGCCACGTCGCTGGCGTTGGACAGATGCGGCCAGCCGATCTCGTCCGTCAGGCGTGCAATAAGAGGGTGGGTCATGATCCGTCCTTCAGGCTGTGGATTTGCCCGCATCAAGTGCGGCTTGAAGATGGGGTGGCAGTTGTGGGCCACGGGTTTCGATATCGGCGAACGCATCCGGTCCGCCGTCGTCGCCGGCCATCACGGCGCGCAAGGCGTCAACGGCCGACTTGATTTTCAACGCTTCGTCTTCGCCCAGAACGTCGCGGGCGGCACCCAGAAAGGTCAGGACCCATGTGCCCACCGGCTGAGTGCCCGTCAGCGCAAGATCGATTGTATGGGAGTGCTCCCCGTCAAAGGCGGTGGCGCGGTATTCATCAACATGGGTGATTTGCATGGGGATGCCGACACACACGAGACTATTCTCCCGCTGGGAGGAAGCGTGCGTCGCCAATACGGCAAGCGTCATCCTCGGACGGGCGTCCGTCTTCATAGGCGTCGCGCAGGATCGAGGCGTCCGCGAGAAGGCTATCATCGCCTTTGCCCGGAACAGGTGTGATCCCCATGGCGCGGAGTTTCTCAAGCGCGATCTCGATGGAGGGCGCGATTTGCGCGGCCACCTCGTCCCGCAGGCCTCCGCCGTAATCTTCCAACTCAACCGGTTGGCAGCCGATCAGGACCAATTTCTCGGGGCGGTAGCCCATCAGCGTCGCGGTGGCGATCACGTCTTGAAAACCTGTCTGATGCAGGCTCATTTTCTTGGCGCCCATGAATTGCGGCACCTCATCGCCTTCGACGATATTCAGCGTTCCGGGCTCCAGCCCGTAATCGACTGCGTCAAAGACGATGAGCGTGTCCGCCTCTTCCAGAAAGGGCAGCAGGTACAGACCTTGCGTGCCGCCATCTAAAAGCTTCACATTGTTCGGGAAAGCCCAGTTTCGGGCCATTTCTTCGACGCAACGCACCCCAAAGCCCTCATCGGCCCACAGTACGTTCCCTATCCCAAGCACCAGCACCTGGTTGCTCATGGTTGTTCCTCCCGGTTCCCTCGACCGTGCCTTGCAGCGCGGCGATCTTTTCCTCCGGTGGCTGGCCGGAGACGCGGGGTGGCTTGATCAGTTGCTTTCCAGTTTCAAGTGGAATCGGCTGATGAGTACCCGCATGGGAGGAGCTAAAAGATGTATTCGAAAGCCGTATTTGATCTGGATCAAATTCTGCAAAGAGCTGTTTGCTTCGTGAAGTAAAGTTTATCCGGTATTTGCTGTATTCGGCGCCGCGCGAAACGAAAAAAGGCGCACCCTGCGGCGCGCCTTAAGATGTGTTTCTGCCTAACCTATTAGGGGTTTGGTGCTTATTCCGGCCGGTCGTCCTTGAAGGTACGGTGACCAGAAATCATGGTCGAGACCATGGATTGCCGCGACATAATGTCTTCACGGATCGCGGCATAGACGTGGATCATGATGAAGACCACAATTGCCCACATGCCCAGATGATGCAGCGAATGCATGATCTGGCTGTTGCCAACCAGGTTCATGATTGGTCCGGTCAACGTGGACAACCAGTGATCCGTGCCAAGACCCTCGGCATAAAGGGCAAAGCCCGTGACGATCATGAAGGTCATGCCGCAGGTCATGAAAAAGAACATGGCGATCTGGGCAAGCGGGTTGTGACCCACATATTTCTTAGGCTCTTTTTCCAGGAACGCGTACCAACGCAGTTCAAAGAAGACCTCTTTCCACCATTTCCCGTTGAAGATGGGCAGGCGGAACATCTGCTTGGAGTGGTGGTTGCCCACAAAGCTCCAATAGATCCGCCCGAAGAACCCAATCGTCATGATCATCGCAGCGGCGAAATGCGCAAAGCGGATGTAGCCAAAGACAAACTGATCCGTCGCCTCACCAATCTCCATAGTGGGGGGCGGGTTGCCGATGAACCAGCCGGTCACGCATAGAACAAGGATCGCTGCGGCATTGATCCAATGCCACAAACGCACCGGGGTTTCGTACACATAGACCGAGGTATGACGTTTGATCGTTTCCAGATCTTCCGCCGTTGCATCGCCTGTCAGAACCGAGGCCGAATAGAAGTCGACCTTGGAGCGATCAAGCTCTTCTGGTTTTTCTTCGACATCTACCCTCATGACCGAAATCTCCGAACCAGTCCGACGACGGCGGCCAGGGCAATGATGGCCAAACCGACATTAATGCCCAGATGCGCCATGCCATGGGCCGCCTCAGGCACCGGGGCGTGGGCCCCATGTGCCAAAAGGGATGTCGGTGCCAGTGCGATCAGTGTTGCAAGTTTTCTCATTGTCGCCTCCCTTAGCGCACTTTGACGGTGGTCAGTTCTTCGCCATCGGGCGACATGACGTGGGTGGAACAAGCGAGACACGGGTCAAAGCTGTGCAGGGTGCGCAGGATTTCGACCGGTTCTTCCGGACGCTCCATCTTGGTATTCATGAGGCTTGCCTCAAACGCACCGATATTGCCCTTGGTGTCACGCGGCGATCCGTTCCAGGTTGTGGGAACGACGCATTGATAGTTGTCGATACGCCCATCCTTGACCTGAACCCAGTGGCCCAAAGCGCCACGGGGTGCTTCGGTCATGCCGACGCCCTTGGCCTCTTTGGGCCAGGTTGATGGATCCCACTTGGCGACATTGGCCGTGGTCTCGTCACCGTTTTTAATATTGGTGACCAGCTTGTCGAAGAAGTACTTCTGCAAGCGCCCGCAATATTCAGATTCCAGCGCCCGCGCCGCCGTCCGACCGAGGGTCGAGAACAGTGCGTCAACCGGAAGATCCATGGTGCGCAAAAGACCGGTGACCTGATCGGTGATGTCTTCATGACCACCTGCATAGCCCACGATGTAACGCGCAAGCGGTCCGACCTCCATCGCGTGACCCCGCCAGCGCGGTGCCTTGATCCACGAGTACTTGGCAGCCTCGTCGATCTCTTTGATGTTCGTGCGGGTGCCTTTTGCGTTGGGGCCCAGCTCATACTTGGCCTCGGTGATGCCGTCCCAGGGGTGCAGGCCTTTGCCCGGCTCCCCGTAGTCGTACCAAGAGTGATCCACGAATTCCTGAATTTGCTCAGGATCGCGCACATCCACCTCATGCACCGTGCTGAGATCGCCATTGATGATCGCACCGCGCGGTAGATAGAGTTGCTCGGGCGAGAAATCATTGGGATGCTCCGGAATATCGCCATAGGCCAGCACGGCTTGAGACGACAGACCGCCACCATAGAGCCAGTTCTTGTAGAACCCGCCAATGGCAATCACATCCGGGATATAGACGTTTTTGTTAAAGTCGATGCATTTCTGGATGATGGAGCTGACCAGGTTCAGCCGCTCCATGTTGATCGCGCCAACCGCACCGGTCGAATGCACATTGATCGGGCAGGGAACGCCGCCCACCAGCCAGTTGGGATGCGGGTTCTTGCCGCCAAAGATCGTGTGTACCTTCACAATCTCTTTTTGCAGGTCCAACGCCTCAAGATAGTGCGTGGTGGCCATCAGGTCGGCCTCGGGCGGTAGTTTATAGGCCGGGTTGTCCCAGTAGCCATTTTTGAACAGGCCCAATTGCCCGCTTTCCACAAACTGCTTCAGGCGGTTCTGGACATCGCGGAAATATCCCGGTGAGGACATTGGGTGCGATGGGCTGACCGTTTGTTGCAGTTCGGACGTGGCCTTCGGATCCGCTTTCAGCGCGTTGACCGGGTTCACCCAATCCAACGCGTGCAGGTGATAGAAATGCACCACGTGGTCATGGATTTGCAGGTTCAGCTGCATGATGTTCCGGATCGAGTTTGCGTTGTCCGGGATCTCAATCCCCAGCGCATCTTCGACCGCACGCACAGATGTCAGGGCGTGTGTGCCGGTGCAGACGCCGCAGATGCGTTCGGTAAAGGCCCAGGCATCGCGCGGGTCGCGCCCTTTGAGGATCACCTCAAGGCCCCGCCACATTGTGCCCGTCGACACCGCGTTGCGGATATATCCCTCATCATCCACGTTTACTTCGCAGCGCATATGGCCTTCGATCCGGGTGACAGGGTCAACGACGATCCGCTTGCCGGAGGTGTCCAGATCGAACCCGTTTGGTGTTTGAACAACCATGGATTATGCCTCCTCTTTCGATTTTTGCGCTTTGTCTTGCGCGGCTTTCAGGGCTGTCACCGCGGTATGCAGCGCGATGCCGCCCCCCACGACGCCCGCGGCGGCGAGGCCCACTTTGTCGGCGTTGGCTTCAACGCCAAATTGGGTGAGGTCGGTCACGCGGTCATAGAAGCTGCCCTGATCCCAGAACCCATCTTCCGAGCAGCCAATGCAGCCGTGACCCGCTTGGATTGGGAAGCTGACGCCTTCGTTCCAACGCACGGTTGAACAGGCGTTGTAGGTGGTTGGGCCTTTGCAGCCCATTTTGTACAGGCAATAGCCCTTCTTGGCGTTTTCATCGTCCCAGGCTTCGACAAACTGGCCCGCGTCGAAATGCGGACGACGATAGCATTTGTCGTGAATGCGCTGACCGTAGAACATCGCGGGACGTCCTTGGCGATCCAGCTCGGGCAGACGATCAAAGGTGAGCATGTAGGTGATCACACCGGTCATCACCTCGGCAATGGGCGGGCAACCCGGCACTTTGATAATCGGTTTGTCGGTGATCACCTTGTGCACAGGTGTGGCTTGCGTCGGGTTAGGAGCCGCCGCTTGAACACAGCCGTAAGAGGCGCAGGCGCCCCAGCTGATGATCGCTTTGGCGTCTTTGGCCGCGTATTTCAGCTTTTCCACGAAGGGCTTGCCGCCCGAGATGCAGAACATGCCGTCTTCGTTCAGTGGCGGGTTGCCCTCAACCGCCAGGATATAGTTGCCTTTGTATTTCTCGATCGTGTCGGCCATCGCCGCCTCAGCCGCGTGGCCCGCAGCGGCCATCAGCGTGTCGTCGTAATCCAAAGAGATCATCGACAGCACCACATCTTTGGCCAGCGGGTGGGCCGAGCGGATGAAGCTCTCTGAACAGCAGGTGCATTCCAAACCATGGACCCAGATGACGGGCGTGCGGGGTTTCGTTTCCATCGCATGTGCGATTTTCGGAACAAAGGCCGGCCCCAAGCCCAAGGCGCTTGCAGTGAGCGTGCAGTACTTCATGAAACTCCGGCGGGTGATCCCCTGCCTGCGCATCACGTCGTAAAAGGTTTCGATTTCCGACAATGTGCTGTCCTCCAATATGGCTTCCATTCCGCGCGCATGGCATGCGACGGCCCTCAGCCTAGTGTCGGACGGATTGGAATATGTGGGCGATGAGAGGTGCGCAGAGTGCGACAAAACGCCAAACATATTTACTATCAATGGCTTACGGTTCCGCAGTGGCAAAACTTGATCTGGATCAAGATAAGGGCGTGACCATCTTTCGGCCCTACTGGTTAGGGCGTTTCCATCTGCGCCAACGCGACGAGCGCTTGCCCTAATGCCAACCCGCCATCGTTGGCAGGCACTTGGGTGTGTATCAAAACGGGCAGATCTTTCAGGGCGTGAGCACACAAATTCAACAGCAACGCGTTTTGGAAACACCCGCCTGACAGGGCGACCGCTTTTGCCTCTCCGGTCTCGACAAGCCGTCGGGCTTTTGCGGCAAACGTCTGTGCCAGACCTTGGTGAAACCGCATCGCCATGGTGGCAGCTGGCACGCCGTTTTCTAGATCGTTCAATGCGCTGACCCAGAGGGGAGCATCGTTCAAAGCGCCTGTCGAAGAAGGCGCGCCAAAAGCATATGCGTTTCCCACATCCTCCGCAGAGGTAGACCGTGTCAACGCCTCTAGCCGCATCGCGGCTTCCCCTTCGAAGGTCTGCCTGTCGGGCGAGAGCTTCAACAAAGCCGCAAACGCATCAAAGAAGCGTCCCGCCGAACTGGAGAGCGGGCTGTTCACGCCAGCGGCTACCGCTTGGCGCAGCACATCCACCGGTTTGTCTGACAACATATCGTCTGCCGCATCAGACAATCCTGATTGGTCTAACCGTGCCAACAGATTGCGCCACGGCTCCCGGCCCGCGGCGTCCCCGCCGGGCAATGGTGCGGGCGTCAACCAAGCGCGTCGGTCAAACCCCGCGTAGTCCCCGAGCAGCAACTCGCCCCCCCAAACCGTTCCGTCGGGGCCAAGGCCTAAGCCGTCCAAGATAATACCTGCGACCCGTCCGCCATCCTTGGGCCATTGGTTTTCGGCCAGGCAGGCGGCGAGATGCGCGTGGTGGTGCTGGACCTGAACGCAGGGCAAGCCGGTGGCCGCGGCGTGGCGCGAGGATCGGTAGTCTGGGTGCAGATCACAGGCCGCGGTCTTGGGGGCGTGGTCGAAGAGAGCGGCATAATCGGCATCCGCCTTGACGAATTCTTCCCAGGTCAGGGGATCATCCAGATCCCCAAGGTGGTGGGACAGCAGGGCTTGGCCGTTTTTTGTCAAACAGATCGCGGATTTCA
>JAAUYK010045527.1_pt1 | contig 10381 bp, 9 predicted proteins | sample 7278021 | NCBI WGS metagenome assembly JAAUYK01 (sample SAMN14350223, study PRJNA611818) | marine sediment metagenome | isolation source: surface marine sediment (1.8m) | place: French Polynesia: Moorea | collected 2018-08
GCATCGACCGAGCGAACGATGCGAGACAGACGCACGTACAGCTAATCAGGACGGGACGAGACGAGCGAGCGCCAAGAAGCAGCTAGGCAGGAGATTTTCTCTCCCCGTTTTCACCCCCTCTACGCGATCATTATTCATTGCCAGAGCTACGCAGGAACGCCAGAGGCACCGATGCTCAAGCCCGCCGGGTTATCCAATAGCTTTAATTGAAAAGTCGGAGACGTCGCGCTTCCCGCTGAGAGAAGAACTTGTAAAATGAATCCAGACAGGATTTTCATACGCGCCGATTAACCAATGTGTTCGCTAAACGTCCACCTCTCGTATCTGAAATCGAGTTTTCCATGCTCCAGTGAGCTGCCCAACGATTGCTCATATCGTGTGCGTACAATCGGCCATTCAGCAGCTGCCGGCCGTTTTCTCAATCCGTTCAATATTTGCTTAGCGGATTGGCTTCTGTAGATCGTGTACATAGCTTGTTCGGCTACGCACTTGCTCCACATGGTAATCCCAGTTCATGTTTTTTGCCACAATTTCTACGCCCCCCGCCCAATTTATGCTCGCGGCTGGCTATCAGATTTTACGTCGACGGACGCTGTCTAGCCCGCGTCGTCGCGGTGTCAATCTCAGACAGTTGGATCGGGTGCGTTACGTACACAGCTAGTTGATGCTGAAGCTAAGCTAAGTCTCTGTGGCTGCATATTTCGGAATCAGTGTCAGGTTTTATGGAGGGATCGGGCAGCTAGCCAGTCGCGGTCGCCTGCATGATGATCCAGGGATGCCCTTATCGCCCATGAAGGGTTCCTTTGATAAGAAAATAACGAGTTTTAATAAAAGCCAGAGAATGAGTGAAATTCTAATATTGTATTAAATAGGTGCTTAGTTCACTTTATACACGTCCATGCACGTTACTTGTGTTTCATATCGTCAGAGTCATAATCATAGTCTCAGCCTCCGCTATAATTTCACACATGTCTTGCTCGTCTCGTCCTCTTTGGAGAAACAAGAGAGAGAGAGAGACTGCTGCATTTTTGTCGTGTCTGTCGCCACCCCTTCCTTGCTCGATCTCCCGACCGACCGAGTTTGCTACGCGCATACACATGTTGCAGCAGCTACCTTCGACCGACGACGCAGAATGATATTCTTCTCTAGCGTTTCCCAATCGAGGACCAGACACCCTCTTTCCTTACTAGAGCTCTTTGGAACTCCTTGTGAATACAGCTACTCTGATCTTCTCACCCTCCCCCGAGCGGAATCTCGTTTTTGTTTGTTTTTTCCTCCGCAGTGGAGCGAAGAAGCGTCTCCCCCTAGCTAGCTAGCTACGCGAATCCAACATGCAAGGAATAATAAGCCGAGCAGCCGGCAACATTTTTCTCCGCGCGGTCGTAAGAGCATCCCAAGTGTGGCTTGAGTGAATGCAATTCGTAACTGACAGACAGACTCGAGGGAGGGAAGGAAGACGCTCGAGTTTGAATCGCGAGCTCGGTGAGAAGAAAGCTTTCATTTCATTTCCGAAAGGAAAACATCCCTCCCTCCGTCCCTCTTCTCTCATCCGACTGAGAATCGATATTCAGAATATCCTCCCTAGCTCGGGATCCGTCTTCACACAAGTGTTTCTTCCTCCGTGCAGCCCCCTTCTGTCTTCGTCCGCCCGTCCGTTCGTCTTTCTCCGCCGACACATAACATCCGACGGAGACGAGATGTCGCGCATAAAGGATGATTAATCGGAACTTTTAGCCGCGGACGGCCGCTAGAGCAAGTGTGTTTGAAGCTAGCTAGCTGCAGGGAGCTGGAAGAGAGTATAGGTGGCTACTTCAAAGATATCTTGGGTTAGTACGAAACCGGCCTGCCTCTTAAACTGGCATTTAGCGAGGATGTTTTATGCAGTTGATCCCGTTTTCAATCACCCTATCTACCTGGGTGCACTTTCCTCCTAGCTTCCAACTGATCGCATTCCTCGATTGCTGGCCCGTACGTACGTTCTGCCAATCGCTGCCTTTTATTCCCCATAAAGTCGGTCCTATCGACAATGCATTGCCATTGCCTTTGCCGTCCGTCCGACGAATGTGCAGCTAGGAGCGCATTAACTCTTGGTCCGGTGACACCTTTTTTGTTCGCGATCGATCGGATCCTACGTTATACACGAAAATCCGATGATGGACGCACCTCGATCGGCCGGCCCGCCACGTGTCGCATAGGGGGCTTATTGGGTGACATCATGCCTTTTGTTCGTGTACGTATGAAGCATGTTAAGGTACGTAAATTAGCATATTGTCAGCTACTTTTCTCTACGTATGTTTCGCTCCCCCTCTCGCTCGCTATGTGCATCAGTCGCTCGCACACGTACGTTCTACGCCGAAGCCATTATTCTCCGTTTTCGGGTCGATTGTTAGTTCCTTCCTCTTTCTCTCTCTCTCTGTTTGTGACACGCCGTATATGTGTGGCTGCTGTGCGATCCCATTGACCCAGTTGCGAGATACGAGGCAGGCAGAGTCTCTCTCTCTCTCTCTCTTTCTCTCCGGCGTCGGGGGAAAAAGACAGAAATCCCGGCGCGCGCAAAGAGATTTATTCGCTCTGCTCTTGGCATTGCTGAAGCGGCAATAAGTTAGAGCAATTTCATTTTCGAGAGCTGTAGCAATGTTGACTTTGCCCCCATGTACTAGTAGAACGCATTCAAACGCGGTCTAATGATGGATAATCTTTTGTGGGCCAGCTGTCATTAGCATATAAATGAACGAACGAACGAACGAACGGAGTAGTTGTTGTAAAAAAGGTCCCTTGCTCCAAATGAATTTATGGCCAGACGTTGAAAACAGTCTGGATTTAATCGATTAGTGCGGCGTGAGGGTCAGTGAGTTTGAAAGGGAGTCTCTCACAATCTGATATGCCACGGTCGGCGATGTCTCTGTCTCGATTCCATCGTCTCGCCTCGCCCCATCCACGCCTCCTTGTCAAATTGATATATTTGCAGCCGAGGGAGGGAAAGAATTATTGCCGCTTATACAAAAATTCGCCGCCAGTTCTGCCTGCCCCTCCCAAAATCTGCCTGGCTGACGTTGAACGATCGCCGAAATAGGAGAGAAAGAAAGAAAAATCTGGCGTAATGATAATCTCCTACAAGCCGTGTGTGTGTGTTTGTTTCTCAGTTTAGGCTCAGTTTCGCTCGCGTTCGTTAATCCCGGGCAGGGGTTTCTTGCAATGCCTTCTGATTTTTTCAGCTTGCATGTGTACGATTTGTACGAGTTAAGTTTTCAGGTCCACTTTTCAGCTTTATTGAGTAATTTCTTCTTAAGGCAACTCTAGTCTCGCTCATCCCCCCACATGAATTATGTCGACTCATTTCTATCCGTGTCTCTCAGACGCTGGCGGCTCCGGCTGCTCTGCCTTCCGTACGTGGAACCGTACTCACTCCGACCGGCCGTTCCATCATTTTCAATCAAGAGATCTCTGACAGCGGAGCATGTCTAGCTGGCTTCGGCAGAGAAGGAAGAAAGGAACGCCGAACGGGCCGGGCTTTATTAATTGCATCCATTTTGGGACGATGTTAAGTCAACCGCGCTATTGTCAGATGGATGTTTGGACCCCCTGATTAGACTGGAAAAATCTTTTGCCGCCGCGAGCACTTTTCCGCGACCTGTTTTTGCTGCTCGCCAGTTTTAATTGAGGCGCTTTTTCCTCCTCCCGTAGACCACATCAGAGACCGATGGGTGGAAGGAAGCTACACAGCCGTGACTTCGGACGAAACAGCCCTCTTTGTTTTCCAAACCAACCCCCTTTGCTTGCTCTGATTTATATTCGATCCCGTGTAAAACACACAAACCAGGATCGTGACACTCGGAAGGCAGATGCTCTGGCCATAATCCATTATTTAATTCCTTTGATTTACGGGCGTCAGTTCCGGGCCAACGAACGGATTGTTGTGGTTATGCATGCAGATTATCGGATACTAACCGCATAAATTTGCGCCACGAAACAGAAACTTGCTCTGGTATCTCTCTAGCTCGCCAGCTCGCCAAAATCTTTCTTGGCTCGGCGTGTGTTTTCCGGCGCGTGAAACCCGCAATCAAAAAGCGATTTCTTGCCGGCCCCGCCCGCTCACCCTCGAGCAAGGCAGGAACTGGCCATCATTCATTTGGCCCATTTCATGCAAGAGTTATCGCCAAATAAAATAAAAAGCGCGCGGGGTAGTAGCTGTGGCTGAGCAGAGCAGCGGAGCGTTTCCATGACGCCGATTTTTGCTGCTCCCTGCGTCGACGACCACTCCCTTAGAGAATGGCTTAATAATAACTCTTAATACTACTCCGGCTATATATATTCTCTGCCCAAGGAGGACAGTTATTGAGTTATTACATACGCCCTTCCTCTCCTCCCTCCCTTTCTCTCAGAGATGAGGGCCGAGAAGATTCATCTTGGGGCCCATTTCTCATCTCGTTGCCCGGAGCGGACTTTTTGTCAGCCCTCCTTCGGAGAATGAATACGCAGGGCGCAGGGATTAGAATTTTCTGCTAACAAATTGCCACCGTGTCAGCGCTTTTAATTGGCCACAACTGTCCGTGTCTGCCCTTTCGTGTCTTTGCCTGCTTCGACAGCCTTGTTTTGTGTGGGCCGCCTAAATCAGATCTCGGCCTCGCTCCGGCTCCAAACTTGATGAATTGTGCAACCTTCGCAGATCAGATGCCCAAATGAAGAGCGCAGGCACGCAGACAGAGAATCGACGTTTTTGCACTCCGCTGCCCGTCCATTCTTCTCTGCGTAATTGTCGGAAAATTAACAGGCCCGCGTATCTCATTTCTTGCTCATCTCCGTAATCCGAACCCTGTAATCGATACTACGATTGCATCCTTTTTGTTTCAGGCCGACCTAAAAATGCTCAGCCGTGACTTTCGATTTGGGGCCGTTATATTGTCGTAATTATCGTATAGCGTGTTCCACTTTCGCAACGTCGATCTAATGAACCGAGGCGAACTTGTTGTAGTAAAAAGTTCTTTATCGTCGGTGGCCACCCCGTGTGCTTCTTATACGTTCACCTCGATAATTTGCTATGATGGCGGACAGTCAGGCAGCATGCTTAGTCGCCGCCGGCCATAATCGTCATGCAGCCCGGACGGAATATAAAAAGCCCACCACTATCTACGACGGTGAGAGCGAGCGAGCGAGCGAGTAAAGGCGTGGATTAAGTAGACTTAATGACAGCGGCGGCGAGTTGCGTGGGTATGCGCGGCGACCACCACGTACGCTGCAAAAAGGCGAATAAGAAGGAGGGAGCGACTCCTCGGGCAATTATTAAGCGCGGGCGAGCACACTCACAAATGGGCCATTTGCCTCGCCTCAGACCATTTGCATTCTGGACCTTGCAATAACATCTTTGAATGTTCATGTACTAGTAAGCAACCCTAGATATGGAGCATACGATATTCGTGGCGGAACGGAATTTGCGCACTGCCAAGAAAGCGGCCACCACTCGCTCGCCCGGGGCTGAGTTGCGAGCATAATAATGCCTGCCTGCCTGGCCAGATAGTACGTACACATAGCCGTCTTATCTGACTCTATTAGGAAGAAGTCTTGAGGCGTCTTTTCGTTATCCACACGGCCCGTCTCGGCCGGTCGGTCTTTATGGCTTTTCCGTCTCCTGTCTGTCGAAAACCAAGCGAGATTGTCTCTGCGATTGGTTGCTTGGTTAGTCAGCCAGCCAGCCAGTCTCTTCGTGCAACGCGGGGCCGGGTATCTAATCTTAGGTGTGAGATCGGACGGAAGGGGCAGGAGCGCCATGAGCGGACTTAACAGAGCCTCAAAGACTTGGATGCATTCTTAGAGCTGGCCATGATCCTGGGATCCCTTCGGTCGGCATCGACGACAAAGACAGTGGTGGACAGTGGTGGGCGCCCAATTAAGGCATTTCTCTGCATCTCTCCACTGTCACTCAGTCGGCTGGATGGAAGATCAGAGAATGGAACGAAAGAGAGAAGTCAGACAGACCTCTACTTTCTGTAGAAATTCTTCCCGATTGCCCCCATTGTCGTCTCTTCCAACAATTTGATTAAGCCTAATCCAATCTTCACTCCGGCTGCTGGACAGAGATTGGTGAACTGGATCACGCTTCTCTTGTAATCGTTTGAAGCCGAAATTTGAGACAGAACCACGATATATAAATCACGTTCGTTTGCGGTTTCGAGTGTCGTCGTCGTATATTGCGGTATTGCGGACATGAATGCGCTCCGTTGGAAGATTCATTCTCGTTCTTTGTTTCTTTTCCTCTCCCTCTCCAATGATTAGATTATCTAGGTCACCCCAGCCGCCGCTGCCTGTTATGAAGTGAGTAATGAGGTCGATCAGCTCCATCTGTTTTGGTTTCTCGATTCGGCTCTGCAAGCCTCCCGCTATGTTTGGAGTTTCCGATAGAGAGAGAGCGAGCGAGCGCTAATATAACGGTTGAATTGATCGGACTATGGGAGGGTATCTCTAGGTCAAGAAAGGGCAGGGGAGACAAACTGAGAAAGGAAAGTTAATTCCGTTCGTTGATGCAAGGAACGTAGCTATACTGTTTGAAAAACTGTACCTAGACGAATGGATGGCTAGGAGATAGGAGGAGTTCATAGTCCGGCGGTGATGGAACGGCGTGTTTTTCTCCTGGTGTGTGCGCGTACGCGTCCAAGTGGCCAAGGAAGTTGCTCTTTGCTGCTGAATGCTAGAATGGAAGCGATTTAAAAGATTGCATGCAGTTTATTCATGTACGATTCATTCGTTGCCATGACTTGTAGAGGAAATCCTGTGCGGGGCGTGTCCGCTCGCAACATCGAGATTCGAATCCGCGCAGAACTTTCGCGGCGAAAAATCGCAATGCATAGCGCAGCTAGCACATCGCTAACGCGTTCCATTACACGTTTGGGCGGAGCTCGACCCGCCTTAGATCTCGAGAAGATATGCATTCGCAGAGTCCAAACAGCGCTCGCTCGTTATTCGATTCGAGCAACATCTGTTTTGGTCTTTTGTCTCGCCGCGCCGTAACGTCCACATTCAAACTGTCATTGCACTTTTTCCTTTTCTTTCTGCAAGTGTTGACGCGTGCGTGCGTGCGATCGGCCAGATGTCAAACCGATGGCATATGTGCATCGGGATCAATTCCTGTTCTTCCGCTCGATTGCAGCTCATCAACTTCGGGGTGGAAACATTGTTCGCAACACATATTTCGTAGGTTCTATGATTGCAAATACTGCATTACTGCCACTAGTGCGTTAGTTTATCCTATTTCTCCACGGCTTGCCGCTATACGTAGATCCCATTTCCCTGCTCTCATTGTTGACCTGCCTGATTTTGATCGAGCGGCAACGTCCATTGTGCAGAGTGTGGCGTCGGCGTCGGAGGCTTGATCGAAGGAGCGAGAGAGAGAGAGAGCTGCTAGGGCGGAATAAAAACGAATACTCCCTCGGTGCCAGAAGCTCCTTTTTGTTCCTTGCTCTGCCCACAGGTGTGCTTTTTCCGATGTAGCTGGACCCGCCACTGCATGAATGAGTACGAGGCGGGCGGCGCCGTCTTTGGCAACTTTCTACTACTATGTACGTCGTTTAATCCCTAGCTGCATATTGCGGTAGTTCCCCTAAAGGGTCCCGCCGGCCGTAAATCTCGTTATGAAGTCCAATTAACAGGCGAGGAGCTACGTGGGCACGCCGCGCCGCGGGAATTGACCAAGGGTGCCCTTCCAACTGTACTCGAAGTTATTTCTCGCTTGCTCTTTAAGGTCGTTTCCCTAATCCCCGTCTTGACTAAAGCTACAAATGAATGCATGGGCTGAGGATTAACGGCTCGTTCGTTTTCTCTTCGGACGTACAGACGTGTGGAGAGAAAAGAAAATTGCTCTGGGAGTAATTCTTCCAGCGCCTTATTCGTTCGACGTGGACCAAATTAAACATGCTGAATCTTCTACAACATTATAATTTGAATGCCGTCCGCCGGTCTTTCTTTTCTCCTCGGCGTGTGTTTTTTACCCGTCGACGATGCCACACGCTGAGATGATTGTGGAGCGAGCGAGCGAGGCTTCCGATCAGATATGCTCCGCCTGCTTAAGTGCCTCGGAGGGAGTCTTCTGATATCGGATCGGCTGCAACGTCTCTCTTTGTGCTTGAAAATTAAGAGACAGGCGAGCCCGCCGATGGCTGTCTGATTGCGCGCGCCCTTGTCGATAGATAGTACGATTACATGTCTGGCTTGAAGTTTCCAGGGTTAGCTCGCTCGAACTGGGGCGGCTTTTATTCCTTTTCGTAAATCCCCACCTCGTTTCGGGTTATTTATTCCGGAGCAATTTCGCTTCTCGGTCGGTCGGAGAAACTCGAGTGAGTGGGGTATGGAGAAGACAAAGCAGTTCGCAATTGAAAGTAATACGCATTGCCAGATTTAGTTTGAGGAAATTGTACGCATTAGGATAGCTGCTCCCATAAAACTATTTCCCATGCTTGGAGCAGAATGCGCGCAATTTGTAAGCGATGGCAACCCTTGCGGAATTGCAATCAGAGATAGGAAGGGAGAAGTCAGTTAGGGAAGAGGAGCGGGCGCGCGGACAATCGGCTTGTTAGCCAAGAATGGGCGGATCGGCGGCGGGGAGGCAGACTACGTTTGGTCCCTTTGACCCATTGTCAGTTCATCACCTTTTCATCGTCAGTGCAAAATTCGGGATGATCATTGCGATTCAAGTTTGGGCCCCCTTGCCGCCCAACCCTTGTGAATTACGCACAATGCACCCTCCCTTCCTCCTTCACCCCCTTGCCTTCTGATACGGCTTCTGGTCTAGCAGCGTTGCCGCTTCGGATTTGGACCTCTAGCTGCATGAACATGCGCTCTGACGATGTTTCGCCCACCCTTTCTCTCCCCCCTTTTTCCGGTCGACTTGCTTCCCCGGTCCAATATTCCGCTATCTGTCCCAATGTGTACACTTGTCCGGCTAGCTCCAATGAGCCATGCCCAATTGGAGATCGAGCGGGAGCAGTCCGACTATTTAAGACTAACGGAAATTTTACACATTTAGAATTCAGATCGAGTGCGTTTTGTCCACTTAGGAGCATTTTCTGTCTCAACTGTCACCCTTATGGAAGCAATCAGAACAGAGGTGGGCAGCGCGGGCCTGATCAATCACCGCGGGGACGATCTGCGATGGATGGCGCAGACGTGACGGGAATACCCCTCCCGTATTGAATTGAACTCTGCCTGCCGGCTAAATGAGTCCGTTGCATCGTTAATCTCCCAGCCAACTTTTGTTTCGAACTTTGGACAGACTGCTGTTAGGCTCATTTAATCCGAAGAAGCTTCGAGTTGGTCGCGGCGGGGCTGTTTATTTGATGGTATCAGTTTGATTGCGGCAATAAGGCCACGAAGCCGTCTGTCTGGCTGCCCATTCGATGGCAGCAACACCTCGCTCCCATTCTTTCTCTCTCTCTTTCTTTCTCGTCCACCACACGTCGGTCGCTCGGTCGAATGAATTTATAGCCCCACGCCGAGCTACAAATATCCGAGGCGAGGCGAGAGTAAAAAGCCCGCGTGCCAGACATTTTCTCTGTCTTTTGATTTTCACTCTTCGTTAAATGCCTCACCCTGCACGGATGGCCGGGCCTCGTCTGACCACCAGATGCCTAAAGTGGAAAAGAGAGTAGGCCTAGCTCGTCCGAGTGATCATGGCTAACGACTCGCAACTGGTTTCGAAAGGCGGCCATGAATATCATTTCAAGCGTGGTGGCTTCTTTTTCCCCTCTTGCACCAAATTCGAGGTGTCAGCTCCGCTCAAGTTCAAAGGAAGGCGTTGTCCGTTCGGTCGGGTCAAATAGATGGACGGACTGAGATATTATCTGGCTACGAGTGCTCGAGGAGCTCCTCTTCTGCATACGAAATTGGTGCCCATAGCCGACCGACCCGGGGTCGGTTTTAATTTGAAAAGAGAGGGCTCTCTGCTCGGTTCGCTTCGGCGCTAAAAGAGATGTTGGGAATAATTGGCGGTTGCCGGAGAAAAATGTAGTTGCTCGGAGGCGTTACTTGGGGCCGGCCGGGGCTTCTTTAGAGTCTGTCGGAAAGGTCGTAAAATATTATGACGTCTTCATGTCAGCGTTGGTCGGTTCCTCCCTCGGATAAAAAGCGCCGCCGCGCCGCGCCGCGGTCTCCTTCGCCTTAATAAAGTTCGCCTTTACAATCTCTAATATGATTTTACGACTCCGGTCACCTCAACGGTGGCTTATGAGCAAAATTTCATGCACAATCTTGTGGCAACTCTTTGGGACAGCGGCGTCGGCGTCGTTCCGACTTCAACGGCCAATAAATCCCGTCCACTCAAGTTTTATCTCTCTCTTTTCAGGTAAGTTAATGTGAAAACACGACTGCAGCTCTCAGACTTGATTAGAGCACTGGC
>JAAUYK010240695.1_pt1 | contig 10381 bp, 8 predicted proteins | sample 7278021 | NCBI WGS metagenome assembly JAAUYK01 (sample SAMN14350223, study PRJNA611818) | marine sediment metagenome | isolation source: surface marine sediment (1.8m) | place: French Polynesia: Moorea | collected 2018-08
CTCGTTTAATACGCACTCTGAGAACATGCGCATTCCTTAGGGGTTCAGGTTAATTGTTTTTTTGCGTACCTTTGTGGAACCAAACGCAGTATTTCGGTCCGCTGACCCAGTCGGTGCTCTTGGTCTCCTTCCCTTCGACGCCGTTCCACGCGATCAGGTAGCACATGCTGGTCGCCGTGTTCATGGCGAAGAAATAGCATCCAGTGTTGGCCTGGCACGCCTTCTGACACTCCACGGTATTCACAACTCCGCTCATGGTCTGGACGAGGTCGCCGAGGATTTTAATTTTGGGCTCGAAACAATCTTTAATAAAGAGTTATTTATCAACTACAAGTAAAAAAGTGGCTTCGCCTACTGCATACCCGATCTGCATGACTGAGGCATGGTCATGCAAGCACCGGCCCCGTATAACTGCAGCGGCTGGATTCCAGCGGCCGACTTACACTCGCAGCTGGACCCGTTGATAAAGCTGATTGCGCCGGTCGTGGCCCACTGCTTGCACCACCTCCTGCACGCGTCGGGCGAGTCCGAGGGGATGGTCGTACCGACAGTCACTGAACTGCCGTAGCAGTAACCGTAGGTGAAGCAATCTATGTAAGATTCGATACACGTGTCTCAGGTGAGTGCACCCTCAAAAGCCGCTTACCTGTCTGGCACTGTTTCGGTCCGAATATTTTGTCCGAGTCGGGCGATGCCGGCGACGAATAAATGGTGGACGTTTTAGTGGCACACATCCCGCCGCCAATTGAGTAGACGAACGCGACGCACGTGACGCTGGACTGGTGTTAGAAATGCCCGTAATTATGGCTAAGAACTGTCAGTGAGCTTTTCTGTTAACCTGACACAATCTTTGACAGTCCTCGGCAGTTGCGATGCCGGAAAAGGTGGCCTCCACGTGGCCGGACCGGGCGACGCCATATTCGAAGCAATCCTCTGAATTGTAATATGCGTGTGAATACCTATGCTATGCTATGTAATTCACAATGAAGGCACCTTTGATGGTAGCCGTAGTGCAAGCTCCGTTTACAGTGGAGAATGGCAGGTCGCTGAGCGGCGTCCACGTGTCCGAGGCCAGATCATACTTCACCCTCCCGCTCGGGTTGGCACTGCCGCCCAAAAGTAAGATCGTTGTGGCGGTCAAATTGACCATGCAAGCTCTTTAATGGGTAAGATGATGTAATACGTTTGAAGAAAATACTCGATCAGTACTTGCCCTTCCGTGGACGCGGGCATCGTGCTGAGCGATGTCCATGCCATGCCGTCGAACTGCTCCACCGTGTTGGTCACAGTCCCCGCCGCGTCGGACCCTCCGGCGACGATGAACACCTCTCCGTTGCTGTGGGAGGCGGCCCTCGCCCGCTCGGCCGACATCGGCTCCGACCGCATCCAGTAGCCGCGCTCGGGCTGCAGCCGGTAGCAGTTCTTGGTCACGACGGTGAGGTTACTCTCGTAACCGCCGCATATTAGAACAACTCGACCTGCACAAGTTAACAATCACTATTTCACTATTAAAGTAATTGAACTTGTATCTAATAATGTACCGTACCCGATGCTATCCCCGCCACTGCATACGACCTCGCGTAACGAATCGAGTGCGTTAGGTGCAGGGGCAGCTTGTCCAACTTTGGAGTGTATCCCGAGGGATCATAACCCCGAACCGACGTCAATAGGTCGCCGCTCGGCTGCGTTTGGCCTCCCAAAATCAGCATTGGAGCGAAGTAATCTAATATGGTGTACACATAATAATCGCACTATTATAATATAGTGGCACTTTTTTAGCTTTTACCCGGGCTGATGTACATGGTCTTGGACGGCGTCTCGTCCGTCGTGTAGTTCACGTGGTATCCCTCGAAGAAAGTGTCCATGTGACAAAAGCCGCTGGCGTAGGTGTACGCGTCGCAGGAGGGCAGGATGCGGTGGCACCAGTGAGCGCACGTGAGAATCGACGTGGCCGGGTAGCTATAGTAGATCATGAGGTTTGTGGTGGGCACCTCGCCGCGGTAGAAGAAGCGCCCGGTTATGGTGGTGGCCGACGCCGAGGAGGCTAGAAAGGACAGAAATAGTAGGCAACGCATGGCGATAGAACTGGCGAGTGGTGTCCTAAGGTCAGCATAAGGTTAAGAATTGTAATTTGGCTAGACACGTACGGATCGAGTACGTTTGAGGTCGTCGTTTGGAAATGAGGGGGGAGAGCAAACACCGGTCCGGCGTCTGATCCATCATTTAATTTCTGCGTCTGGTTTGCAATAAAAGATAGCCTATGCACTGATACAAACACGAACGCGTCTTATTTGCTAAGTTAGGTATTTTTTTCCGTATGAATTAAATTCTTCACTGGACATACATGCATCCTGCTTAGTATAAAATTGGCATATTCGATTGCCGCTTCGGGCCGATTGCTCAATCCTTCAGACCTATACGTAGCACCAATTTTTCCGTCGTTGCCCGCGTGTGAGCAATGATTTCAAATGACTAGGCACACTAGCACGCGCCAGTGACCGCTGCACTTGACGTAGTATATATGCCTACGTATCCATTCATAATGTTGTGGGATCTCTATGAATTGCATCTCAGTATACGTAGATCTTTTGTGTTCGACAAACGGCTCGTACATAATGCAGTAAGCGAAATATGCAGGATAATTTAGTTATCTTTAACTGCTATACGGACAACCGTAAATGTACGTATGAAGCAAAGGTCGCGTGTTAAACTGGCCGAAAACTTTCGCACAAATAGTACGCGCATGTGTGTAATCTCCGACAATAGAACAAGCGCTGGCCTCTCGTACCGCAGAAACAGCAAGTTAACTCGCGACGCAAGCTCGGCACGTTTCGCTCGATCTGTGAGCGAGCGCAATTAACGCGCATGCCAAATCGGCAACGGTCTCGCATTCCTCAAGATAGATGGCGGTGCTGTCAGCAGGCGAGGCGACTCCGTGGATCGACGCAATCAGTCGAGCTGCCGGCGCGGTCGGTCGATCGGTCGGCCCAACCTGTGTGTAGGGGGAAATGGAGATTCCGAATTCTGGAGCAAAACTGGGGGATACAGCCAAGGGGAACCAAGGGACATTAAAGATTGCTACGCGTACATGTACGGGCAAGGGCCGGGTTTAACAGATGGAATTCAACCCACATCAAACATGAAGCAAAAGTAGGTCCCCTGATTCCGGCTGGGCCATCTCTTACCTGAGCTCTGCACTGGCTCGCCTAGCAGACCTGAATTTACCTGTGCAGCAGCAGCAGCAGCGACGACGGCTGGCTGCCGCACCTGCCCGACCGACCGACCAGGCGAGGCGAGCACCTGTTGGGCAAGCACAAAGACACCTACTTGATGTATCCTCTACCATACACTATATACTGTACTATCTATCGTGTGTGATAGAAAGTTACAAAAATGCATGCCTTGGATGTCTCTATGGACCTACAAGTGTATCACATTAATTCAATGTTTGGGCCTGCGTACGACGTCTTTCCAAGGAACGTGACGAATGGACTTTCTAGTTTTCCGTGGACTCATTTCCATTTACCTGTGCAGCTGAGCTGGCTGGCCAGCTCGCTCGCTCGCTTCTTATAGCTCCGAGCGCTGTTTAGCCTTCAGGAAGATTTCAAAGATTTCAAGCGGGGAAAAATATCGGTCGCAACCAGCGGCCATGATATTAACATTGCTGGCAAAGTAAGGTAGCACATGGCCGTGTATATATTGTATCTAAAAGTTAATGGGTAAAGTATTTCGCATGCGTTTTTGCCGTTCATAAACGGCAGCAAATGTCGGGCTTTGAGATACGCCTTTGGCCGCTCGCTCCGCCGCTGACGCCGCCGGCGCTTGCGAGCAGGGTGCGCACATTGGCCGTCAATAGCGTTAAAAGCCGGTTTAGCACAGAAAAACAAATCCATATACTCCAAGAATGTGTTACAGAAATCAATGTAAGTCATACGCGAAGTGCCTTGTGAAGAAAATGACACTATTGCTCTGTGCAGAGCGTTTAATTTCTCAGTCTCTCTTCGTTGGCGACCCCGCGCGTTACGAGCGCACGCTAAAGAGAGAGAGAGAGAGAGAGAGAGAGAAGGAGAAAGAACTAGGGGCGAGAGAGCGAGATAGGCAGGCAAGACAGGGAGTGGATGGAGTTGAGTTGAGACGGCCAGGCGGTAGGGTCGGACGGTCTGCAGCAGTGACTGAGGGACTGCAGTGCAGCGGGATCCACGGATAGAGAGAGATCGACGGACGGACGGACGGACGCACACTCGCACAGACAGATAGATAGATATTAGACTCTCAAGAGTGAAGGCAGAAGAATAAGAAAAGTGTGTCCAGGGACCCAAGAAAGTCATTTGGACGTAGTGTAGTGGCCATCAGATGCTAAATGCGGCGATGGATGAACAATGAGCCCGCTCCATGCACTCTAAGTGAAAATGGACTCCTTATAGGAGCCATATGTGGCGCGTGGAGGCAGATCGAGGAGAGTGCGACGGCCTCGAGAATAACACAGCCGCATCATTGAGTGACCAAGTTATAAGGAAACGTCGAAATCTAATCTAGGGAAAATCGTAACTCTTGCCAAGGCCCATTTGCATTTGGCACAACTATCATATAGGTAAGAGCACTCATTGCTTGCAGACATGCATCCATCACTTACTGAATACCAACGGGGCCTCGATAATGCGTCTAAATTGTGCCGATGAATGCCGGCAGCCAAATTGTTGCTGCATGCTCGTTTTTGCGCCGATCGCTTAACGGCATGACGGATTTACGCTCGACAAGAGAGCGACCGACCGAGCGAGCGATTGCGGCAGCAGCTCGATCGAGACCTCGGACGCCGACTATTTTTTGCCGCCGACCTCCTGCTCTTTCCTCTCTCTCTCTCTAGCTTTTTGCTCCGAATTCTTTTTCCCAGCTGCCTCATTTCGGTTTCACGCAGGAATGCGGCGGCGACGCCGACGGCGATCGATGTACGTACGCCGAGCGGCGATTGCGATTCGTTGCCTGCCTGCTTGCGCCATTGACAGATTCGACGGCCGGCCGGCCGGCCGGATCCTTCTCTCATCGATCCGATCGAGGACAGTCATATTTCTCACGTCCTAGCATCTAGCGGGGAAATTCATTCCACTTATTGCCGCAGCAATATAATTGGCCAGTAATCCTTAATCTTTCATGACGTACATTCTAGCACATACGTACTAGGAGTACGTATTTGTTGCTACTGCTGCTGCTGCTACACAGAGATAATGGCGGTCGTCTAGTTACGTGACCGGTCGGTCGGACCGCGATCGATCGGTTCGGTCGTTTCCCAAATATGAAAATGAGTGTGTCCCAACAGTCACAGCTGGCGTCGGGGGAAAATCAAAGAAAGTAATTTACACATTCCTGCGCTCAGTCCAACCTATCTACCTCACTTATCGTCTCGTGTTTCGACTCCTCGCACGCAATATGTATTCTAAGTGATTCATTGGAAAACAACGGACGCCTAATTCGTGGAAAAGGCAAATCGATCTGGCCCCAAAGCAATATTTTCCCCTCTCTCGGCCAGGTCGCCCCTTCTTTCCTTCCTTCCTTCCTTTCTATGCTTCTTTCTCTCTGAACTGCATTCCTCGACGAGCGAGCTTCTTCTCCTCCGTATCTCGCTCTGTCTAGGTGTCTGTCCTCGTACGTCGGCTTGCTTTCCGATTCGGAAACTTTTTTGCACGCCTGTTATGCCGACATTAGCTAGGCAGAGAGCTAGAATTCCAGAGGCAGTGAAATCTTGGGCGAGCTCTCCCGGCCGCCGCCTCTGCCCGACCGATGTACGTTCTGTGACGTCGATGCACCGAGCTGGCGAGAAAGCATTTCTGCAGCTGGCTTGCTTTCCGGGCCACAAGTTTCTTGAACCGCGCTCCGGGTCTTTCCTGTAGCCCTTTCTGCAGCCCAGCCGGCTCGTACGTGGGCGGCGATCGAATCGGGACCGACTGAGTGCATCTGTCAGAGGATCGATCGCTCTGAAATTCTTCTTCGATTCCGGAGAATGTTTATCGCTCGCTCACTTGCTCCGTACGCGCGTCCGGCAGGCCGCTGCCGGCTGCGCGCTTCTTTTTTGGCCGAGGGAAAATCCCCGGCGATTCCGGCCGCCAAGAAGAGTTCCTGGTGCATTGAAAAGGGCAGCGGGGGAAGTGGGGCTGCCTGAAAAGCAGTATTAGAACTGTTTATGTACGTCGTAGCAGTAGTAGACGGAAATCGACAAACAGCTAGGTCTGGCTTTAATCCTTCCCTGCTCTGACTTTCTTTCCTTCAAGAGGATATGCATGCGTATGCTTTCCACTTTGTCTCCCTAGCTGCTGTCCTAGCTGCCCGAGCGGCTCGATCTGCCCTCGTCTCGTGCGGGAAGAGAAGTATGCGGACTTCCTACGACCTGCTGCAAAGTTTTCCTTCTGCGTGTTTTATGTACTGTATAGGAATCACAGCTAGCTTTCTTGAAAGTATTTGAAAGCGACACGTCTTGTACCTGCTGCCCATAGCTTTGTACACAAATCACTTTTACTTGCTTCCACCTCAATCGTCCTTCGTGAGCTTGGCCGGCTCCGTAATAATGATAGGTTCCCACCGTCGATGAATAATGCAGCGTTGCCCGCAATCAAGGACCGTTCCTCGTAGTACACACGCTCGTTTGAAAGCGATTGGTTTCTGTGGGAGGGAAGATATATATCCTCGTGGGTAGACTTTTTATTCCGTCGGTTCGACTTCGCATAAGAGCGTTTGCATGTTGAGTTGCCCGCCGTCGCGAGGACTTTTTTTATAATTGATAAGTTCGTTGTTCGCTGCCAGCGAATCCACGGCAAAAAACCTGCTTATTACTCGGCCGTAAAAGCTTCAGTGGCTACTGGGCGGCCGGCCGGCTTTCATTTTCTATCATGCTTTTAGTGGCAATTAATCTCCAAATGTCTTTATTATCGTCATTGCCGTGCCCGCTCGCTCTCTTGTAGGTTTGCCCTTTTTCGTTCGCTCGCTCACTGCCATGCATTTCTCATTAGCCTACTACGATTCACGATGGGTATCTCCTAATTGCTAATTATTCCGCTAGCAAATAAATAGGGGCCGAAACACAGACTGGAATGCCGTTTACTACGAACATTCAAGCAAGTACATAAATATCATCACTGTCTTTCAGGTATTAACACAGAGCGACGAAGGCGACGAAGGCACTCGACATCTCCCGTCGACGCGCCTTCGATCGACCCTTAATTCCTCCCCCGAATTGTCTCTATGCCTTGCCGGGTGTCCAACGCCGACCCGAGCTGCGCTGCTGCCGCCGCGGCCGCCGCGAGCCACCTGCAGGCGCCCTCCTGCTCCTCCTCCAACTCGTCGTCGCCGGCGTCGCTGCACGCGCTCTACCCCACGGTGCAAATGGTACAGAGTGCACACGGAGGGATCACGACCAGCATGAGCAATCAGACCGCGGCGGCGGCGGCGGCAGCGGCAGCAGGCGGCAACGGCGGCATCGGCATCGCCAATGGATACGTGCAGCTACAGCAGCAGCAACACCAGCCTCCGACGAGTCCTTTGCCGACAGGTGAGCATCGAGAACATTTTTATTGCTCAAGCAACAGGCCTAACAAAATACTCTTGTTCCAGCCTCTGGCAATGTCCAAGCGCCGCCTGCCAAGAAGAACAAGTACAAGAAGGACACTCTGGACGAGATCCGGAACAGCCTCCAGGGATTCGAGGCGCAGCAGGTTCCGGTCGGCGCGGCCTCCTCCCACCGGGTTCCGCCGCCGATCCCGTCCTCGGCGGTCCCGGTCGTGTTCAGCGCGGGCGGCGGACTCCGGGTGCCGCCGCCCCCGCACCCGCACGCCGACGACGCCCTCGCCCTGCTCGTCAACTTCGGAGTCGATGAGGTAGGCAACAACAAAGGAGCTTTTTGCGTCGCGTGCACATAAAGGCCATAAATAAATGTGCCGGTGGCGGTCGGACAATCCTTTTTTAATTCGTCGGAGCACGTACACGTTCGCCATTGATCAAGCGGGCGAGGCCTTGATTAATAGGCCGGCTGACCTCGTTCTGGCCGTATTACTCTCCTCGTCCGTCTCTATCAGTCTAGCTGTGCGAACAGGGCGATTGTTGTAAGCGCGCAGTCACACTCTTTCTCCAACTCAGGGACACATCCGAATCTGAGTGCTAGCTTATTTGCAACGCGGTGATTCACTTCTCCCGCCCGGCTGCACTTTTGACCTCAATTATCAACTTTTTTCCGGGAAACACCGCAGTTTAACCTCCTCAGTCTCTCTTTCTCTGCAGTCCGCATTCCTGAGTGGCGCTGGCAAAAAAGGCACAGGTGGACAGGATAATTGGCTTGTTTAGCAGTACTGAGCGTTCGATAAGAGCTGGCATGAAAAAATGCGGGAAATATCCCCTCTCCTTTGTCTTTTTTTCCTCCTCTTCGATGGCTTACTACGGTGTAGACTCGACAAAATCGCCAGCTTACTTGCATGCCTTTGCTTGATCGGCCCACAGCGCGGCGGCATACGTACGCGTACGTGTCACTCCAGTGACACATTCCTTAGAAGGTAGGGGGGCCACCTTAAGTTGACTCGATATTTACAACAGGCACACTCTCAAGTACGTGTAGGATTTAAAGGCTGTCAACGAATTGAAATTGTAGCGTCGACTATCCTGGCGGCACGCTCTTTCAGGCAAGGCAAATATTTGACTAGTGAGCCGGAATTTTTGTTCGCTGCTCGATGCGAATTTCGTATCGAAGAGCTAGGCCTTGCCTTGTTGGTCGGTCTATCGTATTTGCTCCCTCTGCCCGCCCTTCAAGGATCCCCTCGCTCCTCCCTATCTGTTCCTCCCTAACCTCGAAATTGACTCATCGGAAAACTATTTCCCTCCTCTAGCTATCTCGCTCTCTCGCAGTCAACTAACTACCCTGCTCTGCTCCTCTTTGTGTCACTCATTCGATCGCCAACTGGGGCAACTACGTAGCTCGACCGACTGGGCCGTCATGCAGTCGGGCGATGCGTAGTATACAGTATACGAACTGAAGTAGATTTAGGGCGACGCTCGCTTACTAAGTAGATGGCTTTAGTCAGCTCTAGCTCTAGCTAGGTCTTTTGTGCATTGTCTTGTATCGATGCTGCCGCGCTGGCCTCTTCATCCCCGGCCGCCGACGCGACCGACGCCGACAGTCGCCTTTTCAACCTGTGCCAGCGACGCCGGACAGTGTTGCCTCCTGCTGGATTTATCGCTTTCCTTAAGAGATCAAAGTTTGCTTTCACATAATGTATTGTAGGCAAATGTATGGCTTAAGACGTTCATTTCTTCGCTCAGAAGCGGCCCTCCTGCTCAAAACCATGCCTACCTATATCTCTTTCTCTTCTACCTGCCTCCCTGCCTCCCTCTCCTTCTACCTCGGCGGCCTAGCTGTCTGCCCACCATACGTACAGGTCAGCAAAAACCACAGGTAGTATCAAGGTGGCGCTCGCCTTGTCGCTCTGACGCTCGCTCGCTCGCTCCATCCAGGCCTGCTGCCCAGATCAGAACACACGCACCGCCAGAAATGCAATGTCTGGCCGAAGTTGTTCGTTCCATATCCACGGCCGCATGCAGTCGAGTATCGGAACCGACTTGAGAATAAAATCATGCCCACTTTCGTCCTTTAGATAGTCGCGATTGACGTCGCGTAATTAGTGCCTTTTCCGCGACGTCAGACTGAATTCGGAATTAGCCCACTCGTTCGCCCGCCTCGATCGTTCGACATGCGAAGTCGATGACAGTGGACGTCGGCGCGGTCTACAATTATATTGCTTTCGGCGCCCAAGGAATGCGCGTGGTGGGTGAGCGATCGAGTGATGAAGGAAGAGGCAACGTTGACGGAGCTTGGCCAATCTAAGCATTGCTATATTCTACTCCACACTCTTCATTTGATGCAGGATATGGACTGAAATATTTTTGGCACTGCTCAGTTATTCGATCGAGTCGGCCCAGCTAAATTGTCCCGATGCAAATTAGCCATCGGGATGCGGCGGCCGGTTGATCGCCGCCGGTTTGTGATGTATAGGGTGTCGCCAAATCGGGTCGTCGCCGCCTCCACTTTAGTATTATTGAGAACATTTTTTAACTGGCGCGACCGACACGCCTTTTTTCGGCGGCCAGTCGTCCGTCAGCTGCCTAGAAATAAACCGAAGCCAGCCGCCTCAATGGGAGGAAGAGATATTTTCGGGGGACGGGGAAAAATTCCTGCCGCGTGTACGTCTGTCCGTCCATGTACTGCGTGTACGGCCGCCGGCCGATCGACCGGCAATAGCCAAACGGAGCGAGCGATCGGTCGGCTGGCCGGCCGGCTGCCTTCGCATACCTTATGCATTTCTGATGCCCAGGAATCTCCGATCTGACGTACTTGTTGCCGAGGCTGAAC
>JAAUYK010150510.1_pt1 | contig 10379 bp, 12 predicted proteins | sample 7278021 | NCBI WGS metagenome assembly JAAUYK01 (sample SAMN14350223, study PRJNA611818) | marine sediment metagenome | isolation source: surface marine sediment (1.8m) | place: French Polynesia: Moorea | collected 2018-08
CCGGGAGCGCGTTATATGATTAAAGAAGATAGTCAATCCATCAACGCCTGGCCTATTTATTGCTTAGCGCATGCATCCAGAACGGATTGAAAGTATTAATTCTCTCCTTCCCTACGTCATTCACTTCAATGACGATCTGCTTACTCAGTCTAACTCTCTTGGATCTATCTGCCTAGCTCGCCAGCCACGCAGTCAGCCATTCGGACACTCGGTGTCGTTTCAAACACCTGACGGCGGCGGCATTTGAGCGAAAAAACAGGCGACGGACGGACGGACGCCACCGTCTGTAGACTGCCTGTCTGTTCATTATGCCGGCCGAACGAACGAACGAACGAACGAACAGTGGGAACAGCGATTGGAGCTGCTGCTGCTGGTGAGCGATCTCAGCAGCCGACTGACTGCTTGCTCACTGACTCCAAGCTGACTATTCAGATCTCTTGTACTGCATGCAATTGGACCACTTAGGAAAATAGTCCTCCATTAAAATTCCCTCTTTCCCTCCTTCCCTCCCGCTGGCTGTTATAGTCACCCTATCTCGTAATTTAGCAGCTAAATGAACATCGATTCGGACAGCAGACATTTGTAATTGTTCCCCACTTACGTGTAAATCCCTTCGCTGCTAGCTTTCCACACCCATTTCCCTGACTGCTGAATCTTTTCGTGTCCGGTAAAAGACCAGCAACTTCTTTGCTAAGACCATTTTTCATCCCGATCTCTCATCACGTCCCCGTGTCTGTCCGCGCCTGCCTGCCTGCCGGCCTGACCATCGAAACCAGCCAGAGCCGTGGAGTTGGACGCCGCGCCGCCGACGCTCTTAATTTTTCCTACCGCCTTCTGTTGCACATTTGTATACGTACCAAAGCCTTCCTGCCAGTGAGCTCGAGACTACCCTTGGCTGCTAGTTCTGGTAAGTATTGCACCCGCTAGTATCTATGGTCTCTTGCATGAACATGCATTCCTGAATGTGGCGGCCCTGCATGAGTCGAGCGAGCGAGTGAGGGAACCATCTCCCATCCTCTGTTAATTCCGCAGCCATCTGGTGTCAGAACTCACAGAGAGCTACACACAGGCAACGGCCACGAACTGAGCAACAGACGGTCCGGTTCGTTGCTGGCTGGCTTGCTTGCGTAACATAACGCGGCGGGAAAAAAGCGCTCACTCGGATCGTTGGTTCTAATCGCCCCAAAAATGTGCCCGTCCGTCCTCCTCCCTCCTTCCCCTCCCCTTGTTTGGCCTTGGAATCATCTGTCGTCGAAACAGAAGCTAAACTAAACTGGATGCGGATAAATCGACACCGCACCGGAGCGGACTCTGCGTCGCGTCGTTTGATGCCAACCTTGACCTCAGTTGTCAACTTAATTCAGAGCCAGAGAAAGTTTTAACCTGTAAAGTGTAAACTTTATCGAGCAGTAACCCTAGCACCGAACTACTGTAGCTAATTTGTCGCCGAGATTAGAGCGAGATAAATGAATGAAGATTGCCAGGATCGACGACGCGGACTTAATGGGACTTCGGGCGCGGCGACCCAGGTCTGTCTGCCTGTCTCGTCTCGAGTAAATCGGGCGACGAATCTGTGAGGTCACAGGCGACTCAGAGTTTTTTAGCTGCTCAGGACTTTGGGAATTAATGCTGCGTGCGATATGCGAATGTTACTCCAAAATGACGGCGAACCTTAATCTCGGATCGGAACAAAGATCGGCACCGGCTCGGCTCTCATAATCCTATGCTATTGGCCAAGTCCAGAGTATTCCGGCAGGGCTGAGGAGTCCGACCTCCAGCTTCGCAGCGGCGTGCGGGCGTGGTCTCAGAGCGAGGGGAAAGCCTCGTTTGCTCGTTGTTCACAGTTGCACTCGCTCAGTCGCTTTACTCGCTGTAGTCTGTACGTCAGGAAAGGCCCGAGTCCGACTCCGAAAGGACCGCCGCGAAATAACTCGAATTATGGCAATTGGGCCTTTCCGCCTATGCTTTGATGGGGGTCTCGAACTCTCGATCGTAGCTAGTTAAACAAAGCTATAGATGAAAGTAGAAGCAACATCTGCGATAGAGTACTCCCATGACGAAGAAGTACTCTTGATAGCTTAGCAGGATAAAATGTATAAAAATATTGCTTCAATGAATTAAAGCCCCTGTGGCGCAGTGGAAAGCGCATTGGACTTCGGATCCAAGGGTCCCGGGTTCGACCCCCGGCGGGGGTGGCAACCATTTTCTGAGCAATCTTTGTACGAGGTATACAGGGGTTTTCCTTCATTTGGATCGATGCGGCTGCTTAACGAACACAAGATGGATAAGGCGGAAAATCTGACAGCTTAATTGGAGAGAGCTGGCGCAAAAGTGCAGCAGCGGACGGCCAGCAAGCGATGGAGGCGAAATGTTGCAGATGACTTAAGTGGCTGTAATTGCCAAAAGGGGAACTACCTACTCCTCATTATGAGAGAATCTTCCGTTTAAACTTTTTAACATCTTGTACCAAATGCTAATACGTACATCTTAATGGAGTTTAGAGGACGCCTCATTTTCGCCTGCCAACCTACACCGTGTTATAGCTCAATTTTCTCAGTCGTAATTTGCTTTCAATTCCCGTCTCGCGGCATCACCTGCTGCTGCTGCTGCATGCGAATTTCTCTTCCGAATTCAATTTCGCCCATTCCTTTCACTCTTTCGCCTCACTCGATCCCTAAATTTGCCGCCCGTACGTCGCCGGCCACCTGCGACATCGAGCAACAAGAGACTTCTTCCTTCCGTTCCAACGGTTCCGAGCTTCCTTCCGGCGGCCGGATGGACGTTGCGCTCGTCCGTCGCATGGGAGAGAAAAACAAAAGAGATGAGATCGTCCCCACCTGCCGGCCACGAGTTCCTCCACTGGGGAGGAGAGCTGCTTGGAGCGCCGCCTAGCAGTCGACCCGAGCCCCTCAATGATGGACATGTCCTGAAATCATGCATAGCTCCGCTTCCACTTTCTCACCGGAACTATATCCGTGGTGTAAATCTGACTTTTCCCACCTGTTGTCCATTACTACGTACACGGAGAGACCGTGGACAAAAACCATAAGCCACGCTACGTGCTGCATATCAAAGAGATGCGAGAATTGGTGTAATCAATGGAAGCACAGAAAAAAGTATTTTCCTGGAAGCATATGACACGGGGAGTGCGCGCGGTAATTGCGCAGATCGATCCGAGTGCACAAAAACCAAAGTCAACATTGACTGATGGCGCCGCTTTTCGCGTGCCCATTACGACCGCGTCCATCCATCCTATTGCAAATAAATCGCGCACGCTTGGCGTATTCACGCCCGCCCGCCCATTGGACAGGTGCATGCGTGCACGCTCGCTCGCTCAATCACTTCAATGGTATGTAGGGCCGGACGACCGACGAAAATCTCGACCATTGTTCGCTTTTTTATCGTTCAAGTGTTGCCATCTCAAATTTTTTGTACAGACTTTCTTTCTTTTGCGACGTACGTGTCGCTTCATTTTTATTTTCGATCGTCAGTCCGTCCGCGTCCGTCCGATGCGGATGATCTCCGGCTTCGATTGTTCCGCCAGCAACAGCGTCGCCTCCTGCTTTTTCCGCCCGTCGTCTCTCCGTTCATCCATCCATTCAAATGATTTCTGTTCCTCCTCCTTCTACTTCTCGTTCGAATTAACATCGCCACCTGCCTCGATCCACGCCCTCCTCCCATCCGTTCGTTCGCTCGCTAGATCTCCAGACCAGAGTCATATACGTAGACACAGTTGAAGATCAAGTGTCTACTAGGTTCTTACGATCATTTTAAAACTAACGTGCGTACGCGTGGTATTAGAAGACATAACTTTGAGTCGGCCGACCATACTGCATGGAGCGCGTTCGTCCCTTCTGGCAACACAGGATTCATGCAGGATGGGTTCAAAAGTCTCGCTCGTGTTGGCAGCTAGTCAGCCGGCCACGGATGGTTTGGTCTGTTGTCACGCTAGATACACTAACTACATACGCGTAAGCTCTCCAGTCTATTCTATGCTGATTGTATGTACCGTACAAGTATGTAGCGAGAGAGAAAGGCGTTGGCAAAAGTTTCGCTCGCGATGCGGAACATATACACGTACACTACCGCCTTACAATTTCGCGGCCGTTTACATCTCCCGCGCCGCGCCGGCTTAGAAACTTCTTGGGGGAAAAAACCGTTTCATCCATCCGTGCGGCGATCGATCGACATCTGACAGCCATGCAGCAGTCAACAAGCTGAGACCATCACGCGCTATACGTAGATAGATTGCCCCATTCGTGCCCACAGCACCTGACACAAAGGGGCGTTTATTCGCCGCCTAGCTGCTGGATTGAGTCTAAGGCGCAACCCTTTGTTGAGGCCTTTAAATTGCCGCAAACAAAGATAAGGCAAACAGGCAGCCGGATTGCCTCGCTCGCTTTCGATCGCTATATTGCGGCGCATGCCCGACCGACAGTGGCAATTTGTGGGCGTGCGGCCAGCCGAGGAGAGATTAAACTCTAGCCCCGTACCGGACAGTTTTATATCGGCCGTAACGCGATCGAGCCAGCCTGTCTAATTCGAAGTGACCAGCCATAGCTGCACGCACGTACAGAGCAAGCGCCCAACCGACTGACCGACCGACCGACCGACCGACCGGACCAACCATATGTTGCACGCCGATCTGTCTGCCTGATTTTGCAACGGCAGTCAGCCTTTCCTTCCTTCCTTCTTTAGCGTCGGCGGTGCTATCTTTATCCCCTTTCCCGATCTCACTGGCTCGCTTGCTCGACCTAATCAGAAGACAGACTGACGCCGGTCGGCCGGCCACCGACAGACAACGGACGGACGGACGCGGTACTCTACATACTGCTCCTCCGCTCATCTGACGCCGTTCTCAGTGCTCGCTCGATCGACTTGCTCACTTTACAAAGACGATTGCAGACTGCACGCAAAATTCGGAGAGGTAAAACTTCAGCTAGGATTGTGGGGATTTGCAACAGGACATACTTAGCGCCGCAATTGAATGTCGAAGCGAAACTTCTGCTATGAGCCCAACGCAACCTTTGAGGCAGAGCATGTGGCCATGCATACGGATGGAATAAAGAGAAATCGTACCTGTGCGCATATGCGGTAAAAAACGTTTTCCCCATATCATCGCCTTTTCCATTTCCCCTATTGCAGCTTTATATGGTTGTACGTATATGTACATATATTCGGATATGTCATATAGTACGTACTCACAAATTATAATCACAAATTGTGGTTGTAATTGTGATTAAAGTGCGTATACGGTTATTTTAGGTCTCAATCTCGTGCAGTATTCATATATACTACTCGTACATACTCTTATGCATGCGTAGTTGTCACTATCCCACCGTCATTCCAATCAATTTCGGCAAAAACGTGAAATGCGCACAGATGTCTGCTTTCTGCCTGTGCGCGTACCCCATAGGCCACGCTCGACCAAATTTCCCATGGGTCCTCTTCAAAAGGAAGGAAGTCCAAATGGAAAAGGGACCGACCAATTTATCGAAATACCACCAAAACGGAGCTGCCGGTGACCCATGTCCAAAAAACCCGATGGTAACCAATCGCAAAACGCAACTCGTATACATATAATATATATTCATGAAACAAATATTACATACATATACGTACTTGTCATGCCCTTACAGCCTTCCGCTTCTATGGGAGGATAAAATATAATATCTCGCGTTATTTGACGCCCTTACTGTACCGATCTTTTCTCTCCCTGACAGCTGACATGTATTTTCACCCCCGACTTTCTTCCCTAGCTTCTCCGCTATCCGTATGCGCCGCCTCGTTCGTCTCGTGAGTGCACGCTATTTTCCCCGCCTCGACTGTCTAGCTGTCCGTCGTGAAAGCCGAAAGCCCCTCGCTCGCTCGCTCGCTCGCTCCCACTCTCTTCTCCTCGCTCTGCGTTGTACCTAGCCTGCTCGCTCGCCTGAGGGTAAAGGGTCTTTTCGGATTCGCCCCTCCAGCCGGTTTCTTAGTGAAAGGTTGCCGATACACTTTCTAGATCTGCATTAAAGAAGTATGAGAATGGATTTCGCCGCGTTCTACAATCTCGACTGACTTACTCACCCTGAAAGTCATGCATGGGTGATATGACATTTGGGGGCATGTTATACTTGTTATAGGAGTTATCGCAATTATTCTACGAACGTTGGGAACGTAAAGCTATTTTGCCAACACGATATGATAATTTTCGAGGCTGGTTAGACTTGTCCTCCTCGGTCCGGCCACAATCTCTAGCGAGGCTGCGTGGGTCGAGGGAAGGAGGGAGAGAGGGAGGAGGGAGAGAGAGAGAGGGAAAGACCATGCAAGACCGGCTCAGTCAGTCTATCACAATCAACGACAGCAGCCAGCCGGACGAACGGACGGAGGGGGAAAGTCCTTCCGTCGTGAAACGGTTCGGACGAAGAATGATGGCCACATGATTCTATATACATAGTTGTGTATCCGTAGAATAAGTGCTGAAATACTTTTTGACTCGAGTCGAGTGCAATGGATACGACTGCTTCAACTAGTACAGATAAGGCTTCGGCGGACCCTGTCAGGTCCGAAGCGGCGGCGAAAACTGTGGACGAAGACAGTGAAAAGGCGGACGCAGAGAAAATCGAACCCAGCCAGGTCAGGAGAATGTGTATGTTAATTCATAGCTTTCATTTAATTCTTGCGTGTTCAAGCGCAGCTTCTTTCCGAGTATCTCGAACTTTCCCTACGTTATTTCATGGTTAGGGACAGCATCTTCGGCCCATAGCAAAGTTTCTAGGAAAATTGCTTTTCGATCAAAGGCTCGAGTTGACGTCTCGTCTTCGGAGTTCTTTCTTAATTTAGCCGCGACGCCTCCCCGCCTTTGTCAAACAAGATCGACTAGCTGCCTGCGCTATCTAACTCGTTTCCGCTCCTCCAATCTGGAATGGAGGAAAACTCATTTCCCAAAGAGGCTCTTGGAGTGCAATTATACGACCAGAACCCTTCCAAAGAGCTTTCTTAAACAGCAAAGATGAACGGGCGACTTCAGCGTTTCTGGTTGGGTTCACATTGCCGCTCTCCTGAATCCACAACCACTCTACAAGATTGAGCCTCTATACGTACATACGAGCCAGCGTGCGATCCATTTCTCACTTGGCCGGCGAAAAGCGTTGACAGCTGGTTGAGATTTCGGCGCGGCCGGCGCACGCACAAGAGCTAGGGGGATATCTGTTCGCATGGGGGCAAACACCCCACGTAGTACACACACACACACACACTCACTGACTCCATCGTTGATGGGCTACGAGTGACTCATATTGATCGTGGCTAGCGCATTAGAGACATTCATTGAGCGATGGGGTATACGGAGCCGTATCTTGTGACGGGTTGCAAACACGGCATACTGCATCAAATCAAAGATGTTTTCATGCCAGGCAGAAAGCCCCCTCGAATCCACTCCGTCTGGTCTCTTCAGATGGAGACTAATGAACGCTGCCTGCTAACTTCATCACGGGCTTTGCGCTCTTCCAACGGGGCCGGAAAGGAAGGGGAGGAGGATTTGGGCGTTAGAAGCCCCAGGGGAAATTAGCTGCGGGTCTGCTCAACGGACAGCAAGAGAAAGAGAGAGCACATAAAGGGGAAGCGAGAGAGAGAGAGAGAGCTCGTCCGCGTCCTTTAACCGCCTTCGTATTGATCATTTCAGCAGAAGACCGATGTTCCGGATGAGGGGAGAAGCGCCGGCGCCGGCGGAGGCAGGACGAGGCAAACTTTAAAAAAGTTCCCCCATCCAGATCCCTCATCATCGTCGTCGTCGTCGTCATCCAACACGATGCTGCTACGTGCCGGCTTCGACCGGCTGCGGCCGAGAAAGCGGGTCCGGAGCGGGGGATCTGCCGCTACAAAGGAGACGGACGACGATAAGGAGACGGCGGCGGCGAAGAAGCAGGCTGCAGCCTCCTCTTCGTCTTCCGGCTTTCGCAAGGAGTACTGCCGCCTGAAGACCCTGGTGCCGGCACTGTCGGAGAGGGAGGACCTCTCCAAGGTGGAGATTATCGAGGAGACGATCCGCTACATCGACGCCTTGCACCACCAGCTGGCCATCAGGATGGATGGGGATAGAGGCGCCCAGCCGTCACTGTGTATGTCCATTATAATTATTTCCTCGTACATAGTCTGACAGAGCTGACAGAATTGAATTCTTTTCATCCAGGCTCTCCTCCACTACGTGATAACAAGACGGCGGCCCCGTCGTCCGCCAACCAACCGTCCGCAGATTCCGGAGAGTCATCGACGACGTCAACCGGCACGACGACGACTTCTGCGTCGTCGACCACCTCTTCCTCGGCGTCCATGAGCACGCCGCAGGACCTAAAGGCGGCAGTGGAGAACATTCAGGCCATGTTTCAAGCATACTTGCAGCAACAACAGCCATCTACAGGGGAGGAAGACTCCTAGCTAGTGGAGAGATAAAAATCGTTTTAATTGTAATTCCGTTGTTAGTTAAGACATAGTAAACGTCATTTAACAGACGACTGCGTTTGGATTAGGTTTGGCCGCCATTGTTCCTGTGTGCAGACTCTTGTACTGCTGCTCCTTGAAACTCCTCAGATCCTCTGACTTGTCGCGAAAGAGCTTGAGGAAGCTGGCGGAGTGGTCGACGGGGAACTCGTAGCCGCACTCCTCGGCCAGGCCCGTGACGTAGTCGGTCTGGAAGCGCACCTGCTCCGCCTTGTCGGATGACGCGTTTTCAAGCCTATGTATGCGATTAATAGCAATTCACTGCCACATGTAAGTGTAAGAAAGCAATGAACTATTTGCCTTTCCATCCACGCCGCGGTGTCCTTCAAGATTTCGTCCTTGTACTCCGGAAGCCTGATCTGGCCCATGATCACCCTGATGATCCACAGGGCCTGGACGTCGAACATGGTGGAGGTGTAGAACTGGTTGAGAGCGCCCAGGTAGAACAGCCTCCTTCCGCCGGTGCCGCCGATGCGCCGGTCGTTGCCGTACCACATCACACCCTTGTACAGCTGCGGAAGGTAGAAATCGTTCTTTGTCTTCAGGCGGAGGTCGTCCTGGAACACATGACATGGTAATGGGTCGGCCGTACGAAAAAACGTGTGCCTGCCTCCATGTGGTGATATCTGTGTTTGTAGCCGGTGGCGTAGATGACGGCGTCGATGGCCTCGTCGGAGCCGTCCCTGAAGTCCACGCTCTTCGAGTGGAATCTGAGGACGTCCGGGCGCTCCTCGACGCCGGCGGGCCACTTGTCGTACAGGGGGTGGGGACGGCGGTGCGAAACGAACACCTTGCGGACGCCGCCGAATTTGACCAGGTTGACGGCGATGTCGTCGGCGGAGAAGCTAGCGCCTATTATGAGCACGCGCATGCCGCGAAACTCATCCGCATTCCTGTTAACCTGTGGTATATTACTAGAACGAATTGTGCTGTGTCCATGTGCCCTCACCGATAGTCTCTAGAATGGAGAATTCGTCCTAGGAACATGTCGATTCCCTCGTGCCTGGGTATGTGTGGGAACGTGAAGTGCCCGGTGGCGTTGATTACGGCGTCGAAGGACTCCTCCCTGAGCGCAGCGTCCTGCCTCACGTCCTTGGCGTGGACGCGGAACTTTTGCAGCAACTCGTCGTAACAGATCGAGGTGACGACGCGACCGAAGGAGATGTGGCGGCGGGTGTTGTACTGGTTCCATCGGCCTATAGGAAAAATAAAGAAAATAAAATATCGATTGGTAGCGCACCCTAAACATTACCGACTAAATAGTCCAATTGACACTCCCTGGGTAGAAACGAGGGCACCGGCCATCCGAAGTGATCATCGTAGGTGTAGTCGCCAAACTCGCCGAGCTCCTTCGGCGCGTGCGACACGAGGTTCCGGTACATGCATCCGTGAACGGGTTCGCCGTAGTCAGTCAGCCCCACCTGGTGGTTCAGCTTCCACTGGCCGCCCCAGTCGCTCTGCTTCTCGTAGCAGGTCACCTCGGGCACGGACAGGCCCTTAAATGGACATAGTAGTGTCCTCAATAACTATCTGAAGTAAACACGCTAGCGCTTTCTCGCCTTTGCTCGCATCCTCTCGACCTGACATAGCGCGGCCAGACCCGCGGGCCCCGCGCCGATGATCAAGACCCTCGGAGTCGTCGGGGACAGGGGTGTCGCCGACATGCTTCCTTTGCTCCTTCTGCCCTTGTCGAGACGATGCCAAGTCATGTCTGAGTCAAACTAGAACCGAGCCGCGATCAACTGCAGCCGAGGTACAAAAGAAGGAAAGAAGTGCGGACTGGGGCTACTATTATTTACAGACTCGATCTCAGTCTGCCGTCCAGTCTTTCAGTCTGAAAATAATACTCCCGTTTGCCAAGTATTATTTTCAGACTGAGTGACTGAAGTGAGTCTGCA
>JAAUYK010087529.1_pt1 | contig 10374 bp, 11 predicted proteins | sample 7278021 | NCBI WGS metagenome assembly JAAUYK01 (sample SAMN14350223, study PRJNA611818) | marine sediment metagenome | isolation source: surface marine sediment (1.8m) | place: French Polynesia: Moorea | collected 2018-08
CACTCACTCTTCAATTGGACGTCTCGTTGGCGATTCCCAGGCTGTTTATCTTCCACTTCCTCGCCTCTACCTCGCTCGATCGTCTCTTTACCTGCCTTAGTCGAACGGTCACCTCCTGGCTCCTGCCGCGGGCCCGGATGCTGCCTACCTGTCGGTGGTTGTTGCCTCCGCGTAGCTAGCGACGGGATCGGACGGCAACTGTTTGGACTCCTAGCTAGCTCGCTCCTTTCCCATGAAATATGTGGGAATCGGAGAGGAACTCGTAATGGGACTTTAGCTAATTCCGGTCTCTTTCCAGTCGAAGCTGCTATTGAGTCGCAATTCAACTTCTTGAACGCTCACTCCCCGCTGTCGCTGATTAATCCTCTCTGCCGAAAGATGAGTTATTGACTTGCCGTAAAATTGATCCTTCTTCCCGCGTGAGATGGCAGTTTGCTTGAGTGACTATGGCGTTACACCAAGATTGAGCAAACGGTCAGCTCATAATCACAATTTTAATTGACGCGTCGTTTACGCAAGAGGCAAAGGCCGTCATGGGACCTTTTATAATGGACATTTTTCGCGTACTTTTCAGGTTCGCCTTGCGCCCCCTTGACTGGGTGCCACGCTTCTCCCTGCCTGAATGGCGGGACCTGCTCCTCGGCGGCGTCGACCTGCGTCTGCCCCGCCGGGTTTACCGGCGCCCGCTGCGAGACCAGCGTCGAGAACTACGACGCGTGCGCGGTGAGCAACCCCTGTCAGAACGGGGCCACCTGCAGGACGACGGACTCGGGCGAGGCGGCGTGCAAGTGTGTGGCCGGGTACACTGGGATCTACTGCAATGTGGACGTCAACGAGTGCGAGACTTCATCGCCGTGCCGACATGGTCAATGCCAGAATTACGTGAGTAGCATGTCCCTTTTCGCATGAGGCATGAGTTAAATACTCTATTCTATCGTGTAGCCCGGCGGTTATCAGTGCAGCTGCGACGCCGGCTGGTCCGGGAAGAACTGCGATGTGAACGTGGACGAGTGCGCGTCCAACCCCTGCCGCAGCGGCTCCACATGCCGCGACCTGGTCAATGGGCACGTCTGCATCTGCGCGCCCGGCTTCACCGGCCCCGCCTGCGACGTCAACATTGACGACTGCGCCAGCTCCCCTTGCGCCAACAGAGGAACCTGTAGGGACGGCATCAACTCCTACACGTGCAACTGCACGGCCTCCTTCATGGGCGACACCTGCGAGACGCCCTATGATCCATGCGTCGCCGCTGCCTCGGAGGCCGCCGGCAGGGCGTGTATGAACGGCGGACAGTGCGTCAGAGTGAAGGCGGAGCGGGATCCGGGAAACGACTTCTACTGCGAGTGTCCTAACGGTTCGTGATTCTATCACACCTCGGGACACATATTTTATAATATTTTGATAATTAGGTTTTGAGGGCCTCAAGTGCGAGAACAACATCGACGACTGCGCCGGCGTGACGTGCACCGACAACAAGGTCTGCGTAGACCTCGTCGGGGGATACGACTGCCGCTGCCCTCGGGGCTTCGCCGGCCCGAACTGCGCCCAGGAGATTGACGACTGCGTGTCCAGTCCGTGCAAGAACGGCGGCACCTGCCACGACCAGCGGGACGGCTTCCGCTGCAACTGCGTGAAGGGCTGGTCGGGCGAGGACTGCTCCGAGGACGTGGACGAGTGCGCCCTCGAGCCGGGACTCTGCAACAACGGCATCTGCAAGAACACCGACGGAGGCTACCAGTGCTACTGCAGGCCCGGCTTCTCCGGCAATAACTGCAACCACGACTTTGACGAGTGCCTGAGCAGGCCGTGTCTGAACGGCGGCAACTGCACCAACCTGATCAACAGCTACGAGTGCGTCTGTCCGCCGGGATTCACTGGTGAGTGAGTGAGCGTCTCGAGAAAGTGGAGTTCCGTACACTGTCGATTTCTCAGCCGCTGAGTTATGGACGTTGTCAAATTAGGTGGAATTTAGCCCAGTTCAGTTTTTTTGCCTGTCGACAATGCAGCCGCACATACCTGGAGTTCCTGGCAATCCTTTACGCTGTTGTTCTGCCTTCGACTGGGAAATCTTATCCCTATATTTCTCAAAACAGGCGTCAACTGTGAGGTCAACATCGACGAGTGCGAATCTAACCCCTGCCTCAATGGCGCCTCCTGCCTGGACGGCATCAACGACTACGACTGCGTCTGCCAAGCAGGCTTCACTGGCCGCAACTGCGAGGTCAACATCAACGAGTGCGAGGTTCAGCCCTGCATGAATGGCGGTCAGTGCGTGGACGGCGTGAACGCCTACACTTGCGTCTGCGACGGCACCGGTTTCGAGGGCATCCACTGCGAGATCAACATCGACGAGTGCGCGTCCGACCCCTGCGTTAACAATGCCACCTGCGTGGACGGCATCAACGACTACACCTGCCGCTGCCATGAGGGCTACGGCGGGAAGAACTGCGACCAGGATATCGCTGAGTGTGTGGAGTCCCCCTGCCAGAACGACGGCCTCTGCTTCGAAAGGTCCAACGTGAGTCTGTACGGTGCGAGGGCCGCCAGCGCCCTGCCCATCGACGTCAGGCCAGTCTTTGACCGCGACTTTACCTACACCGAGGCTGCCGGTTACGTCTGCAGCTGCATGCCTGGATTCGAGGGTAAGTTCTGAAATCGTTGTTTCCTTTTATTAACAACTTCATTAAGCCAGACGTACTATTTGTTCAATCTCTATGTTCACGTACTGTCAATGTCCTAGTTTTAACTCGTCTCTTGTCCTCCGTCCCTGAACCTAACAGGTCCCAACTGTGAAGTGAACATTGACGAGTGTGAGGGTGACCCGTGCCTGCACGGAGAGTGCCAGGACGGGATCGCCGAGTACGTCTGCCTCTGCGATGCAGGATATGAAGGAGTCAACTGCGAGACCGAGATCAACGAGTGCGAGCGGTTCGAGCCATGCCAGAAGGGAACCTGTATCGGTAAGTACTTTTATGATTATGAAGGTCAAGCAGTTCTGCTATGTATGTCTTGGTTCACAGATCACATCGCCGACTACACCTGCAACTGCGAGGATGGCTGGGGCGGTAAAAACTGCTCCGTGTTCCTTGCTGGCTGCCAGGATGTCGTCTGCCTCAACGGCGGCACGTGCATCCCCTGGCTGATCGGCGAAGACGACCACCGGGCCAACTGCAGCTGCACGGCCGGCTTCGACGGCCTGCGCTGCCAGAGCAGGACCACCTTCTCTCTCTCCGGCGACTCGTACATCCGTGTGCCGTCTACACGGTCCGAGGGCTACGAGCTGCACATGAAGTTCCGCACCACGCTCGGCAACGGCCTCGTCGCCATCGGACAGGGAAACACACACTTCAGCCTGCAGCTGCACGATGGCCGACTCAATCTCCACTCCAACTTGATCTCCAAGTTCGAGGGCATCATGATCGGACAGAAGTTGCACGACACCAACTGGGTCAAGGTCTACGTGGCGGTCAACACGTCTCACCTGACACTGGGCGTCAACGACCGCCTGCAGGCTACGCAGCCCATTAACCCGACGGGCGAGAACGACACCGTGTTCTTCAACACGTTCTTGGGCGGCATCGTTCGCGACCAGCTGATCCTTGCGAACAACGCACCGCCCTTCATCGGCTGCATACAGGACATAACCGTGAATGGCATGAAGATCACCGAGGAGGATTTCAAGGATGGCGTGGGCCGCGAGGTGGAGCAGATCAACACGGTGCCAGGATGCCTGCGCGTGGAGCAGTGTGAGCCGAACCCCTGTCAGAACGGCGGCTTCTGCACGGACCTGTGGCAGGAGTTCCAGTGCACCTGCCATCGGCCCTTCCTCGGCCCCAACTGCCAGCTCAACTACACTGGGGCCACATTCGGGTACGAAGAGGAGACACGCTCGCTCGCCGTCGTCGACATCACCAACCCGCGCGCCTACGACTCCGGCATGGACATCAGCATGTTCATCCGGACGAGGCAACGCGACGGATTCATCTTCTACATCGGATCGACGATGGGCACCGGCTCGTACATTACGGGCCAGCTGCTGCAGGGTAACCTCGTCGTCAAGGTCTACTTTGATGGGCAGAAGGAGAAGTTCCAGGTCTACACGGTCGACCTGTCCGACGGATACAGGCACTTCATCCGAGTGGTGCGCATGACAAACTCCATGATGGTGAAGGTGAACGAGACTGTCTCCATCAATCACGAGATTCCCTCGCCCACTGGATTCCTCGCCGAGAAGCTCTACCTCGGCAACTGGCCCACAGAAGACCAGTTGACAACCACAACCACGACTACGACAACCACCACGACCACGGAGAGAAACGTTGAGGTGTTTAGGAAGCCGGCTTCGACCACGAGGAGGACGATTCCGTCCGCCACCACGGAGCAGGAGATCGACTTTACCGAAATCTTCAACTTCGGAGGCGACACCACGACCGGACGAAGCGGAGGTGGTGGCGGATTAGAACAGACTGCCGAGAACTTCGTGGACCAGCAGCAACAGCAATTCGTTCCGTCTCCATTAGACGACGGCAGCGGCGCTTCTGCGGCGGGCGCCATCAACGGAGGAAATGTGGCCGAGCCGGTCCTGCAAAGGTTCAGGCGGCAGGCAACCTCCTCCACGAAGGCAACAACCGCCGCTGGAGAGGTCTCGGTCTTCCTCGACGAAACTCGCCCCCGACACTTCAAGGGTGTCATACAGGACATCCAGATCAAGGACGGTCGAAACGTGACCCGGATCGTGGAGCTCTTCGACCTCAAGTTTGACGGCGTGACGACGGAGATCGAGAAGCCCGAGTCTATCGGGCAGGTGTCTCTGTTCGAGGTGAGAGAGGGTGTCGTGTCGGACAACACCTGTGCGGTGAACCCCTGCAGCCACGGCGGTACCTGTCACATCACCTGGAACGACTACCAGTAAGCATTTGCTAGAAAACATGAGTAGGAATATTTTGGCCCAACATAATTTTTTTTTCAGTTGCGAATGTCCTCCCGGATATAAGGGCCGGAACTGCTCCGAGAAAGAGTACTGCTACTGGTACCGCTGTCCCGCTGAGGCCTCCACCTGCGTCACCCTCTCCGACGGCCACGAGTGTCTCGCCAACGCCACGTTCAACGGCGTCAACAGCACCGCTATCTACACTCCGGCCTTCAGCACCGACTCTGCTGCCACGGCGCGCGACAAGGCTGACTCGATCGTGGCGACCTTCCGAACCAAGACCAACGGCACCGTGCTCCAAGTGACGTCCAACAGCGCGGCCGAGGCCACCACCATAACGATCACGGTGCTGCAGTCCGGCTCCATGGAGTTCGAGGTGCCCGAGGGCGGCGTGACGCGCACCTACGAGTATGGCTCCGGTCTGAACGATGGCGCGTGGCACACTGCGGAGGTGGTCTTCGGAGACGGCGGAGTCATCTCGGCCATCATCGACGGGGGTGAGCCGGGACAGCTCACGCTGGATTCGAGCGGCAGCCTCCTTAACTACGTCACCGACTCTCACATCGTCGTCGGATCTGCCTTCAACTTCGAGGCGAGCGCTAGGGACCAGTACGAGGTGGATTCGTCTACTGAGCTCTCCGAAGTGGTCGACATCAGGAGGGAGCCGACTACCCGCCAATCGCTTCCCCTGACTCAGGACCCGTCGCAAACCAAGGATCACTTCAGGTAAAGAGCTCAAATAGTACGATAGAATTATGGCCCACAGTTTCTACCCATCATTTCATATTTCAGGGGTTGCATTGGCCAAGTGCGCATTGCTGGCATCCTTCTGCCCTTCTTCACCGAGTCTCAGCTGGTCAACAGCACAGCCAGCATGAAGTTCGTGGCCGACTCGATGGCCGACGTTGCCCCCGGCGACTGCGTCCTCTGCTACCAGAACGAGTGCCAGAACGGCGGCACCTGCGAGGACCCCGTGGAGCAGTTTGACTGTGCCTGCCCCGACGGCTTCGAGGGCCCCACGTGCGCGGCCAACATCGACGAGTGCCTGGACAGCCGGTGCGTGAACGGCGTCTGCCTGGACGCCGTCGCAAACTACACGTGCAGCTGCCTCGCCGGCTGGACGGGCTGGCTCTGCGACGAAGACCTCGACGAGTGCCTGTCGCAGCCGTGCCTCAACGGCGGCTTCTGCCAGCAGACGCTCGAGCCGGGCAACTACAGCTGCTCCTGCATGGAGGAATACGAGGGACACAACTGCGAGGAGCTCAAGATCAAGACGTGCGAGCAGCAGCCGTGCAGGAACGGCGGCTCCTGCAGGCCGGGATCGAGGCCCTGGTCGGACGACCTCTACACCTGCGACTGCACCACGGGTTTCAAGGTGACGTACATACTATGTCAAGCATTAAGGTCTTGAATACACTTTTCCTAATTGCGTTTTCGCTTTGTTACACAGGGTGTCGACTGCGAGATTAAGAAGGACTTCTGCGAGGAGTTCAACCAACCATGTCAACACGGTGCCGAGTGCGTCTCCGAGGACTCTCTGTTCTACTACCGCTGCATCTGCCCGGCCGGCTATACAGGGGAGCGGTGCGAGTCCGAGATTGACGAGTGCGCCTCGGGTCCCTGTCTCCACGACGGAAAGTGCGAAGATTTGCTCGGCGCCTACAGGTACGCTTCAATCAGTTATGGCATGCAACATGGCGGAAGCCTTATTCGAATATCGTGTTTTAGGTGCGACTGCCACGACACCGGATTCAGGGGCGATGTGTGCGAGTTGAACATTGACGAGTGTCGTGAATACCAGCCCTGCGTCAACGGCACCTGCGTCGACACAGACGGGAGCTTCAATTGCAACTGTGAGGCTGGATTCTGCGGAACCACTTGCCAGAGAAGGGATCCCTGTCTACTGGTAAGCGGGATGATTTTCTCTTGCGGAAGTTCTAGTAGAGTACTACAACGGTTTTGTAATTTTCTAGTCTGGGAGCGCCGAGCTGTGCCAGAACGACGGCGTCTGCATGCCCAACTGCGACGTGGAGCCCTTCTACAAGTGCGACTGTCCCAAGGAATGGACCGGGATCAACTGCACGGAGAAGGTAAAAAGAGCTAATTTCGTCACTAAATGCCTTCGGATTCGATTTGTATGCTCGAGACGCCATATCAATTTAAATTGGCTATAAACACGTATAACGCCACTTGTCAGGCTGCCCGCCGCACCGGCGACATAGCCCTCATAGTGGGCCCCGTGGTCGGCGGCATGCTGTTCATCGCCATCGTCGGCCTCCTCGTCTTCCTGTTCATGGCTCGGAAGAAGCGCAAGTCGGAGGGCAAGTACAAGCCGGCCACGCAGGAGCTGACGTCGCCGAGGCTGCAGCTCGACAACATGATCAAGCCGCCGCCGGAGGAGAGGCTCATCTAAAACATCACATGCCGACCGACCGACCGGCAGCAAGAAGACTGTGATAACATTTACGCGAAAAATGAAGCCCAATTTCAGGTAGTCGGTCAGATCGACGCTCGCTCGTTTGTTCGGTGACGGAGAACTAATGAGGAACTGTCGGATTAATTGGACACCAGCATGCATGACATACGACGACACGCTAATTGCACGGGCACGGGCGCGGCGCGAGCATGTGGATAATTGCCGGATTTCACATGCCGTTCTTAATTGCACGTTTGCACTGCCTCTTTCAGCACACCGAAGTCGACTTGGTTTCTATAGTTTTAGTTTCAACCTAATTCCTAGTTATAGAAGATACACACACCATCGTAATAGGATATCGATGCATGATATATAGAGTACGGCACCGGGTATCGGGATGCTTGATTAATATTCTCACCCGAGATATCCGCAGTCAATTAACGGAATGCAACCGTCTTCCAGGTCGGTTCCGACGACGAGAACGATGGCCCTACGACCGTCATCTTCGCCATGACAGCGACGGGCAAGATGGTCACTGTGGCCGTCTTGGTCTGCGTCATCCTCGGCTTTCTCTCCCTGTTTGCCATCTGCCTGCTTGTGGTGCACGCCAAGAAAAAGCGGGCCCTCTACGGCACCTACAGCCCCCAGAAACACGAGTTCGAGGCGCCCAGGATAGAGATGGCCGAGCTGAAGATCAAGATACCGCCGGAGGAGAGACTAATCTAGCGGATCGATTTCGATACAACTAAACTAAGCAACGAAAAGCAAGAAGAGTGATATTCATCCAGAACGAGAAGCCACCTCAACTAATCACGTTTGCCATATTACGAGAAACGTTTTGCTCGAATTTACAATCTCAAGACTTTTTGTACGTATGCTCGATCGAACAAGTACGTAAATGTGTGTGCCTGCCTGCTTTGTCGTGTGAGCTTAATGTGAGCTAGAGCCATGATTTTTTATACATTTGTAACAATCGATTTCATGTGTACTACGACACTTTTGCGCGTATATATTGCTGTGAATTACGTTAGTTATTGCGCGCCCATTGAGCGGGCGCAGGTTCCGACAAACGAAGAATGCATTCCAGGACCGAGCGTCTTCCCACAGATTATGGTGCGACTCACATACCATATTGAAATTATACAACGCGTACATCGAATTAAGTGATCTATTTTGATAGGATACAACGAATTTTCGATCAACGAATAAAGGCGATTTTCCCCATCATCCCGTTCTGAATTCAATGAGCACAATGAGGTAGGTGACGATGGTGCTGACGATCCCCGCGTAGCTTGAGTAGTTCATTTCGAAGGAGTTTTTCGGCGTGAGCGGCCCCGCAGCCGAGAAGCGATCGATGAGAACCTCCAGGCGCACGTTGTCCTCGTCGCTCAACTGTCTGGCCTGCGATCTTCTGATGTCCTCGAGATTCCGTCTCACGTTGAAGTAAAGCGTATTTGATGATTGGCCAACCTCCTGGTAGTCGAAAAGGAATTTACAATTTTGGCCGCTGAACATGAAGGTGTGTTGGCCAAACCTGAAATCGGTACACCCTAATCGCGCTTGCTATACCGAAGACGAGGAAGCTCATGCCGAAGCAGAAGGTCATGGCGAAAAAGTGACCACTCCTGAAAGCGTTGAAGACGGTGACTGAGTAGAACCCGCAGACGGTCATGACGAGTACGGCGGAGGTGTACTCGACGAGGAGGACGCTGCCCAGCATGACGTCGGTCTGGTAGTAGAACGAGGTCAGCGAGTAGCCGAGGGCGAGGATGGCGAGAAAGTCCCGCTCGCGCTCCTCCCGAGGCATCCGCTTGATCGAGTTCTGCAGGAAGGCCGACGTCGTCTGCTTGAAAGCGTCCAACGCCTTGTCGAGGCAGTAGACGATTTGGAGGTTCACAATCATTGTGACTGGAAAACGTAATACATATTTGACCGTAATCAGAATGTGCTGCCATATCTTACATACTCGCTGATGCGGGCCCGAAGGTGTTCAAGGCGGTCAAAAGGCATTTGCATAAGACTTGCAAAGCTACTGTGGTGGTTCCATAGTGCTGAAAAGCATAGCTTAACTTGTTATGTCGTACTTCTAATTCCATGCCAGGTCTCACCTTGCTGTTTAGGATAATGTCGAACATTGCATAGAAGGCTGTCGCGATGACGAAGACGATAATTATGGACAGCGTGATCTTCCCCACGCCGCGAAATTCGGACATTATCTCGTCTGGGAGTGGAGGAGAGAGTTCACATACGTATATACCTTTTTTGGTGTTGAAGGTGGGCACACGGAAGTACATTACCCTTTCCGATGAGATTCTTTAAGTCCCGATTGAATTCGGAGACCAATTGAGTGAACATATCCGCCTGTTGTAATACCCAGCCCGAGCTGGACTTGGCCTTAATTATTGGCCTTAATCGCATGCATACCTTATTTCGAAGGCAATGCCACGAGAAGAAAGGCACCAATCCGTAAATGATGACCAACACCGTCTGTCCCGCCGCGTCCCATGCAGACATGTTGTTTCTACAATAGAGATCTAAGCGTTCTAAGAGTCGAAATCGTCACCTATTCTTACCTGTGCATCTCGGCGACTGATGCCTCGGAGTAGCCAATGAACGTGACGTTCAGCTCCAACAGCGAAGGCAAGCCGTTGTGTAAGACCGATAGGCTTTAAAGTTGGACTTGACATTTGAACTTGAACACCCTCGTAGATAAGCATTTCAACATTACCCGGCCACAAAGAGAGACTGAACAATCAAGACGGCCAAGTATGCCGGTCTGGAGCTGAAGATCGTAGCTTCAGCATTGTCGATCTGCACGTCAGTCTTAATTATGTAATGATCAAAATACGCAGAAATGTGTCCGGTTTCGTACCTTGATGGGAAAGCCGATGGCAAGGACGAGGGACAGGTACTTCTTGACAGGTGCAAGGGGTGAGATCGACCAGATGTCAAGACTGCAGAATAAGTCCCTGGTTAAGACACCACTTCACATACCTAGCTGTTCAATCTTACATCCTGTCCTTGTCGG